>Ga0209460_1001095_pt1 | contig 17887 bp, 14 predicted proteins | sample EBPBio132013_DNA_FD_185868 | JGI IMG/M metagenome (GOLD analysis project Ga0209460, IMG submission 185868) | Wastewater treatment Type I Accumulibacter community from EBPR Bioreactor in Madison, WI, USA - Reactor 2_5/13/2013_ DNA (SPAdes)... | ecosystem: Engineered > Bioreactor > EBPR >...
GTTGTTTGTGGTCGTGGCAAGAATAGCGACAGGGAGAACACATCCGTGATCCCTTTCATCAAAGGGTGAGTGCGGTCAGTGGAGCGGACAGCCTGTCTGCTGTCCCTACGAATGACCGTTGTTTGTGGTCGTGGGCAAAGTTAGGGAAGAAGACATCGGTGATCCCTTTCATCAAAGGGTGAGTGCGGTCAGTGGAGCGGACAGCCTGTCTGCTGTCCCTACGAATGGCCGTTGTTTGTGGTCGTGGGCAAAGATACGGAAGAAGACATCGGTGAGACCCTACGAAGAAAGTTGTGTTTGTGGTGGGGGATGCGGACGCGATGTATCTCGTCCCTACGAAGAAAATGTTAGGGAAATAAAAAGGGCGCAGATGCTGCGCCCTTACAAATATGTGTTTGCGAAGGAGAGGGTTATTTGTCGCCCTTGTTGCCAGAGAGCTTTTTGGAGAGAAAGCCGCCCATTAGACCGGAGACGAGATTACCGCCGAAGGATGGATTGCTTGAGTCATCTTTGCTGTCGTCCCACTTGCCGTTGGAGCGTTTGTTGATCCACGTGTTGTAGGAGTCGGCGGCGGTGGTGAGTGCTTCTTCGAGCGAGTCTTGATCGTTTTCGGCGATAATTTCCCGCAGCGCCTTGAGGGTGACGAGGAGTTCATCGGTCTGACGCAGGATGCTATCACGGTTGTTCAAGATCAAGTCGCGCAGGTCGTCGGGATGCGTATCGTAAAGGTGGTGTGTGAGGCGACCGAAGGCGGGATTGGTCACCCGCTGCGAGTCCACCCATCCGGCGGCCTGACTGGCGGTGTAGAAGCTGGCGAGGCCGAGCAGCGCGGGCATACCTTCGGTGAGGGCGACGATGCCATCATGTTCGGCGGGGTCATAGAAGTGCGGCACCGCGCCGAGAATGTTAGCAAAGTCTGACGAGAGTTCGACGGCTTCTTTGGCGCAGCTTGTGGACGGCATGAGCAGCATACTGCCTTTGTCGAACAAGTCAGCGGCGGCATGGGCGGTATCGTCAAGGCCATCGTGCAGGTACTTGGGATTGATGATGGGAGTCAGGCCGACCATATGCACTTCTTTGCTGAGGTGCTTTCCCGCCCATGCAAGTGACTGCTGCTTGAGGAGTGACATATCCAGCACGACAGCACCCGCACGGAGGTCACTCGCAATCGCTTTGTAGGCTTCTTGCATTTCCGCGAGGGGGAGCGCTAACACAACAATATCTTTTCGCGCGGCGGCGGTGAACAGATCACGCTCGATTTTATCTGTGATGCCGGCCTTGGCCGCATCGTCGCGGACACCGGTACGCATATCCGCACCCACCACATCAAAATGGTGCTTCGAATCTTTGCGCTCGTTATACCGTTTGAGCGCCAACACCACCGATGCGCCAATCCGACCTAAACCTAATACCGCTACCGAAACGTTTGCCATGACATCCTCAATCTCTCACCGACTTCTAATTCTGATTATCCGCCTGTTGTAATCGTCGCAACAGGTGAACATAGGCATGATCTTGCCACTTTTCAATAGGATCGGCGTGGTGGGTGACAAGCCACTGCACGGCCTCGCTTGCATTCGCTGATGCCAGCAGTTCACCACTCCACGCGGGATGCTGTTCGTAAACTACAAACGGACGCTGCCACAGGTTCAACGGGTTCCCTTCGCTCCAACGTTGGTAGCGAGAGGGCATGAGCGCCCGCACCAGAACCGCCGCAGTCTTTTGCCACACACTGATCGGGTAGCGTGTTTTGCCGACATCGTGCAGCAGCGCCGCCACCGCCAAGTCGTCCGGTGTTTCGCCCTGTGCCAGTACATCACGCAGGACGGCTAGACTATGCAACTGTTCCCCTCGATCAAACCGTTTAAACAGGTCTAACAACGTGGGTGACAGGTAGCTGGTGACTAAGCTCATATCCACAGGCTGCGAGAAGGCGAACAGCGCCTTTATCCCCTGCCCGATCCGGTACGCTGCTGACATTCATTGCCGCCAAACTGCCTTAAAATCCAACCAGAATCCTGAATAACTGCGTGCTTGGTTGGCTGATCAAGATACCCAGAATGTTGAACTGACCACCGATGAAACTCAGCAAAATCAAGAGCATAAACAGGTAGTAACTGTTCTGTTGGTTGGCCTGCCACCAACGCGCCTGCTCCGGCGGCAGGAGCGAGTACATGATGCTCCAACCGTCCAGCGGAAACAGCGGAATGATGTTGAAAATGGCGAGGATGATATTCAAGAATATGATCTGCGCGAACAACTGAAAGAGAAAGTCATTCCCGAAAATCTGCTGCTGGAAAATTCGCATCGGAATAGCGAAAACGATTGCCACGATGAGGTTCGAAAACGGCCCTGCCGCGACGGCTGCAAGATAACCCCAACGCGGGTTACGCATCCGGTAGGGGTTCACGGGAGCGGAGCCGAGAAAACCGAAACCGATCAACACACCCATGAGGAAGCCGATGGGGTTAATATGCACCAGCGGATTGAGGGTCAGCCGCCCCTGACTTGCGCCGGTGTTATCGCCCATACGGTAGGCAACATACACATGCGCGAACTCATGAATAGTCATCCCGATCAACAAGGCTACAGCACGAATGAGTAAACTAACGGGATTCAGGTCTAACAAGGGAAGCTCCACTCTGGCTACATCGTGATTTCGCCTTAGTATAACACAGGCGAAGGCAGGCTTCTAAACCGACGACTACGCAACAATAGTGCAACACCATACGTAAAATGGGGTTGTATGTGTTATGATCGATAACATTTGGACGATAAGTAAACGGGCAACAATGCACAACCATGCCGAGAAGGAGGTGACGGGGAAACACCTCAATCACAGCATCAGATAATCCATCACACAATGTTTACCCCTGACCGCATCGGTTTTTGGGGGGTGAGGATTGTGCTGTGCCGCATCACGGACTAACAACACAGGATTACGGCACACAACGCAATTTAATGAGGGAATTTAAATGAAGCGTATTCTCATCTTGTTCTCGGATACCGGAGGGGGTCATCGTGCCGCCGCCGAAGCCATCCGCGACGCGCTGATGATAAAGCATCCGAATGAAGTCAGTATTGAAATGGTAGACGTATTCCGCGCCTACTCACCCTTCCCATTCAAATACATGCCCGAAATGTACCCGTGGGTCGTCAACCGCAGCAAGTCCGGTTGGGGCGTGGGTTACAACTTCACCAACACCCGCAGCAAAGCCAAACTGATTCAGCAAACGATGTACGTGAGCATGGAAAAAAGTATGCTCAAGATGCTGCGCGAGCATCCAGCAGACTTGATCGTGTCGGTACACTCCCTGCTGACCCGCACCACCATGCAGGGGTTGATGCAGTTTGAAAAGCGACCGCCTTTCATGGTGGTGGTGACCGATTTGGTTTCGACGCATATGTTCTGGTACGACAAGGATGTTGACCGCTGCATCGTGCCAACGCAGCCAGCGTTCGACCGTGGATTGCAAAGCGGCCTGACCCCGGAGCAGATGCGGATTACGGGGTTACCAGTACACCCGAACTTCGCCGAACGGTTGATGGACAAAGCCGACGCGCGGAAGGAACTCGGTTGGGACCTTGACCTACCGGCGGTGCTGATGGTAGGCGGCGGTGAGGGCATGGGGGCGCTGTACGAAACCGCGCGTGCCGTCAACGACATGCGGCAGAAGTGCCAACTGATCGTCATTGCGGGGCGCAACCACGCGCTCAAGGCCAAGATCGAAGCCGACCGCTGGAACCAACCGACACACGTTTACCCTTTCGTCACCAATATGCCGGTGCTGATGGCCGCGTCGGACATCCTCGTGAGCAAGGCGGGGCCAGCGACGATCAGCGAGGCGTGCATCGCGGGGCTGCCGGTTATTCTTTACGACGCGATACCGGGGCAAGAAACGGGGAATGTGGAGTTTGTGGTCGAGCATGACGCGGGGATTTACGCCCCCAGCCCGACCGAAGCCGCCGAAGCCGTCGCCAAGTGGCTGGGCGAAGGACCGGAGGGGTTGAAGCGCCATTCCGACAACGCACGCCGACTTGGCCGCCCGAACGCGGTGTGGGACATCGCGGACGAAGTGTGGGAGTACGCCCAAAAGCCGCTTATCCCTACCAACCGCCGCAACATTTTCATCGACTTTTCTAAGCGCGTTCCCATGCGTTCGCGCCGCTTCTAACAGCCTGCTAATGCAGTTTGGCCTATAATGATGGGGAGTGGCGTGATCCACTCCCTTTTTTGTTCCTATTTCACTATGGAGTTTTACAGATGCGAATTAAACGTTCCGTTCTGGGAATGGCAGCGCTTCTGGCGTTGGCAGCCGGCTCACTGTCAGTCGCTTTCGCCCAAGATGATGCGCCGCCACCGGCAACAATTGTTAACGACGAAGGTGGGCCAGTATCGGTCACGGGTGAAGTGGCGTATTCAAACGGATTCTTCACATTGGGCGCGGACGAGCCGCTGATTATCCTTGAGGATGAAGCGGGTTTTGTTGACCGTGACCGCAGCTATATTATTCCTGAAAAGACACAGGTGATCGGCAAAATCACCTCGGACTTTTATACCTCTCCGTTCACTTACACACTCGACCTGCCGATTGAACCGTCGGGTTCACTGCGCGACGTTGACCAAGACGGCGAGAAGGACAGCGGCGTGATGGTTTACGGTATCGCCTACTGGACGAACATCTGGGGCGACCCGTTCCTGCAAGAGCGTGACCTGTACGGCGGTGGTTGGTCAGGTGCGTATGCGTCGTTTACGGTTGACCCCGATCCTTCGGCGAAGGCGGAAGTCATCGGCGGCAAGTACATCGTCTACGCGCCAGATGCCGAGCAGGGTTTCCCGTCAGGCTTCGGCGATGACGGCAAGCTGTTCACCGAGGACGACCCAATTGTCACCCTGCCGGAAGGCTACACCATCGTCGACATGGACACTGACCCGTTCACCTTTGACCGTTCCAAGTTCCCGGTGATTGACCTGCTGGAAGGCGAAGGCTCGGAACAAGCGGACTTCTCCGACTTGAGCTACACCGAAGCGTTCGACGGCATGATCGAGATGTTCCGCAAGAACTACGCCTACACCGAACTCAAGAACATTGATTGGGACGCGAAGAAGGCCGAATTCATGCCGCGCATGGAAGAAGCCGAGCAGAACGAAGACTTCCTCGCTTACCAGAAGGTGCTGCGGGACTTCATCTGGTCGATCCCTGATGGTCACTTGAGCGCTCCGACCGACAATGAGGAATTTACGACTGCCATCAGCGGCGGTTTGGGCTTGGCGATCCGCGAGTTGGACGATGAGCGGGTGATCGTCAATTACCTGACACCGGGCGGCCCTGCTGAAGAAGCCGGTATCGAACTGAAGGCGGAAATTATCTCGATCAACGGCAAGCCGATTGATGAGGCGATTAGCGAAACGGTGCCGTGGTCGTCGCCGTTCAGCGCGGAACACGTTCTGCGTTTGCAGCAGCTTCGGTATGTTATCCGCTTCCCGTTGGACACCGATGTTGAAATTGAGTACCAGAACCCCGGTGACAGCGAAAGCACGACTGTGGAACTGAAGACGGTTGACGAACGTGACAGTCTTGCCTTCTCGTCGTTTAACGTGGGCGCGACGGGTTTTGAACTGCCGGTGGAATATGAATACCTCGACAGCGGTTATGTCTACGTGGCTATCGACAGCTTTGCCGACAGCGACAACCTGACGATCCAGTTGTGGGAACGCCTGATTAGCACCTTGAACGCCTACCAGATTCCGGGCTTGATTATCGACATGCGCCACAACGGTGGTGGCAGCGGCTTCCTCGCTGACCAGATGGCGGCGTACTTCTTTGATGAACCGCTGGTGGTTGGCAATGCGTCTTCGTATGACGAATCGCTCGGCGAGTTTTACTCTGACCCTGAGCTGGAGTCGAAGTTCATTCTGCCGTCGGAGGAACTGCGCTACCACGGCGCGATTGCGGTACTCGTCGGGCCGAGCTGCAGCAGCGCTTGCGAGTTCTTTAGCTACAACATGACGCTGGAAGACCGCGCGGCGATTGTCGGACAGTATCCGTCGGGCGGTTTGGGCGGTGGTCAAGCGACCTACGCGATGCCGGACGGTATCCAATTGCAGTACTCGATTGGCCGCAACGAAGACGCGGACGGTAACATCATCATCGAAGGTACGGGTGTTGTGCCGACCGTGAAGGTTCCGGTGGACGAAGAAACCCTGTTCGCCGAAGGTGACGTGGTGCTAGAAGCAGCCATCGCGCACTTGGATGAAGTGACGCAGTAGTCCGTAACCGATTTCGTTCGGCATTCTAAGTCCTAAGGGTGAGGATACGGCGTGTGCCGATCCTCACTTTTATTTTGTGCAGAATCAACCAAGTTGTTGTTGCCCTGCAAGGATTTCTTCTGTACCATGCACATACGTCTTGCAGCCTTTTTCACACGCCAATGGAGGCATCGACATTTATGAAAGCCGTTATTCTCGCCGCTGGTAAGGCAACACGGTTGCGCCCAGTGACGCTGACAATGCCTAAAGCGCTTGTCCCTGTTGCCAACAAAACACTCATCGGTTACGCCTTTGACGTTCTAAAAGCGGCGGGTTTTGATGAAATTGGTATCGTGGTCAACGACCTCGACTCGCCCCTGCCCCAGACGTTAGGGGATGGCGCGGCGCTGGGCATCCGCTTGCAGTACATTGTGCAGGCCGAGCAAAAAGGTTTAGCGCACGCGGTCGGGCTGTGCCGCGATTTTGTGGGCAACGAACCCTTCTGTGTTTTCCTCGGCGACAACATCTTCCAAGATAAGATGAGTTCGATGTTCGCCAACTTCCTGACTTCGGACGCGGAGTCAGCGATTGCGCTCGGTGAAGTTTCCGACCCGACGCGCTTTGGTATCGCTGAACTAAACGACGATGGTTCGATTGCCCGTGTGGTCGAAAAGCCGAAGGAACCCAAGTCGAACCTCGCCATTTCCGGCGTGTACCTGTTCCGCCCCAGCATCTTTGACGCAATTGACCGGATTAAGCCGTCGTGGCGCAACGAACTCGAAATTACTGATGCGATCCAAAGGTTGGTTGACGATGGGAAACGAGTGGACTCGTACATCCTCAAGGGTTGGTGGATTGATGCCGGTAAGCCGGATGCGATTGTGCTAGCGAACCAACTCGTCCTTGAAGAACTGCCGTATACACCGGCGAACGAGGACAAGACGCAGATCATCGGTAACTCGACCGTGACTCACCGTGTCATCCTCGGTAAGAACAGCCAAGTGATTGACAGCGTGGTACGCGGGCCGGTGATTATTGGTGATAACACAGTCATCCGTAACAGCTACGTTGGTCCTTACACGGCGCTGGGTGATAATGTGACGATTGAAGGCAGCGAAATCGAAGCCAGCATCGTCATGAAGAACTGCACCATCAGCAACATCAAAGGGCGCATCGACTCGAGTTTGCTGGCAGATAACGCCCAACTTTCGGCAGCCAACCATATGCCGGAAACCCACCGTTTTGTCCTCGCAGAAAACAGCTACGTGCAGTTGTAAGATCGACATATCATTTGCGGTTACGTCTGCCGGAGGATAACCCCGCAAGGGGACTATAGACCCTCCGGCAAGTTCAATAAAGCCCCGTAAACGGGACTCTTTAAGCCGTCAGCCCTGCCTAATGAATTGCTGTTTCGTCGCATCAACAGCTTCCATCCGCGAAATACAATGAGGATGGAGACATATGCAATCTACTTCATTTCAAAGGAGCAAACATCATGTCCCGTAAAACGGAATTGAAAGCAAAACTTGAACAGAGCCGCCAGCATTTGAACCATGTGCTTGATCTCGTGGGCGACCGTTGGGATACGCAGGTTTATACCGAAGGCGCAGCGTGGACGGTGCGACAGTTAGCGGTTCACCTGATGATTAGCGACAAGGGGCAAACCTCAACGGTGATGGGCATCGCGCGGGGTGAAGACCCAATTCCGGCGGATTTCGACCTCGAACGCTACAACCGCCGTTCGGTGGAAAAACGGGCGGACACACCACTCGGCGACATCCGCGCCAGCCTCGCGGCGAGCTACGCCGAACGCGAAGCGTGGCTCAACACACTGGATGAAGCGGCGCTGGACAACAGGGGACGGCATGGTTCGGGTCAAATCCTCAGTGTCGCCGAAATTTTACGGGTGATGGCTGACCACGAGGAAGCCCATGCCAATGACATCGCGCGGCTATTGAAGATCGATTAAATCCCCTACTTGACACACGATATGATATACAGCGTATCATATCTCTGTGAAACGCTTATTGTAATGATGTAGCAGAATGGGGTTTTAGCGATGGCAGCAGAGTTACCAATTCACGCCGTTCAACCGGAAGCCGGTAAATGTCCCGTTGATCACAGGCAAATTTCGCGTCAGAAAACGGCGATCAAGGTTGATCCCTCAACGCTGCCGATTGAACGTGACGCGAAGGGGGTATGGCATATACGCGGCTTTCATGAGGCGCGTTCCATTCTGCGAGGAACGGAAACCCGGCAAGCGGGATTTGGTGCGCGCTATCTCATGGATGTTAAAGTGCTGATCAATCTCCCGATTCTGTACCTTGAGGGGAAAGATCACCTCTCGCAGCGACGGCAGACGGCACGGTTCTTTACTCCCAAAACGGTTACAACCGATTACACGGAATTCATTGAAGCACTCGCTGACAATTTGATTGCTGACCTGAAACGTAAACGCCGTGAAGACCTCGATAAAATGAGCCTTACGCTGGCGGCAGCAGTGGTCAGCCGGGTTGTCGGCTTAACACACAACCTGATGTCGGGGATGGAAAAGCGGATTGAAGTGTTCTTCCAACAAACTAGCACGACCTCAAAACTGCTGGAGAAACTCCAAGGACTCGTTAAGCAGTTCCAACTGTTCGTGTTTTATCTAATAGATGTGCGACCTTCTATACAGGCACACCGACGACAGCCGCAAGAAGATGTAATCTCACACCTGATCGAAAACAAATACAGCGATCTAGAAATCCTTACGGAGTGTGTGACGTACGCTGCGGCAGGCATGACTACAACGCGCGAGTTTATCGGCGTGACGGCGTGGCATTTCCTCGAAAACCCGGAACTGCGAGCCGAGTATCTGGCGGCGGATGAGGAAAAACGCTACGAAATCCTCCACGAAATGCTGCGGCTTGAACCCGTGATCGCGCATCTTTACCGCCACGCGATGGCAGACATCTCGGTGGAAAGCGGCGGCAAGACCTACACCATCCCCAAGGGCGAGATGATCCAACTGCATCTGTATAACACAAACACGGATGAACACGTTATTGATGGCGACCCGCGGGAACTGTGTCCGGCGCGTCCGATCCACGGCGACCATATTCCGCCGATGTTGATGAGCTTCGGCGACGGACATCACCGCTGCCCCGGCGCGTATCTCGCGATCAAGGAAACCGATATTTTCTTGCAGCGGCTGCTGGCAATTCCCACGCTGCGAATTGAGAAGCAGCCGACGCTGGGCTGGAATGAAGTGGCGCAAAGCTATGAAATCCGCGATTTTATCCTGACGGTAGAGTGACAAATACCGACTAAATTAACTTCTATCAACTTATCATTTTCGCAATTTATAAGACGCGATTTTGAGCTGTAAATATTAGGGCTAAGATCAGCAAACTTTTGTCTTAATCCCCTGCGTAGAAACAAGCCGTTGGCTCCTTTATGATGGGTGTCTTTGAACTATTCGGAGACACCTATATGACTTTGCAGACTGAAACCCATGCCAACGCAATGTTTGGCATGTTTCGTATCCTCGCCCATGTCGTGCGGGCTGCCGACATCAGCCCGCATATGCGACGGGTAACGCTCGGCGGTGAGGGACTGCGCCCGCTGGTGGATACTGTCCAACCGGCGGATGCGATCAAACTGTATCTGCCACTTCCCGGCGGCAAGGGCTTCATGCCTAAAATGTTTGATTTGCTAGGGCGTTCGCCACAACACCATCTTCGCGCATACACCGTTCGCAGCTTCCGGCCTGAGGCGTTGGAACTTGATATTGATGTGTTTATACATGGTGAGACACCCGGTTCGGTTTGGGCGCGAACAGTGCAAGCGGGTGAGCAAGTCGGGTTCATCGGCCCACGCCACGACTTTAAACCACCTACCGAGGCACAGTGGTATGTGCTGGCGGGTGATGAAAGTGCGCTGCCAGCCATCGCCTCAATTATAGAACGCCTGCCCACAGGGACACATGCGGATGCGTTCATTGAGGTTATCGACGCGGCGGACGAGCTGCCTATCAATACTCCGGCTGATGTGCGTATACAGTGGCTGCACCGTGGCAGCAAGCCTACGCACCAAAGCGACCTGCTCGAAAAAGCGCTGCGCGGCCTCCAGTGGCAGAGTGGTCAGGGGTACTGTTGGGCTGCGGGCGAGGCGGGAGTTATCCGCAAAATACGCACGCATCTGCAAAGTGAACGCGGGCTGCCGAAAACGGCGGTACAGGTGATGGGTTATTGGAAGCAATCGTGAGGAGTTGACTATAGGAAAATGGAATGGTCTGAGAGGGTGTTTAGAAACCTTACCCCCACGATGGTACGTTCGCAGGCTCACTCCACCATCAGCCTCACCCTGAGGGAGAAGGGGAGTCATACGGGAGGGTCTCAGCCCCTCCCCTACAAATAGAGATGCTTTTGTGAAGTTGGAAAGGGCGCAAAGCCTTGCCCCCTACAGCTTTGAGAGCAACTTTTTAGAAAGCGATCAGGTCGCACATGCGCTGGCGGATGTCCGCCACCTGCGGCACCACGCCTTCCATCAACACGGTGCTGAAGGGTACCGGCACGCTGGGCGCACCCATGCGTTCAATCGGCCCATCGAGATCGGTAAAGGCTTCGGTGGCAATTGTCGCGGCGATTTCCGCACCGAAACCGCTCATCAGGATTTCCTCATGCACGATCAGACATTTACCCGTCTTTCGCACGGAGGCCAGCACACACGCTTTATCCCACGGCACGAGCGTCCGCAGGTCGATGACTTCAATCGACTCACCAGCTTCTTCTGCCGCCAGTTCACAGCGTTCGACCATGCCGCCCCATGTGACCACGGTTAAGGCGCTGCCCTCGCGGACAATTTGTGCTTTGCCGAAGGGCAGCACATAGTCATCGCCGGGATAAGGCCGCCGCGCCCAACTCGCATCTAACATGGCCCGATGCTCGAAGAAGATGACCGGATCATTACCGCGCATGGCTGCCCGCAGCAAGCCAACGGCATCCTCGGCGTTGGATGGCACCGCTAACATCCAACCCGGTTGATGGACGTAGGTGGCCTCGCTGGTGACGCTGTGCCACGGGTCACCAATCCGACGGTAGCCACCGGCCATACGAATGACCATCGGCGCGGCGAAGCGGTTGTCCGTGCGCCAGCGAATGGTGCCGCAGTTGTTGATATGCTCGGTCGCGGGGTCGGCATATTTGCGGTATTGAATTTCTGGCAACGGCATCAAACCAGCGAAAGCCATGCCGACTGCACGACCGATAATGCCTTCTTCGGAAAGGCTGGTATCAAATACCCGTGCTTCGCCATGCGCTGCCTGTAAACCCAACGTCGCGGCATGTACGCCGCCCTTCACGCCCACATCCTCGCCAAAGACGACGCAGCGGTTATTGACGCGCAGTTCGACATCCAACGTTCGGCGAATGGCTTCCAGCATGTTCAAGCGCCGTAAATCGGGCGGGTTGGTAACGTTGGTGCCTTTGGGCAGTTCGATACCTTCCGCCGCCAAACCACCCATCAACTGGGGTTCGCCTTCTACAGCAAACACCCGCCGCGTCACGGTTTGTGGTTCAGCGAACGGGTACTCCATCGCGCGGTCACGGGCGGCCAGCACTTCAGTTTTGATGTCACCCTTTAGGGCTTCCCAATCTTCTTCGCTCATGAGTTCCGGCACAAGGTAATCATGCAGCGCCGGAATAGGATCACGCCCCCACTCAGCGGCTAATGTTTCCGCTGATTTATAGGCTTGATTATCGACACTCGAATGACCGGAGAGGCGCGGCACCGTCAAGCGCAGGAGTGCAGCGCCCTTCCCTGCACGCACATGCTCGACTGCCTGCACAACGAGGTCAGCCGTTTCGGCAGGCTGGGTTCCGCTGCCATCCCAGATCGCCAAGTTCTTGAAAGAGGCCAAGTTGGCGGCGATATTCGCTCCGGGTGTTTGGGTCGGGCTTTGCACCGAAATGGCGTAACCGTTGTCCTCGACCATAAACAACACGGGTAGTTCTAAGGTGGTCGCGATATTTAATGCCGCCCAGAAGCCGTTGCTGGAAATCGCACCGTCGCCGGTAAAAATGACGACCATGCTATCTGCCAGTTCAGTTTCGCCCAACTGCTCGACACGGTAGCGGATAGCCTGTGCCCAGCCGACGGCGGGCGTAAACTGCGCCCCGACATCGGCAGCCATTGGCAGCACGGTTGCCCGTTCGCGGCGCGGCAGGTTGAATACCACGCCAATATCACGTCCATCGCTGATGCCACCCGCCCGCGCCATGTCGGAGGCAATCGCTTCTTCGACCGTTAAACCGCAGCCGTAGACAAAGGGACGCGAACGGTAGTAGGCGCTGCCCGCATCAAACGGGCGGGTCATCAACTGTGCCAGCAGCACCTGACCCAATTCGTGGCCGCGTGCAGAAAATTGGTAGTTGATATACCCTTGGGGGACGAGTTCTTGTTCTTCAAGTTCATCGACAAAACGCGAGGTTAGCACCAGTCGGGCGACTTCGTGCCAGTCAAAAGCCGGATGTAAAGCGCTCAAATTATTTTCTCCAGAAGGTGGTTAGGGCGAATAAGTAAGTGAACAGTGTGACCATCCTGAGTGTATTTCTACTATATGTCCATTCTAACCCAGCGTTGCGATGATATACCCATTCCATAAACAATTTCGTATACTTTGATCGAAATCACCAGAAAAGGATAGCACATGGAAAAAAAGTTGCAGGAACTCAAAACGCGACTGCTGGAAATTAACGATTTGAATAACGCTGCCGCGCTGCTCTCTTGGGATCAATCGACCTACATGCCGCCGGGAGGTGCAGAAGCCCGTGGACGGCAGATGGCGACCCTCGGCAAGCTGGCGCAAGAAAAAATGGTTGATCCTGCGGTGGGCAAGCTGCTAGACGAACTACGCCCTTACGAAGAAGGATTGCCCTACGACTCGGACGATGCCAGCCTGATCCGCGTGGCACGGCGCACCTTCGAGCAAGCAGTGAATATCCCACCGAGCTTCGTGGCCGAGTTTACCAACCACAACGCCCTCTCCTACCAAGCGTGGACGGAAGCTCGCCCCGCGAACGACTTCAACCGTGTTCGCCCGATGTTGGAAAAGACGCTGGATTACAGCCGCCAGATGGCGGAGTATTTCCCCGGTTACGGTCATATCGCCGACCCGTTGATTAACTTCACCGATTACGGCATGAAGGCTTCGGATGTCAGCGCGATCTTCGCCCAACTACGGAAAGAACTGGTGCCGATTGTCAAAGCAATCACCAGCCAAGAACCGGCGGATGATTCGTGCTTGCGGCAGTTTTACCCGCAGGATAAGCAGTTGGAATTCGGCCTTAAGGTCATTAAGAAGTATGGGTACGACTTCAACCGTGGGCGGCAGGATTTGACCCATCACCCGTTCATGACCAAGTTCTCGCTGGGTGATATTCGCATCACAACGCGCGTGCATGAAACCGACCTCGGCGACGCGCTGTTTAGTACGCTGCACGAGTCGGGTCATGCCATGTACGAGATGGGCATCAACATGGCGTATGAAGGTACACCGCTGGCGAACGGTACGTCATCCGGCGTTCACGAAAGCCAATCGCGGTTGTGGGAAAATATCGTCGGTCGCAGCCGTGGCTTCTGGGACCATTTCTACCCTGACCTGCAAGCGACCTTCCCCGACCAACTCGGCAAGGTATCGCTCGACACGTTCTACCGCGCGATTAACGGGGTGAGGAAGTCGCTCATTCGTACGGACGCGGACGAGGTAACGTATAACCTGCATGTCATGCTGCGTTTCGACCTTGAAATGCAGATGCTTGACGGATCGCTGTCGATCCGCGACCTGCCGGAAGCATGGCAAGAACGCTACGAGAACGATCTGGGTATCGCCGCGCCGGACAACCGTGACGGTGTGCTGCAAGATGTTCACTGGTACGCTTTCACCATCGGCGGTGTGTTCCAAGGTTACACGCTGGGGAACATTCTCAGCGGCCTGTACTACCAAGCGGCATTAAAAGCACACCCCGAAATTCCTGCGGAGATCAACCACGGTAAGTTCGATACGCTGCATAATTGGCTGCGAACCAACCTGTACCAGCACGGCAGCAAGTTCACCGCCGCCGAATTGACCGAACGGGTAACGGGTGGCCCGCTGCGGATTGAGCCATACATCCAATACCTGAAAACCAAGTACGGCGAGTTGTATAAGCTGGATTAGGTGACCTCACCGTAAATGGCGTGGGGATCAAATGCACGGGAGGGTCTCAGCCCCTCCCCTACGAAAAGACGTGTTTGTGGTTGGTGGCGCGGAGAAAGAACCCCCTCCGTCGCTGACGCGACACCGATCTGCTACCTTGCGGCAAGCTCAGTCGCAGATCGCCCGTAAACGAGGGAGGATCAAATGCACGGGAGGGTCTCAGCCCCTCCCCTACGAAAAGACGTGGTTGTGGTTGGCGGCGCGGAGAAAGAACCCCCTCCGTCGCTGACGCGACACCGATCTGCTACCTTGCGGCAAGCTCAGTCGCAGATCGCCCGTGAACGAGGGAGGATCAAATGCACGGGAGGGTCTCAGCCCCTCCCCTACGAAAAGACGTGTTTGTGGTTGGTGGCGCGGGGAAAGAACCCCCTCCGTCGCTGACGCGACACCGATCTGCTACCTTGCGACAAGCTCAGTCGCAGATCGCCCGTAAACGAGGGAGGATCAAATGCACGGGAGGGTCTCAGCCCCTCCCCTACGAAAAGGCGTGGTTGTGGTTGGTGGCGCGGACGAGATGTATCTCGTCCCTACAAAATCACGGTAAACGTAAATCAGAAGTGCAAAAACAAAAGAGGCTTCGTTTTTCACGAAGCCTCTTTGTCCCCAAGAACTACAGCCTGCTCATTACCCCGATTTGGGCGGAATTATCAATTCGTCTCCGGGACTTAGGCGGTCAGGATTGTCCAGACTATTTGCCCGTTGGAGTTCAGCAATCGTCACGCCGAATTGCAGACCGATGCTGTAGAGTGTATCGCCACGCTGCACCACGTAGGTTTGGCTGCCAGCGGGCAGCAGCGTTGGGATGACGGTCGGGCCGGATGGGACAGCGGTCGCATCTGTGCTGCCATCGGTATCACATTCTGGAATACTCAGCGTATCGCCGGGTTGAATAATATCACCCGTGACCTGCGGATTGGCCTGCCGCAGGGATGCCAAGCTCACTTCATAGCTTAGGGCGATGCGGTAGAGTGTGTCGCCGGATTGGACGGTATGAACGCACGAGTCATCCGCATTCGGCGGTGTGAAGGCGGTCGGTGTTACCAAGCCGGATGGTGTCGCGGTCGGTATGCCACCACTTCCACTTTCGGTAGTCGCGTCTACCACCGGAACTTGCGTGATTGGCCCCAGCGGCCCGGACGGCGTGATAAACTGGGTTTCTATCGGCGTACCCTGCGCGTCGACCAACTGCTGGCTTTCGCTCGTTGGCACTTCACCCGAAGGCGTGTTTGTCGCGGCGGGTGGGATGGTCGCTGAAATAATGGTCAACGCGACCGGTGGATTACTGCCATCGGATGTGGCATCCGGCAGGGTGTCAACCGGTTCGGTTGGCAGCGGCAGATCCGTCGGCTGATCGCCCGTTTGTCCGGCTGTCGTCGTATCGTCGGTCGGCAGCGGCTGAGTCGTAATTGATAAGTCCGGTGCGCTGACCGCTTCATTGGTAGTCAGGGGTTCTTGCAGCGCCGTTCCAGCCTGTTGGAAACACCCTGTTAGTGTTAAAGCTAATGGTAGGCTAACTAGCACAAAACACATTCGCAAACGCATACCGTCATTACTTTCGTTTCATATTCGTTACATATCCTGTCACAGCATACTACAAAGCATTAATCTAAGCAAAGTCTCAATGCAGAAGTCTTGAATTTACCTATAGGTCAGGCTACAGTATAAATTGAGCTTTATTTCACATAGATCACACACAGTCATTCGCAGAGGTACCGCCCCGTGTCAGAAGTCAAGAAGCGTATTTTGGTCATCGACGACGAAGTTGCCATTCAGAACCTCATTCAATCGCTGCTCGAACGCTTTGGTTATGAATTGGTTCGAGCGCTTAACGTGGCTACGGCTGTCCAAATCTTACGCCAGAAACCACTGCCGGATCTCGTCCTGTTAGACATGATGCTGCCAGATGTGGACGGGTTGGAACTGCTGCGCCAAATCCGCGAGACAAAAGTGTTCGACAGCCTGCCCGTGATTATCATTTCAGCCCTCGCCGACTCCGACCATATCCGTAAGGGGTTGGAAATGGGTGCAGACCGTTACATCACCAAGCCCGGCCTCGGTCATAATCTATTGAAAACCGTTCAAGATGTCCTCAAAACGGGGCGACGAACGACGACTTAGCCCTCACGGCGGTAATAATTCATAGACAGCGAAGGGTGCTTGGTCGTAAGTACGGGTTACGCTAAACCCCGATTGCCGCAGGGCATCCAACCACGCGCTCACATCCGCCCACGCTGGAACGACGAAATAGCGTGGCGCACGATCCGGTTGGAGCAGCGCATCCGCCGCAAAAGCCTCCGACGTTGGGTAATAGACGCGCCGCTTATCCGACCACGTTCCCATGTAATAACCGAGTTCCCAACCGAGCCAATGGTCGTAAACGATTGCCCCTAAGCGCTGGCTGTTCAGGTAATCCGCTACCTGCTCGATGCCGTTGTGCTTACCCCGATCCCCTCCAATCGGCATTTGCCCCTCGCTGGCTGCCCACGCTGAAGGCAGCATGACACACCCGATAGCAATGAGCAGAATTGCTTGATAACGACTGCCGACCCGATACTGATCCAGTAAGGCGATGATGCCACGCGCCACGACAAGGACGAGCGGCGGCAGGGTGAGCAGCAGGTAGCGGTCGTAGATGTTGATGGCGACCAGCCAATGAATGAGGGCGTAGATTAGGATGTATAGCGTGAAGATTCCCTGAAAGGTGATTTTTCGAGTACCGGACAGCATGTATGCTGTCCCTACAACATGCGATTCCCTGTAGGCGGCATAGGTGATGCTTATCAGCCCTATCCCCCCTATAAACAGCAGCGCCGCAGTTATGAGTGGCGAGCCGAACAGATAGCCGGCATACTGCCACCACGCGGCTAAACGCGGTAGGAGTTCGTCCAGCCGCGCCAAGCGTCCGGGGTCGTTGTTGGTGGTCGCGAGCGCCCACATGCCAGTTGACTGCTCACGTGCGCTATCCCAGACGAGCAGCAACATGAAGCCGAGCAGGATAGGAATGATAAAGCGGGCTATCTTAATTACGGTGAGATGCTGCTTAAACCGCCGTTCACACGCCCAACCCACCGCCAGCACCAGCGGCACGTAGAGTACGGCCTGCTGCTTACACCACAAGCCCGCAACCAGCCATACACCCGCCCACAACCAGCGCCGACGACTGCCCATCCACAGGGCGAGTGCGAGGCATAAAAGCAGCAGCCCATCGGTGAAAGCGGTGGCGCTAAAGGCAACGGCTAAGGGTGATAGGGCGACCAGCAGCGCGGCAGCAACAGGCGTACATGCGTCACGCGGGAACACCCGTTTTGCCAGCACGTAGACGAGGGCGATCAATAGCAGGCTGGCGAATAACCCCGGCACACGAGCGGCAAATTCGCCGCGATGAACATCAAGCGTCA
>Ga0209460_1001099_pt1 | contig 17841 bp, 9 predicted proteins | sample EBPBio132013_DNA_FD_185868 | JGI IMG/M metagenome (GOLD analysis project Ga0209460, IMG submission 185868) | Wastewater treatment Type I Accumulibacter community from EBPR Bioreactor in Madison, WI, USA - Reactor 2_5/13/2013_ DNA (SPAdes)... | ecosystem: Engineered > Bioreactor > EBPR >...
TTCCTCCAGCGTCAACTGAACCGGTTTCTTTTTGAAATAGAACGGTGCAGCCTCTCCAATTCCGTACACATCAGGTCCCCATTCAATCACATTGAAGTAGATTTCAAGCATTCTTTCCTTAGTTACCGGCCGGTTGTTTTCAAGCAGCCAGGTAATCATCAGTTCCTGAAATTTTCTTGCCAGCGTTTTTTTCCGGTTCAGGTAAACATTTTTAACAAACTGCATCGAAATGGTCGAAGCGCCACGACGGAATTTTTTCGATTTGATGTTTTCGATGAAAGCGCCCTGAAAAGCTTCTTCATTAAATCCACGATGAAACAAGAACGCACCATCTTCGTTGGTCAAAACGGCCTTTTTTAAATACTCCGGGATGGTTTCCCACTTTGTGAAAAATGGATTTGGCGGACCAACCAAAACTTCACGTTTCACTTCCATCCCGTCATAAACCGGCTGATAAAATACGGAATCCAGTTTTGCGAAGGAAACACCCGGCGAAATCAAACTGAAATGATCCTTCAGAACCTGACCTTTTAATTTTAAACTGTCAACCAGATTGAAATCAACATCAAGTGAAAGATCGTACCCCAGATTTCCCTTCCAGGAAAGTCCTTCAAGCGGACCTAAAAAGGCGGGAGGAAGCGCATTGACAAAAATCTTTGACCCGACCGGGGGAACAAATAAACGGGTGTAAATTTTCGGAAGTCCATCTGTTTCGGTGTACCGAAGAGTGTCTTCAATTTTAAACTGATTCAAACCCAGTTCAGTACTGATGGTCACTGTTGAACTTTCAGGGTTAAATAAAACCGAGGAATTTCCTCTGAGCGTATCAATTTTAACAGGTCCGGTTGCAAGTCCGTTATTTTCGGCAGTAAAATTCAGGTACAGTCCGGTAAACTCAAACTCGTCAGTGTTGTTTTTGTATACTGAAAAATAACCGGAATCTGAACTCAGGGTAAACGGACTTGTTGGCGTTACTGCAACAGAAACTTTGAATGGCTGCGGATACCAGAACACAAGAGAATCGGTGGAAAGTGTTCCGTTCAGGTGAAGAGAAGTGGTTGGGCCATGAACGGAAAGAGATAATTTTTCTGCATCAGATTTTAGATTCAGCGTATCCAAAATCAGAGAATCCTGTTCAAAAAGCACTTTCATAGAAAACCGGTTGATTTGAATGTCTGGAAAACTGCCGTCGAGCATCCTGTTCAGAAGCCACTGAGTTTGTTTGACGGTTTTGGGGAAGCTGACAATGGTGGTATCCGGGTTTTCTTCTGCAATTTTTGCTGCCTTTCTGCTGAAATTCCAGAGTCCGTTTTCATTTTTGTAAAGGGCAACTGAGGCAGAATCCAGAATTAAACTGGCCGGGATTTTGCTTCCGGTAAAAATCTGTTTCAAGCCAATACTGACTTCAAGGGTTTTGGCCGTAATCAGAGGTGCTTTGGTTGTGTCATTTCCGGATAAATACAATCCATCGAAATGAACAGTCAGAAAAGATACATCAAGGTTCTGATAAGATACTTTTCCGTTCCACCGGTCGGCTAACCGATTAAATTCCTTATCGATGAAATATTTTGCAATCGAATTCCAGGAAAAAACGAGAATCAAAAGTCCAATTCCCAAAACCGAACCAATCAGTATCAGCGCCTTTTTTAATCCGGACATCAGCAATCCTTTTTCGTTCAAAAATTAGTCTCACAAAAATACGGAACATTTCAGAAGGAATAAGTTTTTGCCGGGAATCTGAATAAGGTATTGTTTTGTTTGATATCTTTGGGTGGGAAAAAGCTGGACACTTCGACTCCGCTCAGTGACCAGCTTTTCCCATTCCCCATTTTTTAATAATCCGGGACTCGGAATTTTGTTAAATCAGGTCACTGAGCGGAGTCGAAGTGCCCTGATTTATTGTTAAAGGCAAAAAATTGCATTTGATTGCACAACCCATATTTACAAATACTTACCATCCCGAAAGGGTTCGGGATCTTCGCCTTGCTCGACCTATAACTTACCACTTATAACTTATAACTATTCCTATGACTGACTTCTGGAACGAACGATTTGGCGGCGACCACTTTTTTTACGGCACCGAACCGAATCAATTTTTAAAAGAACAGGCCGGCAACTTTTTACTGGGTGGCAAAATTCTGAGTTTGGGTGAAGGGGAAGGCCGTAATGCTGTTTTTCTCGCTGAACTTGGTTTAAAAGTTTCTGCCTCAGATACCTCTCATGCGGGCTTTCAAAAAATGCAAAAACTGGCTGATTCCCGGAATGTCCAGGTTTCAGAACGTCTTGAAAATGTGGTTTCGGGAAACTGGGACGATGAAACCTGGGACGGAATCCTCAATATTTTCTGCCACGTAACCTCAGAAGGACGAAAAACAATTGCAGAAAAAGCTGCAAAATCACTCAAACCCGGTGGGATTTTTCTCACTGAACAATTTTCGAAAGAACAATTGAATTATACTTCCGGCGGACCCAAAGACCCGGATATGCTGATTTCTTTGGAAGAGTTTGAACGTGATTTCTCAGACAATTTTGAAATCCTTCTGCTGGAAAAGAAAGTCATTTATCTGGATGAAGGCCATCACAAGGGTGACGGATCGGTTGTCCGTCTGATAGCCCGGAAAATCTGATGAAGAATCTTGTTTTGCTTGGATACGGATTTACCGGGGAAGCCATCCTGCCAGCTTTTTTAAAAGCAGGGTTTCAAGTGACCGTGACCAGCCGGAATCCGGAAAAATTGCCGGACCTGCCAGAGTCCGTCCAGAAAATAAAATTTGATCTTTTAAACAGGGAAACATGGACAAATTTACCCGGTCACTCTGAATTGATCTGGCTTTATCCTGCAGAACCTATTGATGCGGTCAATTCATTCCTTGGATTTGCTGAGCAACATCAAATTTCTTGCAGGATTGTCCTGGGAACCACGTCCTCCTTCCTCGCTCAAACCGGACAAATCGACGAAAAGTCTGAATTGGATTTTTCCCGTTCCCGGGTTCAGGGCGAAAAACTGCTATTCGATCATGGTGCAGTTTGGCTTCAGTGTTCAGGTCTTTGGGGCGGAGACCGTCAGCCGGTAAATTGGTTAAATAAAGGGCTGATTAAAAACGGGAATAAAACGCTGAATCTGATTCACCGGGATGATATTGCGGAACTTGCCGTTCAGATTCTGAAAAAAGATATCCGGAACGACATGTTCTGTCTTTCGGATGGAAAACCCTATCTCTGGAAAAACCTGTTGGAAGAATTTAAAAAATCAGGTCAAACTTCGGTTGATTCTTTACCGGATGGTCCGGAAGAAAACCGACAGATTTCAAATGCAAAAATTGCCGGTTTTATGGGTGAGGATTTTAGGTTCAGGAAATTGGTTTGAGGTTTCTAAAAAGGCATAGATCCCGGATCAAGTCCGGGATGACAACTGATTTTTCCAGTATTTGCCTTTAACCTTACGCCTTATGCCTTACGCCTCTTCCCCGTCCCCTGAAGTTAAAAATTCCAGCCTTCCACAACCACTTTTACCTCCTTCTGATCAACCAATCCACTTTTAAATGAGCAAGTCAGTATTCTGGATTCTCCCGGTGGAATTGAGATATAATTATCACTCCAGAAAACGGGTTTAATGATATTTCCCGAAAGATCAGTCAATTGACAGGCAGCAAAAAAAGCAACCGTTTTTCCTGAATTGGTGAGGGTGACTTTATAACTTCCAGTTTCTTTTCCCAGCAAAAATTGTGTTTTTACTGAAACCGTTGCAGGTAAAAGCGAATTCAGTCCGGTGAAGTCAGCATACGATTTGATTGGCGTGTGATACCAGGAAGACGCCCCAAAATCGTGATCATCCTGTTTTGCAGACAGACAATACTGATTTTCTGCAACAATTTTCCCGGTTTTATCTTTCAGTTCAAGAAACAGGAATTCATTCCGGGATATAGAATCCAGAATGGTGAGTTTCAGTGACGACCCTGATTCACAACTTCCTGAAAGTTCTTTGTTCAAAATCAGTTTGGAATTCAGTTCAAACCCACGGATGACGGCAGTCAACTTTCCTGAGTTTTGGGCAGAATTGTTGACCAGATAAATGCCGTTGTCTTTATAATTATAAACAAGTTGCAGCGGCTGGTTGGCTTGTTTGGCTGAATAATACGCTGCCGCCGGAATCAGATCATAATCGTAAAGCTGCCAGTAAAAGGATGGCCAGGCAGAATTCAGCATCCACTGAATCAGTCCGGTTGTTTTGGGTTGATTCACACGAAATGATTCAAACATGGGTTTCATGGTTTCCCACGTCAGAAACTGCGACCTTTTCACAAATTCATCGAAGGACTGACTTTCACCGAAACGGCCATTCAAAGCAGAGGTGAACAGACTCAGATTGTTGAAAACCTCAGATGGATTGCAGTGATAAGTCCACAACGAATCAACCGGCCAGCGGTTTGCTTCCGGAATCATTTTTTGGACGGATTGACGAACCGGCATCTGGACTCCCGGTCCGGTTTCCGTGTTAAACCCAAATGCACCACCATGTTCGGTATCCAAATACCAGTAATTGGGTCCGACAAAGTTATACGGACCTCTCATTTTCATTCCGGATGGACCACTGAGTTTACTCACACCGCCGCCGGCAGAAATCAAAAGAGGCCGGTCGTCATTTTTTTCCAGAAAGCGGATATAATTTTGCTCCAGTTCCGGAACCGGGATTTTATCACTGCCCGCCATCCAGACAAAAAGGGACGGGTGATTCCGGAGCCAGATGACCTGATCTTCGAAGTAGCGTGAAACCAGTTTTACATCTTCAGGTGAGGTAATGCCGCCGAATTCATCCGTACTGGCTTTCCCCAGGTAAGATTCCCATTCCCACTGACAACTCCATCCGACCATCAGCAAAATTCCGTACCGGTCGCACAGATCATACAGGTTTTCAGACGTTCCCCAAACGCCTTCCAACCGGATTGTGTTCAGGTGCATGTCTTTCACGTACTGAACCTGAGTTTCGTTTGATTCGGGCGTATCCCGAAGAAAAATATCATCAACCCAGCCACCACCACGGATCAAAACAGGTTTTCCGTTCAGTTTGAAGCCTTTGTGTCCGTCTTCATTGACGTAAGTTTCAATTGTCCGGATGCCAAATTTAATTGTATCCGCATCCTGAACTTGACTGTCAGACTCGAACTGCAACCCAAGTTCATAGAGCTCGGGAGTGCCAAGATCGTTGCACCACCACAATCGGGGATTTTGAATATGGAGGCTTTTGATCTGATCTGAGGTAAGTATGATTTTTCTGGTTTCGTTGGGAAGAAGCAAAACCGGGAAGGAAAAAGGTTGGTTTTCAATTATTCCGGTCAATTTACCTGAAACGAATTCTGATGAAAAATTCTGCAAAGTTGTTGAAACCGTCAGCCATGCCTCATCGAGTGTTTTCAGATTTACTTCCGACTGAACATGGGTTTTTGTCATCCGGACTTTACCGGAAGCGGTCAGATAAACAGGTCGCCAGATTCCCATATTTTGATCGGGCGGAATCGGATTCCAATCTACAAATCCGAGGGCAGGGTCACCGGGTTTCTGCTTGAAAACTTCAACCGCAAGATAATTTTCACCGGATTGAAGAATGGAAGTCACATCAAACTCAAACCGGCGGTAAACACCAAAAATTGAATCTTTTGATGCAAGCAGTTTTCCGTTCAGCCAGATAGATGCCCGGTAATTGAGTCCGTCAAAATGAAGAAAAACCGTTTGGCCGGCAGAAGGTTTCTGAATCTGAAAGGACGTTTTGTACCACCACCCACCATTAAACTGTGACCTGTCGACCTGTTTCAGTTTATCTCCGTAAAGTAAATCAGCCGGATAAACCTGATTTGACATCAGAACAGCCATGGCCGTTGACGGAACGGAAGTCGTGTACCAGCCCGATTCAGTAAATCCGGTAGAAGATAATGATTCTCCTGATCCGGTTGTTTTTGCTGACGACTGGACCTTCCAGTTATTTTGAAGCGGGATGGTTCCGGTTTTAAGCTGGGGTTGGGCAATTAAGTTAACAGGGAAAAAGGAAACGAAAAGCAAAGGAAAAAGGAAAAAAGTGCGGATCATTTGAACATCCCGAATAAATTTTATTTAAAAAGGGTAAAGTAAATCAGGGAAAACAGAAAAACAATTCAGACTAAAAAATCGGTTTATTTATTGGGTTGGTTTTGCTTATTCTTAATTATCACTTATATTTCACTTGTCTGATTCAAATGGCCATCCCGGAGTTTTTATGAAATTTACTCATTTCCTCCTTCTTCTTTTCACATTTTCCGGGAGTGTTTTTTCACAACCTGCCGGCCCTGAGTATAAAAAAGTTGGGATTCTTTCAAATGGCCGGATTTCCACAGTCTTCAACAATACTGGTGTAATTGGTCAGCCAGAAAATTGGGGACCAAGATTCTCATGGGGTCACCCAAATAATGGTTATGCGGGCAATCTTTCGATCATTGTTTCAGGAACTCTTCCCCTTCCAAAAACAACTGATTTTACGAATCCGGTTATTAAATCCCTGATTGAATCCAATAACGACTCCATTTTCCATTTTACTGTTATTTCTGATGTAGCCAGGCCACATTTTGAACCGTACTGGGACCAGGAATTCTGGAGCTTCCTGCCAAAGCCGGGATATGCAAAACTGGAACAACGATTTCCCGCACTTTCCACCAACTTAGATTCGTGGCCTTCCGGTTGGACAGACTTCCCCTGGTACAAGTCATCATTGAAAAATCAGTTCAATGAAACTTTTTTTGTCGTTTCTGATGAACGGAAAAATAAATTTAACCTGTCTCCCTTCAATTACAGTCCATCTCAACAAAATTCAGATTTGAAAGGCCTCGGGCTTGAAGTTAAAACCTGGTATTTGCTCGCTTCCCCTGAAGGATCTAAAACTCAACCCCATCAGAATGTGTTGTTTACCGTTCATGAAGTGAAAAATAACTCGGATGCAGAAATTAAAAACTTTGCCTTGTCCTGGCTGATCGGTGCATACATCGGACTGACAGGATCAGACGATTCTCCCTCAGAATATGACGATGACGCCTATGGGTATGATCAGGAAAATGGAATTTTTTATACCTGGGATTTTCAGGAGGAGCCAAAAAGAAATTCAGATTGGTTTGGAACTGATTTTGGATACTTAGGTTTCAAATTAATCAGTTCACCTGACAACAAAAACTGGCAATCGGTTTCAGAAATCATCCCAAGCAGTGCTATTTCACTGATAAACGATGAAAGCTTGTTCCGTCAACTTCGTGAAAATATTCCTCCTGTTGAAAATCCGGTTTCTGGACAGGATAGTGACGGACTTGCTACTTCGGGAGAGATTTCATTGAAGCCCGGTGAAACTGCCAGATACGTAACAGTTGCTGGTTTTGGGCGAAACAAAACAGATATGACTCGAAATCTTATCAATGCAAAATTGGGATGGGATTCGGGGTTTTCTGAAACCGGTGAATTTGTTTCCATTTCCAAACCAGGTCAGTTAGTTAACCGGTCAGGACAGAAATTAACCATTCAATCCAAACTGGATGCCGTTCAATCTTATTCGTTTCAGGTCATCAATAAAGAGGTTTCATTTTCTATTGAACAGACCTTTGACCTGTCAGCAAAAACGGTAGTTGACCTTGACTTTTCAATCCTTCCTGCAGGTGACTACCTGATTAAACTTACACCGGTATCAGGTGACGGTCCATATGATCAGATTTCAATTTCAATTCAGGATTCCTGGATCTCCTATCCGGTTGGCAGTTCTGAGGTTAATTTCAACAACATTGAAGTGCTTGCAAATCCTGATCTGATTAAACTTTCAGACCACTTTCAATTCCGCTTAAAATGGAATGGAACTGGCAAAGGAGCGTTTTGGGGAACCGTTTCTGCCGATCTTCTGGATGAAAATGGTTTACTGCTGAAAGAAAATGTCCCAAATGTACAAAGTATTAACGGGTTTCAAACCCTGGGCAGTGAGGGGTATTCTCTCAGAATCAATAATTTGTTAAGAATTGATACACCAAAATCCCTCAACTTTAAAGTATTTCCTGATTCATTAACCGTTCGCACAGACCGGTTTCGGTATCAGTTAAGCGGAGGCAACCGGACAAGAACGGAGGGGGATTCACTCATTGCGTTTCATTTAGTTCAGGGAGCGGGTCAGTCTGTTGCCTGGCCGTTTGGCGGGGTTAAGACGGCAATTACAACGTTTAAACTTCTGGATCCGGTAACCAGAACCTCAATTCCGTTTATTTTTGGTGACCGGAATAAAAACGGCGAACTCAATGAAGATGAGTACATGATTTTATTATATGTTGACCAGGATGTCGTTTCAGTTTCAGATTCCATTCACTGGGGAATTGATTCAACCCATTACCGTTTTGCAAACTATGTATATTTTACAAACAAAAATTTTGGAAATGGCGGGACAGTAGACTCTGCCAAAGTTGATTTTCTGAGAGTACCAAGAAATCCAATGCTCATTTCTGTTTCCGGTAAAAACTTCGAGCAAAAACCAGTCACGTTTAAAGTGTTTTATCCTTACCCAAATCCGTTCAATCCGGAAACTCAGATTCAATTCACTCCGGCGTCACTTACCGAACCTGTTGTTTTAAAAGTTTACTCCATCCTCGGACAACAGATTTATACGGATACTATGTTGCCAAATACCAGTTCACCCCTGTTTACCTGGAACGGCCGTCACCAGAATGGTTCAATAGCAGCAACGGGATTGTATTTATTTGAAGTGACTCAGGGATCAAACCGGGCAGTGAAAAAAGGAATTTTGCTGAAATAGAGGGGAGTAATGGTCAATTGTCAGAATCAGGATTTTCAGGATTGGAGGATTTTCGGGATGGGAATTTCAAATCCTGATATTTCTGCTTTTTCCATTGCATGAATGGATTTGATCCTGCTCATCCCATAATCCTGTATATCCTGATTCTGACAGGGGATTGATTGATTTTTTATTGGCATCTGCTTTTCCGTTGGTTGCCATCCTTGAACCGTAAGGGCGAAACATCTTTCGCCCCAACTACCACCCGTCTTCCACCTCACTTCCACAACGAAAGACTGACGATGGAGCTTTATACAAAGAACACAATAACCAAATCGAAAAAGTGGAAGAGACCCAACGTTGTTTACCCTGTACAACTTACAGCGGACCCAAGTGGAAAATATCACAAATTCAGCCCAACGGTGTTAATGAATGTCAATATATGTAATGGGGGGGGGGGTATGGTATTGCAATTGGTGAAATATTCTGATAGTTTTGTTAAGTAAAAATTAAGACAATACCCAATCCCGAAAATTCCCATGAAAATTAAATTTATTCTCACTTTATTCCTTCCCATACTGTTATTTACCGGAATTTCCTGCAATTCACCTACCGAACCCAAAGATACCCCAGGACCTGATACGACGAGTCACAATTTTGTGTGGCGGGTTGATACGATCGGAACCTACCTCAGTCTGGTGCGTGATGTCGCCATTGTGGATGGAAACAACATTTGGGCTGTAGGCGAATTTTATAAAAAGCATTCAACGTTCGATTCAACCACGAAGGATCAATACAATGCTGCCCATTGGAATGGGGTTAGGTGGGAGTTGAAAAGGCTCCCTTTCGATTTTGGTACTTATTCGGAACCTTTTCCATTCGAAATTAATGCCGTTTTTGTTTTAAACAATTCGACTGTTTGGGGGGCAAGTGGCGCAACTCCAATTCGATTAGGAAATGAAAAATGGCAGGCTTATAGTATGGCCGGGATTTCGAATAATATTATAATAAAAATTTGGGGATTGGACGATACTCATATTTGGTTTGTTGGTAATAACGGTACAATTCTATTTTTCAACGGCACCACATTTACCAGAATTCCCTATGACGAGTCGGTGGATTTTATAGATGTCTGGGGAGATGAGACTGGGGTTGTGAGAGCAGTGGCAAACAATTTAAATACACCGAGTCCCGGAAACAGATCGGATATTGTTGAACTGACAACTACCGGAGTAAAAGTTCTCTGGTCAATCAACTTTCCTGACCGTACCAAGCCGGATCAACCTGACTATGTCTATTCGATCTGGTGGGATAAAACAGATGGGTTTTGGGTTGGAGCTGATGACGGAATTTTCCGGTTTCAGGGTGGTTCATCCAGAAAAGTATTCAGTTCACACGAGTACAACAATGGCATTGCCATTGAATTGTTCAGAATCAAAGGGAACAGTGAAAACGATTGGTTTGCCTTTGGAAATACCGGCCAAATTGCACACTACAACGGAAAATCCTTATGGCTTTACAGAGAAACAATGCAAACAGAACCATACGGTGAGTTCATGTCCTTACATGTAAAAGGAAATGTGGTTTGTGCCGGCGGTGAGCGGTTAGGGCGTTCATTTCCTGATGAGCAAAACGTTGGAATTGTTGCTATTGGCAGAAGATATTAAAAACCCCTGCTGCATACTGGGATGCAGCAGGGTCAATTACAGATCAAACCGCATTGTGCCCTGAGAAAGCTAGCGGGATGGTCTGGTTGATTATTTCTCCCAGGGATTCATACATAGGAGAAAAACCATGTTAAATATACGAATATTGACAATTGGATTCATAATAAGTTTACTGAGCATGTTTTCAATTGTTAATGCACAATCTGTTAACCGTACAGTCACACCGGTTTCAAATTATGGGAGCGGAGTTGAAAAGGACATGAAAAAGGGAAAATGGGTCAGTGATACCTTGTACTGGGGAAACCAACCAGTTTCTGAAATAGGAAATTGGAAAACTTCAGATTCAACCAAAGAAGTAGCTCGCAGTGTAATATATTTCAAATTAGATGAAATTCCAGACTACTCAGTGATTAAATCGGTCAAATTAACCTATTGGGGGTATCAAAGTGCACAAAAAACAAATATTGTTACACTTGATAAATATGATGGGTATGGCTTTACCTACAAAGATTGGTATACTAAAATCAAATCGGGCACAAAAACTGTTAAATCAGATACACCAAATGGAACAACGACATCTATTGTTTCAAATCAAATCGGGGAAGTGCTATTTGATCAGGTCAAACAGGCCTTTGCTAAAACCAATATTTTAGACCGCTGGGTCGCTTATGGTATTACTCTGAATAATGATGAAGACAGCCTTAATCGACACACCAATTTTTCAGTAGCACTTGAAGTGACTTATGAACCCCATTACCATGTCATAATTAAAAATTCATTTAATAAAGGGAAAGTTTATATTGATGATTATTCCGGGACAGGATATGTGGGTTACAGTTCGGGCATTGAAAAGGATTATATTGCTCAAAAATCAATTTCAGTAAAGGCAAATAACGACACAACTTTTGGAGGTGTTTCCTACGTTTTCAGCAGTTGGACCAATTCTGCGGGGGTTGTTTATAATAGCCGTATTTTTCCACTAACAGTGAACAAAAGTGAAACATGGACCGCCAATTTCGACCAAAGGGTTTCTGTTACTTTTAAAAACGAATATAATAGTCAAAACCTGACAGGTACAAAACTTATTGTCAATTCTGTTGACACCGTAAATTCAGGTGAGTCCAGACCACTAATTAAAGATTCAAATGATTCAGTTAAAACAAACAATGAGACATGGAATTCCGGCTCAATTAAGCAAAACAACTGGAATGATGTAAAAACAAGTTATAGGTTAAAAAAGACGTTTGTAGCAAATACAAACAACACACAACAAATTGCCAAATACAAAGAAATAAACCCGGCTACAGTTACTCTCTCATTGGATGGCATTTCGGTTACCGGTTCTGTTGAAGTTAAAGACCCCTGGTTAGTTGAAGCAAATGGTACCCAACCCGCAAACTGGAAACCTTACAACACTGGTTTCACACCAGCCACCATGCCAAATGGTGGGGTATTTTTAGGTGAAGGTGGCACTGATATAAATAATCCAATTTACCCTTTTTACTCAACCCGCATAACTTATTCCCAAACCACTCTTTCCGGAACGGATGCCTGGTTTAAGAACTGGTCGGGCCCTGCCGGAAGTGTTGCTTCACCCACTTCTCTTGAAACTGCAGTTATTTTTAAAAATGCAAACGATGTGATCAAAGCCAATTACAAAGGCCACCTCCGTACGGGTGCACCTGAACTTGGCGACCCAATCAATCAGAGACGATTGGTTTATGACGGCTATTATCAGTTGATGGTGTATGAATCCATGGGAGAAATCTGGGCAACATGGTATAATGGTACAACCTGGAGAGCAGAAGTTCGGTTAAGTAACGGTAACGGAAATGCAAAAAATGTAAGTCTTAGCAATATCTATAACAGTTACTACGATAATCGTGCAGTTGCAACCTGGATTGAAGGCGGCAATGTCATTGTTCAACCACTGGAATGGAGCAATACGTTCACTGAACTCCGGTTGACCTGGAATGATACTCCCGGTTCACCTTCCCGTGATTTTACCACATTGGCTGTTGCCGGTGCGCCAAGATCAGATAGCCGCCCGGTTTCTAACCTGACCATGGCAGCAAATGGTGATATTCAGATCTGGTATGCATTTGAAAAAAACAATAGCGGCATTACTTCCGGTCTTGTGGATCTTGTGAACTCGACCGGTAATTATTCCTTTAGCACTGCAACTTTTCATTCTTTTGGTTTTTTAGGCTACTCAACGCAGGTTTCAACCCATACATCAGATCAGTATCCTGTTCTGATCAACCAACCTGCTGCCTTTGGATATCCAGAGAAAAAAGCCATTTATTTTCTTGCCGGCGGTTATGCTTCGGGAAGGAGAATAGCGGAATATAACCGTAGCACTGATGCAACAACTGTATTTCCCGTCAATAATAATGAATATACCTTTTCAAGTCTTGCTGGTGGTGTAAACCCAACCAGTGCAAATTATGTTATCACGGCAACTGCATTGATTAATTCTGTGAACAGTACTGAAATCTACACAAAAAGTACTTACATGACCGGATTGCCAACGCTGAATAAGATTTACACCAATGCCTCAAAACCGGCAATCATGGTACAGAATACTTCTGCCTTTGGGTCACCGGTTTATGAAGTCAATTTCCAACAGGGAACCAACTGGTATAAAGCAACCGGAGGTGCAAGTTTGACCCTGATCGGATCAAATACTTCAGGTATTTTCGCCCGTGAGCAGGTTGGCGCCAATGATCGGAAATCTGTGTTTGTTAAAACAAATGCCTCGCCAGCTTCTTTGGTCTTATATTCCGGTTCCGGTGTACTCAACAAAGGCGAATCGGTTCTTTATGCAGACGTCCGTTCTGTCAGAAATTACACTACTCTGAACGGTCAGTCCAAAACGGTCATTCTTGATTTTGCCGGTGCTTTGGTTGAACCTGTTGACTCTCTCGAAAACGGTTCCTCGATCTGTGCGGTAAAACTGGTTTCACCTGATCAGAATACCATCATCGTCCGTCAGCCGGATTCGATCAAAACGGCGCTGGCCATTGATCTGATCAGAAATGGTGTTTCGGTACGGTCATATTCTGCTTCTTTGTGGGATGAACTCAGCATCAACAGCTTCGAAGACGTTCAGGATGGTGATGTGCTGGTGTTCAGACTGGGATTCCCGGTTGCTTCTTCCTGGGGTTATGAAATTTATGATTTCAACGGAACCAGTCTGAGCAAACCAGATGAAGAAACTGCAGATGCCGTCAAGCTGAAAAAACTCGAGAATGGCGTTGCTGTCTATCCGAATCCGTTCAATCCGAACACCAGCATTTCAGTTTCCCTTGAGACACCCGCAAGTGTTAAGGTGATGGTGTTCAATATTCTGGGGCAACTGGTTTCCGATTTTGGGAAAGCAGATCTGGGTGCAGGGGTTCACAATTATGCATTTGACGGGAAAACCCTGGCCTCAGGAACGTATTTCTACCGGGTAGAGATCGGTGAAAAGGTCAAAACCGGTAAATTACAATTGCTGAAATGAGGATTCTACCGCCGAGGCGCAGGGAACGCTGAGCGGAGGGAATTCTTTTAAAAATTGGATTTTTGTAGAGACGTCCCACTGGGGCGTCTCTGCATTTTATGAAATTCGATTTTTGTAGGGGCGACCGGCTGGTCGCCCTTTTGTATTCAACAACCTTTTCTACCACAGAAAACACAGAATAAACGGAAAAAAGAATTGGAATTTCATTTACCATCCCGAAAGTGTTTCCAAGTTTCACCGGATCCGCGGTTCGGAACCGAACCTTGGACGGGATCTTCGCTTCGCTCGATTTACCCTTTTACCTTAGACTTTCTCACTTTTCTGTTTTTTCTGTACTTTCTGCGGTTAAAAATCTCCCGTGTTATTTTGTATTTAACAGCCTTTCTCGTACCACGTAAAACGTACAAAACACCAACTAAAGATGGGCACTTCGACTCCGCTCAGTGTCCATCTTTTTCCCCCTTTTCAAAAAAATAATTCACCTACTCTTGACAACATACTAATATAGTAGTATTATTGTTATAGTTGCTGATTTGCCAGAGGTTTTATGAAGCAGAAGCGGTCCGTCTCCGGTTTAGGAGAAACTGAAATGGAAATTATGAACCACCTGTGGGATCTTGGATCCGGAACGGTGGCCGATGTTCATTCCCGGATAAATGGGTACCGGAAGGTCGCCTACACCACTATTATGACAGTTTTAAAAAAACTGGCTGATAAAAATATGCTCCGCATTGAAAAAGAAGGCCTGACTTACCGGTATTTTCCGGTCCGGTCTGAAGCGGAAGTAAAAGGCGAGCTTGCCGACTCCTTCGTCTCGAGTGTTTTCCAGAATTCACCGGTTCAACTGGTGCAAACGCTGGTGAAAAAAGAAAAATTGACCCTATCCGAAATTGAAGAAATTAAAAAACTTATTGAGAATCTCTGATGAACGGATTCCAACTTATAGACCCGGGTCTTTCATTATTTGAAAACCTGTTTTTACCCACACTTGCCTGGTCAGTCGTTGTTGGGTTTGTTTTTCTTTTCATTCACTTTTTATTTGCTGAAAATCCCAGATTTCAGACTCAGATCCGTATTTTACTGCTCTGGACGTTACCTGCGGCCATTTTTATCAATTTTATTCTGAACACGCAGTTTGTTCAGTCAAAACCCGATTTTATTGTCATTCCCGATAACATTTTAATATTAAGTCCTGACACCAGTGAACCCGTTCCGGCAGAAATCTCTGAACCTTCTCCGGATATTTTCGAACAAATCAAGGCAATCACCGGCTGGATATCCGGACTGACTATTCTGATCGGATTTTCTTATTTCACCGGATATCTATTGCTTTTTCACCGCCTGGCGAGATATCATCAGTACCTGATTTTAATCCCTGAAAATGAAGTTATTAAACTGATACTGCTTGAAAATGATTTAAATTCCAAAGTTACAGTTTATCAATCCAACGGATTTGTGACTCCGTTTACCTTTGGGTTTTCACATCCCAAAATTATTATCCCCGAAAAATATTGTTCAGATCCTGTTCAGTTTCAGTTGATACTCCGTCATGAGGTTTCTCACATCCGGAATCACGATTACCTGAAACAAATGGGAGAACAAGCGCTCAAGTTTCTTTTCTTCTGGAATCCGCTTCTGCATCTGTTAACCCGGCAAATCAGCAACTACCGGGAAATGGCGTGCGATGTTCAGGTTCTGACTGTTTGTCCTGACTGGAAAAAGGAGTACGCAACCCTGCTGCTCACTCACCTTTCAGAACCGGCAGCCTCAACCGGAGTGGCGGCAGCTATGTCTCACTCAACTGAGAATCTAAAGGAAAGGATATCTAAAATGAAAACGTATCAGGCAGTAAAGGAAAATAAAATCGCCACCGGAGTTTTGGCGGGAGTTTTAACAGTTTTTTCAATCACATTCATCCTGCTGGTTTCAAATGCCAGACTGGAAGCTGTGGAAAAGAGAACAGCTGGTCAGGAACTAACTTCAGAACCGGATTCACTCAACAAAGACTACCCGGAATTGGTTGGGGGAATGGAGAGTATTTCTGAGTTGATGAAAAACCTGAAATACCCCGAATTGGCTAGAAATCAGGGAAAAGAAGGCACCATTTTGCTCAGCCTGAAAATCTCAGCAACCGGGGAAATCGAAGATATATTGGTCATTAAATCAACCGGTTCAACTGCCCTGGATGCTCAGGCAGTTGTTGCGGCTCAGGATTTGAAATTCAAACCGGCGTTAAAAGACGGAAAAGGCAAAGCTTCTGAAATCACCTTCCCAATCAAGTTTAAACTTCAGAACGAAAAAATAGAAGGTAATAGTGAAGAAAATGCTTCAGTTCCGGAAAATGCCCCTGCAGAGTTGTTTTTTAAAGGTTCAAGTAAAGGAAAATTGACAAAGTTGGAAATTCCTCTTGAAACTGGCAGTTTTAATGGAAAAGAAGGGTTGGTTGTAGTTAATGTTTATGTTTCTGAAGCAGGAGTACCTGAAAAGGCAGAAATCAAACGTTCATCCGGGTATAAAGACCTTGATGAATACGCCAGAACATCCGCTTTAGGATTGGACTTCAAACCGGCAAGGCGCAATGGAAAATCAGTTACAGGGGAAGTTGAAATTCCAATCGATCTGAAGCAAATTAAGCCGGGTGGTCAACTTTTAGGTGATAATTCCAACGAATCATCTTTAAATTCAGGACCCCAGATTAAAGGCGGATTCGGTGAATTGATGAAAAATCTGGTTTACCCGGAAGAAGCCTTGAAAAAAGGGATTGAAGGAACAGTTCTTCTAACTGTTGTTGTTGATGAAAGCGGCAATCCTATAAATATTGATTTTGAGAAATCGGTTCACCCTTTGATTGACGAGGCTGCTCTTGAGGCAGTCTTTAAAACCAAATTTATCCCCGGAAGAAAAGATGGAAAGGCAGTTTCCCAAAAAGTGACAATTCCAATTAAATTTAAAATTCCTGATAACCAGAAATCAGGTAAGATTGAAGAAAACCTTTCTGGGGAAGGGCAGGCTGAAATTGAAGGCGGATTCGGTTCAATTTATAAAATTTTGGCTTACCCGGCTTCAGCTATAAAGGATAGTGTTCAGGGAGTTGTGGTGGTATCAGCTATTATTTCTGAAAAAGGCAAGCCAACTGGTGTAAAGATCATAAAATCAGTTCATCCTGATTTGGATCAGGCAGTTCTTGATGCCATTTTCCAAACGAAATTTAAGCCGGCCACCAAAAACGGGATACCCGTTGAAGCAGAGATCACTATTCCGATCAAGTTCAAGTTGAATTGAACTTAAAGCATAAGCAAAAAGACAGTATGTATCCTTCGATACAATTTTTTGCAAAGCAAAAAATTACTCAGGATGACAATATAGCAGGACAAATCAATTAGACTTTTTGTATAAAACCTATCCTGTTAATCCTGTCCATCCCTGTTAAAAATGAAATTACCAGGGAAAAACAACAGGTTTTTCCTCAGTTTCACCGATTGATGACAGAAAAATGGATTCCAGGTCGGACTTCTGCTGAAGTCCGGCCAGATCCTGCTGAATAGAAGCAAAATCTCCCGAGAGTACAATCTCACCTTTGTTGATAATCGCCAGATCGTCGATAATTTCTTCCAGATGCGATAGTACGTGACTGGAAATAAACACAGAACCACCTGCGGCTGCAAAATCCTTCAGAATCCGTTTCATCATTCTTGAAGATGACGGATCAACTGATTCAAACGGTTCATCCAGAACGAGTAAGTCCGGTTTATGGATCAGGGCACAGAGAAAACCGAGTTTCTTTTTCATCCCGGAAGAAAAATCAGTCACCAGTTTTTTTGATTCCACATCCAGATCGAGCATTCTGGCCAGAATAAACGCCCGCCGTTCTGATTCTTCTTTTGTCAGAC
>Ga0209460_1001101_pt1 | contig 17794 bp, 10 predicted proteins | sample EBPBio132013_DNA_FD_185868 | JGI IMG/M metagenome (GOLD analysis project Ga0209460, IMG submission 185868) | Wastewater treatment Type I Accumulibacter community from EBPR Bioreactor in Madison, WI, USA - Reactor 2_5/13/2013_ DNA (SPAdes)... | ecosystem: Engineered > Bioreactor > EBPR >...
GGTCTTCGGGGTGATGATCTGATCACTGAACTGGTTCAGCAGATGACTGAACATGTTGATCATGAAGAAAATGTACTCATGCCCAAGATGATGGCAACCATCCCGCCTGATAAACTCGCTTTTATTGCAGAAAGTCTGAGAAAGTGGTAGTCACTTGCCTGACAACCCAACCCAATGCTTCATGATCTCCACTCCCTTTTTCCCCCCAGCCGGTGTTCAACCCGGCTGATCGACCGGATTGCCGTTTCGCACGACGCCAGTTTTTATTCGTTGATTCCCAAAGTCATTGTTAAACCGGTTTCTGTTTCTGAAATCCAGTCGTTATTCCGCATTTCTCAAACTAACCGAGTCCCGCTAACTTTCCGTGCTGCAGGCACCAGTCTTTCCGGTCAGGCTGTGACGGATGGAATTCTGGCGGATATTGCTTCGGGTTGGAAACGGATTGAAATTGATGCTGTCGCAGGAACGGTCACCGTTGAGCCCGGCATTATCGGTCATCATGTTAATCTTCGTTTGAAATCTGCCGGACGAAAAATTGGACCTGATCCGGCCTCGATCCAGTCTGCTATGATGGGCGGAATCCTGGCGAACAATGCATCGGGAATGTGCTGCGGTGTCATTCACAATGCTTATCACACCTTAGTCAGTTTGAAAGCCGTTCTTCCTGACGGAACCCTTTTCGATTCTGCACAACCTGAGTTTCATCCCCTCTTTCCGGAATTGCTTTCCATCCGGAATAAAATTCTTTCCAATCCGGCACTGAAAGAAAAAATCAGGACGAAATATCAGATTAAAAACACAATCGGTTATTCGCTGAATTCATTTCTTGACTTTGCTTCACCATCCGAAATTTTAGCCAGACTTCTCATCGGTTCGGAAGGAACACTTGGTTTTATATCGGAAGCAACCCTCCGCACAATTCCTGATCATCCGTTTAAATTAACGGCTTTGTTTTTGTTCCCTGATTCTGGATCAGCCTGCAGACAAGTCACGAAACTTGAAAAATCAGGCGCCTCAGCTATTGAGCTGATGGATTTCAGATCTCTGGTTTGCATCCAGCCTTATGCGGGTCCGTTTACCGGATATTTAAGCAACCTGCCGGAAGGAACCACGGCACTTTTAACCGAATGGGAATCCGCCGATTCTGATTCCTTATTATATATAGAAGAAAAAGTCAGAACCCTGATGACGACTTTTTCTCTGGTTCATCCGCCGCTTCTGATGCAACAACCAGACGACCGGGCTTCGCTTTGGAAACTCAGAAAGGGACTTTTCCCCACAGTTGGGTCGGCAAGAAAAGCCGGAACAACCGTAATTATTGAGGATGTGGCCGTTCCGCTTCAGTTTTTGGCAGAAACCGTTTCTGAACTTGAACTGCTTTTCAGAAAGCACGATTACCCGGAAGCCATTTTATTCGGACATGCGAAGGACGGAAATCTGCATTTTGTGATTACTCAGGCTTTTGATTCAGACGAACAAATCAGGCAATATGAAAATCTGATGGCGGATGTGGTTGATCTGGTTCATGGCCGTTTTGGCGGATCACTCAAAGCAGAACACGGCACCGGCCGGAATATGGCGCCGTTCGTCGAAACGGAATGGGGAACAGAAGCTTATTTAATCATGAAGCGGATCAAAAACTTGCTCGATCCGGCTAATCTTCTGAATCCGGATGTGTTGATTTCATCCGACCCGAACATCCACCTGAAAAATCTGAAAACCATTCATCCGGCTGATCCTGAATCAGACTCGTGCATGGAATGCGGATTTTGTGAACCGGTTTGTCCGTCACGGGAGGTAACCCTTTCACCCAGACAAAGAATTGTGGTCAGAAGAGCCATGGCCGGCGGAAGCGAAGAATTCAGAAGTTTGCTGTCTGCCGATTTTAACTATTCAGGAATTGACACCTGTGCAGCTGACGGACTTTGTGCAACGGCATGTCCGGTTGGAATTGATACCGGAAAAGTGATGAAACGGTTGCGGGCAGAATCTGCTTCCCCAACCGGGAAAAAAATGGCCGGGTTAGTGGCCGGGAATTTCAAATTAGCAGAAATTGGAATCCGTTCTGTTTTATTTTTAAAACCAATGGTCAGACTTTCTTCAACAGCAGCCAATTTTTATTTCCCGAAAACCTTACCCGAACTTTCGGCGGCGTTAAAACCGGCTTTTGCTTTGAAACCTGCACCTGATCTTCAAGCAGAGGCCGTATATTTTCAAACCTGTGTTTCAAGAACAATGGGCGGATATCCAGGCTCGCCGTCACTTCCTGAAACAATAAAAACCGTTTGTGAACGGGCGGGAATCCACCTTTCCATTCCTGATGTGGCCGGACTTTGCTGCGGAACCCCGTTTCAGTCGAAAGGTTACCAGGATGCTACCACAGAAGTTTTTTCGGAAACCATCCGTCAACTTTTTAACCAAACTGACTCGGGACGGATTCCGGTTGTGGTTGATACGAGTCCGTGTACCTACACGTTTCTTCATCCTGATTTTCAATTCTCTGAGGAAACTAAAACGTTATATTCAGCACTGATTTTTATTGATTCGGTTACTTTTCTTGCTAAAACTGTACTTCCCCGGTTAAAAGTGGGTGAAAAATATCCTTCCGCCTGGTTTCATCCGGTTTGCTCCGTCATCAAAATGGGAATTTTGCCCGATCTTTCCGAAATTGCCCGGCTGACGACAGTCGATGGCCGGATACCGGAACCCTCAGGTTGCTGCGGAATGGCAGGCGACCGGGGAATGTGGTTCCCTGAACTTCCTGAACAGGCACAGAAAAACGAAAAGGAACAGTTTTCAATGCATCCGGCAAAGGGGTATTTCAGTTCATCACGAACCTGCGAATCAGGACTTTCAGAACACGCCCGATTTCCTTTTAAATCGGTCTGGCATCTCGCCGAAGAGGTCAGCCGGTAGGGCTTTTTGATCATTTGCTTTATTTTTTTCATCAACTATGTCAAGATTAAATAAACTCAGCCTTTCGGTAATGACCAATTTTCTTACCCAGGGCGTAACCATGATTCTGGCTCTTTTTGCCCTTCCGGTGTACTTCCGGTATTTGGGTGATGCCGGTTACGGGGTTTATTCATTTCTGATTGTACTCATCAACTATTTATCTTTTCTTGATCTTGGGTTAAATGCAGGTGCCATCCGGTTTGTCGCTGAGGCTTATTCTGCAGGTGATTATGAAAAAGTAAAAAAGGTAATCGGCACGATCAGCCGTGTTTATCTGGTTACAGCTACCGCCGGTTCATTTTTGCTGCTTTTTAGTGCCGATTTTATTGCGCACCACTTCCTGAATCAGATTCCGGTTAGCCTGCTGCCCGAAACGGTGACCTTTTTTCAACTGGGTGCGATTGCATTCTTTTTGAATATGTACAGTATTTTCCTGGGTGGATTGCAGACTGCGATTCAGAAACAATATCTTTCCAACTCAATCAGATTTACGGGTGATGGCCTGAGGCTGGTAACTGGAATGATTTTATTGATTTCAGGTCAGGGTTTGGTTAGTATTATCCTTTCTAACATTGTCATCAGCCTGCTTGTTATCCTGACTCTTTTCCTTTCGGCAAAAAGGGAATTACCCAGTTTTTCACTATTCAGACCATTTGATAAAGCCGTATTCAAAGAGCTTTTTTCATATTCTGCAATTGTCATGGCCGGATCAGTTGTAGCAATTGTGGGTGCTCAGGCGAACCAATTCATTATTGCCTGGCTACTTCCTGTTGCAATGATTGCCTTTTACTCGGGAGCTTTTGACACTACAACCAAGCTTTTTCTCGTTCCGAAAAACCTGATGACTCCACTTTTTCCGCTCTGGCTTGAAATGAGAGTAAAAAATGAATCCGGAAAAATTGAACTGCTTCTGTTCAAGGCGCTGAAGTTTACCGGACTTTCAATACTAATTGTTTCTGTCCCTCTTTTTCTGGATACTGAATCATTGCTGAGTCTTTGGGTGAGTCCGGCATTTTCAGACGGTGCCTCAGCCCCGTTTAAACTGCTGCTTCCCGGTGTGGTCATCAGCTCTCTGGGTTATGCGCTAATACCCCTTGCCTATGTTTTTGACCTTCAGAAAAAGGCTCTTTATTTTCAAATTACTCAGGCTATTCTGAATATTATATTGTGTTTTTCACTGATTCCGGTATTAGGTGTTGCCGGTGCAGCATTGGCGTTTACTCTTACCCAACTGCTTGTTTTGCCCGTTATGGGCTATTTCATTTTTAAAGAATCAATCGGTTTTCTGCAAATTCAGGTTTTTGGATGGGATTTAATTCGTCTTGCCGGAATCGGACTATTTGGTGCTTTAGTTTTTTATCTTTCATCACTTTTTCAGTTTACAGGTTGGATGGGCATCTTCATTCGATTTTCCCTAACTATTTCTGCCTCCATTCTTGCTTCATGGTTCTGGGCTTTGGATTCAACTGACAAGGGGTTCATCAGGAAATATACTCCCGTCAAATTTCTTCCGGAAAGTTGAGTATGACTCTGCTTGCTATCACCTTCGGAAATGTTGACCATGCCAGCTCAAGAACACGGGTTTACCTTTATCTTCCCTTTTTAAAGGCAGATGGGGTATCTGTAACGGTTTTACCGGCAAAACCTGTTCAGAAGAAAACTTTGTTTTTTCCCATTTACCGGTTTTCATTTAAAATTTTCAGCAAGCTTATCCGTTTTATTTTTCTTGCCTTTTTTTCGTGGGATGCTGTTTGGGTACACCGGGTTTTTCTATCTCAGGCTGAACTTTGGCTTATTAAAGTCAGGAAAATCAAACTAATTTATGATTTTGACGATGCCATTTTTCTAGGAAGTGATCAAAATCTGGAGAAAACCCAGAATATGGTTCGCTTTTCAGCTCAAACCATCGTAAGTACACCTTTTCTGTCTGGGTTTTGTAAAGAAGTTGGCAAAGAACCCGTTGTCATAACAACCCCGGTTGATTCGGTTTTGTTTTTTCCGGATCCTGACAAAAAAAATAATGGCGAAATTGTAATCGGCTGGACGGGTTCTCCCTCAACCGAAAAGTACCTGGTAAACATTCTTCCAGCTCTTGAAGAGGTTGGTAAAAAATATCCGCAGGTCCAATTTCTTTTTACCGGAACCAGCCGGAATTTTAAAATCGGCGACAGTCAGACGTTTTGCTCTCCCTGGTCAATGAGTGAAGAACCTGTTCTGATCAGAAAAATGGATATCGGAATGATGCCCCTTCCAGATGATGAGTGGTCACGGAATAAAGGTGGCTACAAAATATTTTTATATTTTGCCTCGGGTATTCCTGCCGTGGTTTCGCCAGTTGGTATTAACTCTCAGGTTGTAACTGAAGGTGAAACCGGATTTTGGGCATCAACACGGGATGAATGGGTTAAAAACCTGGGTATTCTGATTGAAAACACTGCCGTACGGGAAAAAATGGGACGAAATGCCCTTGAAAAAGCACGAAAACAATATTCTGTTCAGGCCTGCTATAACCAACTCTCCACGATTTTTAAAACAATAACAAAATGAAAACTCTTGCCGAATTTCGCAATCTGGTTAAGTCAACTGAAAAAGTCATTATTGAACTTGGCTGTGGTCCAAACAAAAAACCAGGCGTAATTGGGATTGACCAGTTCAGCCTTCCCGGTGTCGACTACGTTACCGATCTTGAACACGGACTTCCCTTTCTTGAATCTGACTCGGTTGATGAAATCATTTCACGGCACGTACTTGAACATATAGAAAATTTTCAGTTTCTGATGGAAGAAATTCACCGTGTACTCAAACCCGGTGGCAGAAAAGTGATCACAGTTCCTCACTTTTCAAGTCCGTATTACTATTCTGATTTTACACACCGCCGTTTTTTCGGATTGTACACCTTTGACTATTTCACTGACCCGGCTTCATCCCGGTTAAAAAGAAAGGTTCCCTCTTTTTACTCTGAGCTTCGGTTTACCATTTCTTATCGCAAACTCGTATTTAAATCACCGTTTAAGGTAAGAAACCTGATTAAAATGTTTTTTACCCGATTATTTAATAGTACAACTTACCTTCAGGAGCTCTACGAAGAACAATTCTGCTATCTGATTCCCTGCCAGGAAATTGAATTTATACTTACACCCGTCAAAAAAAACACAGAACCCAAATAAACCCGGGTAATCACTCTTCTTCTTAATAAAAAGTTTTGCTCAGATTTGGGCAAAACAAAACGGAGTTAACACTTCCCGATTAATTAAAATATATTATATTTATATTGCTTAATATAAAAGTGTTTTGTATTATTACTTTATCATTTTAACAAGAGGCCCGTTATGAAAATGTGGACTAAAGTAACTTTTCTTTCAATTTCCATTCTTGGTTTTTTTACCCTTCTTTCGTGCGATGAGATACCAAGCCAGTCCTCAGAAAAAAACGGATCGGTTAAGTTTGCATTTAATGGTTCAAGCGCCCAGCTTTCAAAAACCGGGGCTGACTCTGTGGCAAAGAAATTGTACATAACCCTTCGTGATCTCACAGGAAAGGAAGTGCTTAAACTTCAAAGTGTCGATCTGGTATCTTTTGGAAATGGTTATGTGAGTCTTCCGGTTTCACTTCCAGAGGGAAGCTATGAACTAACAGAATTTCTTGCGGTTACGGCAGACAACAAGACTATTTTTGCTGCTCCCCTCACCGGATCACCCAAAGCATATCTTGTTGAAAAACCACTGCCACTTGGTATTTCAGTAGTTGCTGATCAGGTAGCCTCACTTGATGTTGAAGTTTTACGGGTGCAGAACGGAGAACCATCATCTGAGTTTGGTTATGTGAGTTTTACTTTTAACGAAAAGAAAACTCTTGATCTCAAACTAGCAGTTCTCGCTTTAAACAATGAGTCAGGTAAATTTGAGTTGGTTTCTGGAAATTTAACTCTTAAAGTCAATTCAAAAACCTACCTCTCAACACAATTTGAGGCAAAAACCAATACACTCACAATCAACCAGTTTCAAGACGATGATGTGATTTCATTTGAACTCACCAGCGAAAATCACGGATCAAAGACAATTGAATTTTTATATTTTGAATTGAAATTGATGGCCGGAAATCCAATTGTAATTACACTTACTCCCAATCAATCAATCGATACAAAATTACTTGCCTTTTACCCGCTCGACGGAAATGCAAATGACATCAGCGGCAACCAGTTAAACGGGACCGTAATTGGTGCTCAAAAGACATCAGACCGGTTCAACCAGGCTGATCATGCCTATTATTTTGATGGAAATAATTCAATTGACCTGGGTAACATCCTCAATGATACCCATTTTCCATTCAGCGTTTCGGTCTGGGTCAGACCAGAAACCGAACAAATGATCGGTCGGATATTTCACACTGATTTTGGTTTAAATCAGGATGCCTATTATGGTTTCGGTGTTTTTTATCGGGATGGAAATTTTGACATCAGCACCGGCACGGGTACAGGATCAGGCTACCAAAACCGGTTTGGTATCAAAACAATCAGCACCTATCCGGTTCAGAACTGGTACCACATCACTGCAGTTTTTGCTGCTGAATTTACTTACAAAATTTATGTGAATGGTGTTCTTGCACAATCTTTTGGTGATGGTTCGGGAATTAATGTTGCTCACAATTTTGATAGTGCTGTAATAGGCGCAAAATTTATTGGCGCAATAGATGACGTCAGAATATTTGATAATGTGCTTTCAGAAAAGGAAATTAGCTCTCTCTATTCTGACGGGCAATAGAAATAGTCTGGATTAAACGGATTGCACCCTGGGACTATTGTATGTGAACATTTTCTTCAGGATAGGGACTGGACATCATTATTCATAATTTAAACCCTATTCCTGTTGAAAATAATCAGAGCCCTGTTTTTCTTTCTGTTTGCTGTCTCTTTTCTTCAGTCGTGTGAAAAGAAACCTGTTCAATCATCTGCTGGATCAGGTAAACTTCAAATTCACTTTTCACCGGCTATCCTGAAAAGTGATGTCCTTACTGAAAGAAACCCGAGATATCATGTCATTCTCTCCATTTCTGATTCTACAGGCTCTCAGGTTTTATCTGGTCTGGTTGTAGATATGATCAGAGTTGGAAATGAATATTACTCTCTGCCTGTTGAACTTCCTGCAAAAAATTATGTTCTGAACGAATGTATCATTTTTACCGATTCTCTGATTGCTCTTGGCGTCATTCCCCGTGCACCATCACCAAATCCAGGTTTGAATCAAACTTCCACTTTAATAAAAATACATCAAAATCAGGTTTTTACAATTCCTGCGGGCTGGTTCGAAAAACTTACCCAAACTGAACCCTCAACATTAAAAAACCATCCCATTTCCTCTCTTAAAAAGGAAAACTGGGTTCCTATTGAAATAAAGCCCCAATTTTTTAATCATCAAACCGATACGTATGACCCTGTTTCAGTAAACTTGTCTGTCTTTCAACACGGGAAGTTAATTCGGAAATTAAATATAGAACGTGGTCAAGGCTTAAATTTCATGTTCGTTCCCGATAAATCAGCGGTATTAACACTCCAGGTTATTAAAGATCGATTCCAAAAGTTCGACAAAACTGTTTCCTGGCAGGAAATGAAGCCAAAAAACTCAAAACCACTTGAACTTAATCTTAAGACTCTTTTCCAACCCACCAACAGTCTGATTGCTCGCTTTCCGTTTAACAACAATACTGAGACAACCGGAAAATTCATTTTTAAAGCGATCAATAATGGCGCGGTTTTGACTACCGATCGTTTCGGAGAAAAAAATGCTGCATTCGCTTTTAACGGTAAGGGTTTCCTTGACTACGGCGATATTTTAAATGACCATTTTCTGCCGGTCACGATCTCCGTCTGGGTTCGGGTAAAAGGACAACGGGAAAATATAGCGGGGATGATTTTCCAAACGGACAGTCCGAACATAATGGGAGCCGTTTATGCAGGTATTTCGCTTGGACATTTAAATAACACGTTCTCAGGTGGCATTGGGGATGGAAATGGTGGAGGAAGTCAATACAGGCGCTCGCTTTCAACTGATTCAAGGCCATATTTTGGGAAATGGGTTCACATTGTGTACACGTTAAAATCGTCTGTAAATCAAAAGTATTATCTTGATGGAAAAGAAGTAGCGTCTTTTGCCAGCGGTACGGGGTTTGAAATGTCTCATAATCAGTATCCGCTCCAAATCGGAAATGGTTTTATTGGTGATATTGATGACATTAGCTTTTTTGATTATGAACTTTCTACAAAGGAAATTGACAGTTTATATCGTGCTGAATCCCAACACTCCACTATTTTTTCAAAGTGACCATAAAAGTGGCCTTTTTCGGTAAGATTCACTTTTTTCAATGGATTAAAACAGGATTCACCAGAAATAGCATACTTTCAAATCCATCACGTCATATCCGGTTTCTATTGAATTTTTCTCAACCGATCCGGCCGTAATTGGGTCACGGGATGAAGGTGTGTTGGATGACCTTCGTTTTTATAATTACGCCATTTCTGAAGCCCAAATCGATTCTTTGTACCACGAAGGCGGGTGGAAATAAAAAAGCCCGTCAAGTGACGGGCTTTTTTATTTAAGAATTAACTTCGGATGAAGATTTTCTCTTCTTATCCCAGATTTTCCGTTCGTTCTCATCGAGAACCCGTTTTCTAAGGCGGATAGATTGCGGAGTCACTTCAATCAACTCATCGTCATTGATCCACTCAAGAGCTTCTTCAAGGGTTAGAACCCGTGGAGGTGTAATTTTCAGCGCATCATCAGTACCGGATGCCCGCATGTTGCTGAGTTTCTTTGCCTTGTTCAGGTTCACCACAATATCAAACTCACGGCTGTTTTCGCCAACAACCATTCCCGGATAAATCGGCGTACCTACTCTGATAAAGAAAATACCACGGTCATCGAGATTTGAAAGGGCATAACCGTTTGCTTCGCCATGTTCCATGGCAATCAGTGCACCGGCTTTTCTTCCCTTGATTTCACCTTTGAATGGCTCGTAACCGTGAATGGTGTGGGTCATGATGCCTTCGCCACGGGTATCCGTTTTGAATTCATTTGAGTACCCAAGCAAACCACGGGTCGGGATGTGGAAAGTAAGACGAATAGTCACATCAGAAATGTGGTGCATATTCATCATTTCGGCTTTACGCTGACCGAGTTTTTCAATCACAACACCCATAGAACCTTCAGGAACATCGCAGATCAGTTCTTCGATCGGCTCACATTGCTTGCCTTCAATTTCACGAAGGATAACAACCGGTGCAGATACAGCAAACTCAAATCCTTCACGGCGCATGGTTTCAATCAGGATTGAAAGGTGAAGTTCACCCCGTCCTGAAACTTCAAACACATCAGCAGAAACGGTGTCTTCAACTTTTAACGCCAGATTTGAAAGTAACTCTTTGTACAAACGGTCACGAAGGTGACGGCTGGTAACAAATTTTCCTTCTTTTCCTGCGAAAGGTGAGTTATTAACCATGAAGTTCATGGTCATGGTTGGCTGATCGATTGCTGTAAACGGAAGTGCAACCGGGTTCTCAAGATCTGCCAGAGTTTCACCAATGGTAATATCTTCAATACCTGCAAGTGCAACAATATCCCCGGCTGAAGCTGAATCAATTTCAACACGGGTCAGTTTTTCAAATCCGAACAATTTTGCAATTTTAAACTGGCTGATCTTTCCGTCTGCACGGATGCGGGCAACCTGTTGTCCTGATTTTACAGTTCCCTTATAAATTTTACCAACTGCCACACGGCCAAGATATTCATTATAATTGATGGAAGTTACCAGCATCTGGAAATTTTCATCAATATGGGCAATCGGAGCCGGAATTTCGGTGATGATTTTGTCGAGCAGCGGGAATACGTTTTCTTCAGGATCGTCAATCTTGTGTTTGGCAAATCCGAGTTTTGCTGAAGCAAAAACATAAGGGAAATCAAGCTGATCTTCGTGAGCACCGAGTTCAATGAACAAGTCAAGAACCATGTCATGAACTTCAACCGGGCGGCTTCTCGGGCGGTCAATCTTGTTGACAACAACCATGACCTTCAGGCCGGCTTCAAGAGATTTCCTTAATACATATTTGGTCTGAGGCATCGGACCTTCAAAAGCGTCAACCAGGAGAAGAACTCCGTCAACCATTGAGAGAATCCGTTCAACTTCACCGCCAAAGTCAGCGTGACCCGGGGTATCCACAATGTTGATTTTGTGGTCTTTATAATGGAAGGAGGCATTTTTACTGAAAATAGTAATGCCGCGTTCTTTTTCCAGATCATTGGAATCCATGACCCGGCGTTCAATTTTTTGGTTTTCCCGGAAGGTTCCGGTTTGCTGGAGAATGGCATCTACCAGCGTTGTCTTACCATGATCTACGTGAGCAATAATTGCGATATTTCGGATATCATCCCGTCTTTGCATACAAACCTGAATTTTTTGAATAGCGACAAAGGTACGGATTTTTTATTTTTTTTCCGAACAGGATGCAGAAATAGGGAGGAAATACGTTGTACGGGGTACGCTATACGTTTTAAGGAGGAGGGGAGACCGTTACAAGTTAAAAGTCGGGCAAAGCGAAAATTCCGAACCAGGGTGGAAATCCATTTAACCCTGAACATTGAACATTTAACCTTTGTCCTGATTGCTGCCCCACGTTACCAATCACCGGCAGTTTAAAATCTTCCGTTTTGGTCAATGAGATAGGTCATGATCGTCATGGCAGCGGCACCAAGCTGAAGTTCCCTTTTATTTACCGATTCAAAGGTATCGGTTGACGCATGATGAACGTCAAAATACCGCTGGGAATCAGGAACATAACCCATCATGTGGGTTCCAAATTTTCTGAGGAAGGAAATATCGACGCCACCACCACCACGGATGATCATATCGGCATAAATCGGTTCGAAATACTTTTTCCAGGTTTTATACTGTTCAACCAAAGAATCACTGAGCTCGATCGAATGTCCGCGCGGAGTAAAACCGCCCCGGTCAGATTCGTTGGCTGCAATGTGATTTTCCTGATTCAGTTCAGCCTGACGGGCATATTCTTTTCCACCGATTCCACCCACCTCTTCCGACATAAATAAAACGGCCCGAAGTGTTCTTTTGGGTTTATAGTTCAGCGATTTCAGCAACCGGAGCACTTCGATGGATTGAACCACACCGGCACCATCATCATGTGCGCCTTGCGCCAGATCCCAGCTATCGAGATGTCCGCCAACCAGAATGATTTCATCAGGGAATTCACTGCCTCCGATTTCACCAATGACATTATGGGAAACGACGGGAGCTTCATTCCGGCAATCCATTTTCATTGAAATGGTCAGTTTGGGATTAGCTTTCAGTTTTTGACTGAGCAATTCAGCGGCTTTTGTTGAAATTGCAGCTGCAGGTACTTTTGGGATAGAATCCTGATAGTTAACCATTCCTGTATGCGGAATATCGTCCAGCCGGTTGGTCATCGATCTCACCAAAACCCCGGCCGCGCCATATTTCCCGGCCACAGACGGACCGGCACTTCTCTGATCGGCGGCACCACCATAACAAGCCATCGTGTTAACCACAGATTCATCAAAAGCCCGGTTGTAGAAAACAATTTTTCCTTTGACTCTGAAACCAAGAGAATCGACTTCTTTCAATGAATGAACTTCAATTACTTCCGCTGAAAGTCCGTCTTTTGGCGTTCCGGGACTTAAACCCAGAGAACACATGGAGAGAGAAACCGGCTTTTTTCCTTTTTCAACTATTGAAACCTGATCGTTTTTGCCTCTCACCCATTTCGGAACGGTAACCGGCTGAAGAAAAACCCGGTCGAACCCATAAGATTCCATTTTAGCTTTTCCCCAGTTTGCTGCTTTTTCTGCACCTTCCGAACCGGTCAAGCGTGGTCCTTGACTGCAAAGTTCACCCAAATCATCGTAACATTTCCCATTCACCATCGCCTGCTTTATAATGGTTTTCGCCATTATCATCTGCGGATCTTCTGTTTGGGTAAAGGCGGATTCTGTAGCAAAAAGAAGTGGCAGGACCAATAAAAGCGAACTGGGTTTATTCATTGATTTGGTTGGTTTTGGTTTAATTTTATGCCTTCGGCGAGGTTATTAACCCCTCTGCCTTCGGCAAGGGACTGTCTAAAAGGGTTATATTTTAATAAAACTTCGTGGATTCCCGCCTTCGCGGGAATGACAACCCGGTAAAAATTACTTATACCCACGATATTGTCATCCCCGCGAAGGCGGGTTAACGAAGATCCAGTATTTATTCTTTCTTTAATTGCCCACTAAAATTTCATACTTATTGTTTTCTGCATTTAACTTACCACCCCGATATGAATCGGGATCTTCGCTATGCTCGACTTGTAACTTATCACCCCGAAATAAATTCGGGGTCTTCGTTGCACTCGACTTATAACTATCTTATTCCCATTTCTTTGAGCAGGTAACCGGCACCGCCGATTTCTTTCGTTACCCATAGAATGTACCGGATGTCGACACCCATTGACCGGCTGTACGATTCACTCCAGTTATAATCGTTGACTGTTGCTTCAAAAGAACGGTCAAAATTCACGGCAACGAGTTCACCTTTTGCGTTCATCACCGGGCTGCCTGAGTTGCCACCGGTCGTATCGGTGTTGTAAAGAATGGCAACCGGTAATTTTTTACCGGACTTCACCGTTTGAGAGTAGATCGTTTGAAGGCGTTTTTCCATGAAGTAATCGCCTTCATCAGTAGCTTTTTCAAGAACACCGGCAAGTGATGTCACAGGTGAATACCAGGCTCCGTCGAACGGCTGATATCCCTTCACCCGGCCGTAGGTAAACCTAAGGGTTGAATTGGCGTCCGGAATGAAACCGGCACCTTTCCATTGTTCCTTGATGTCTATATAATCCGCCATGAGCTTGTTCAACGTTCCGGTCCAGTTATTTCTTCTTTCGGCGATGGGGGCAAACTGTTTTTCGATTTCCCCGGCAAGCTGAAGCCATGGATTTGATGATAACTCTTTTTTATCCCCGGTTTGATCAATCCAGTTAGAAATCATGTCAGCAGTAAGACGATTTTCATTTGAAAACAATACAGAAATAAGAGAATCAATGATAACCACCGGGTTTGATTTTCCGATTCTGGAATCAACCGCCTCAACCCGCTGACCCGAAGGAAGACCGGCCGCATCAAGAAGTATTTTCTTCATGAATTCCTTTTCGATGGGAAGATGCATGTTGGATTCTGTACGGGCAGTTGACGATTTAATTCCGGCAAGTCCGGCTTTCCGGTAAGTGGCGGGTCTTAACGAATCTGCAACGGATTCATATTTTTTCAGATCGTTTAAAATTCTGGCAAAATTGAGAAGTCCGCTGGTTCTGTACAGTTCACGGTACCAGAGATTCCGGTTTCCTTCGGCTTTCATTTCACCGTAAACCTGTCTGATTTGCGGAATAACGTCGCCATATTTTGCTTTGCGGCCGGGATTTTCATTAATCCAGGATTGAAGTGCATTTTCTTCATTCAATCGCTGCTCAGTCAATCCCAAGCGGGTCAGGCCTTTGATTTTGCCTTTAAAGTTTTTCGTCACATTGGCCAGACTTTTGATTCGTGCTGCAAGTTTGATGGCGACTGCCGGATTATTTTTCCCGGCTTCTTCCATTTTTCTGATCTGCCAGTCGTAAAGGGAAGAAATAACCGGCAGGTCAAACTCTTCCTGCATCGCCATGAAATCTGCCGGTTGATGACGAAAGGTTCTGCCCGGATAACCCAGAATGAAAACAAAATCTCCGTCTTTTACCCCATCCGGATTAACTTTAAGAACTTTTTTCGGATGGAAGGGCACGTTATCCGGTGAATAGGCGGCCGGTTCTCCATTTTTACCAACGTAAGCCCTGATGAATGAAAAATCGCCGGTATGCCGTGGCCAAACCCAATTGTCTGATTCACCGCCGAACTCACCAATGCTCCGTGGCGGAACATAAACCAACCGAACATCCCGAATGGTTTGATATTTGAAAAGCAGGTAGGATTTCCCGGCAAACATTTCCGACACTTCAGCTTTTATTCCTGGATTTGCAGTTTCTTCTGCTTTTACAAGATCAGCCGATGCTTTTGCAATAAGTTTGTTGCGTTCTGAAGGGGATGCAGCTCCGGCAGCAGCTTTGAGGATTTCTTTTGATACATCACGGCTGCCGACGGTTATTCTGACGGTAATTCCTTTCGCCTCGATTTCCTGTTCCCGGCCGGTGGCAATAAATCCGTTGGTGATATAATCCTGTTCGGTTGAACTGGCTGACTGAACAGCAGAAAAGACACAATGGTGGTTGGTAAGAATCAGTCCGTCACCCGAAATAAAGGCACCCGAACATCCGCCGACACCAACAAGGGCATCCGTTAAGCCAACTCCGCCCGGATTGTAAATTTCTTTTGCGGTCAGTTTAATTCCCGTTTTTTTCAAATCCAGTTTCTTAAGATCAGAAACCGGGTACATGCCCTCTTCAGCAAAAGAAAATCCGGAAAAGGTGATTGAAGTCAGAATTAAAAGCAACAGTAGTTTTTTCATAACAACTCAAAAATTAAAGCGCTGAAAATGGAAAAAATAAGGGATTGAATCAAGACCGGGGGGATTTGGAGACCCCAAAGACGCCAAGGCGCTAAGAATACAGTTTTTAGGTTTTTCTCGCAAAGCCGCCGGGTACGCAAAGCGGAGGGAGGATTTTTAGTTTAAATGCCAGTAGGAAAATCAGGAAAAAGTGACCTTTTGAAGTTCATTTTGAAAAAATTTCTTGTACTGGTATTATGAACTCATAACCGGGGAGGTTTTAATATTACCCAATTTTGTTATTTCCTATAAAAAATCCCCCCGCTTAGCGTTCCCTTTGCGTCTTCGCGCCTTTGCGCGCAAATTCTGTATTTATCCCTTGATTTTCCCTACTTCCCTGGCGACAATCTGACCTGAAATCAAAGCCGGCGGCACACCCGGACCCGGAACGGTGAGCTGACCGGTGTACCAGAGATTTTTCACTTTTTTCGATTTCAGTTTGGGTTTGAAAACGGCAGTTTGCGGAAGGGTGTTGGCGAGTCCGTAGGCGTTACCTTTGAATGAGTGATAATCAGCCGTAAAATCATCCATGGCATAACTTCTTTTCAGCACAACATGATCACGCACGTTTTGTCCTGTGAGCTTTTCAAGACGATCCATCACCATTTTATACTGCTTTTCACGCTCCTCATCAGAATCTTTCAAACCGGGTGCAAGCGGAATAAGAATGACGAGAGTTTCCTTTCCTTCCGGGGCAACGGTTGAGTCAGTTTTTGATGAGACTGATGTATAAAATAGCGGTTTATCCGGCCAGCGTGGCGTTCCGTAAATGGCTTCTGCGTGACGGTCAAAACTTTCATCGAAGAACAGGGTGTGGTGAACCATGTTGTCGAGCTTTTTATCCAGACCGATAAAGAACAGCAGACTGGAGGGCGACATGGTTCTGGATTCCCAGTATTCCGGTTTGTAAACCCGGTATTTTTCGGGCAGAAGAACCTGTTCGGTGTGCTGATAGTCGCTGTTTGCAATGACCACATCCGCAGAAAAAGATCCGGCAACAGTTTCTACAGAAGTGATTTTTCCGTTTTTCACAGTCAGACCTGTTACCTCATGATTCAGCCGGATATCAACGCCGTTATCCTCACAAACTTTTACCAATGCTTTCACAATCTGAACCATTCCGCCTTTCGGATACCAGGTTCCCAGAACCAGATCGGCATAATTCATCATGGAATATAACGCAGGCGTGTTGGCGGGTGTTGATCCGAGAAACAAAACCGGAAATTCGAGCAGCTCAATCAACTTCGGATGAGTAAATAAGGAACGGATGTGACTGCGGATGGACGAAAACATCTGAATCCGGAAGCTTTCCCGGATGACTTTCAGGTCGATAAATTCGGTGATGGAATGGGATGGACGGTGGACGTAATCACCAACGCCAACTGTATATTTAAATTCAGCCTGGGCAAGGAATTTTCTGAGATTCGGAACGGAACCTGGTTCCAGTTTTTCGAATAGGGCTTCCAGCTCTTTCATCCCGGCAGGAACGTCCATCTGGTCATCTTCACCGAAGTAAATACGATAACCCGGATCGAGACGTATCAACTCATAAAAATCGGACACTTTCTTTCCGAAAAGACCGAAGGTTTCTTCAAAAACCTCAGGCATCCAGTACCAGCTCGGACCCATGTCGAAGGTAAATCCGTCCTGCTGCCAGACACGGGCACGACCGCCGGGCTGATCATTTTTTTCGAGAAGGGTGACTTTATAACCGTCACGGGCAAGAAGGGCGGCGGCGGTGAGTCCGGCAAAACCGGACCCGATAACGATAACTGATTTCATTGCTGACTTCTGAATTAAGTTTGTACAAGATCAAACACGAAAAAGAGGTGAGATAATTTCCGGTGGCAGAAATATTTTACCACGGAGAACACAAAGTGAAAACAGGAGTCCACAAAGGATTTTAAAAGAAAAAGATGTCATCCCGGACTTGATCCGGGATCCATGCATTTTTTTCAATTTGCTGGATCCCCGGCCCCGATTCTTAAGCTGGGGCAGGCTAAATCCGGGCAGCATTTTGTTTAAACCCGTAATATGTGACCCGTTACCCGTAATTACTTCTTCAGCGTTGCGGAATACATCCAGACGAGTTTTTCCTGTTCTCTGATATAATCACTCATGAGGGCATTGGTTCCCTCGTCACCGGCTTCGGCGGCAAGTTCAAGTAATTCACGCTGTTTGGTGATGGTGACTTTGAATGACTCCAGAATCCGGCCAACGGCATCTTTTCCGTCATGCACATTTTTGG
>Ga0209460_1001102_pt1 | contig 17764 bp, 14 predicted proteins | sample EBPBio132013_DNA_FD_185868 | JGI IMG/M metagenome (GOLD analysis project Ga0209460, IMG submission 185868) | Wastewater treatment Type I Accumulibacter community from EBPR Bioreactor in Madison, WI, USA - Reactor 2_5/13/2013_ DNA (SPAdes)... | ecosystem: Engineered > Bioreactor > EBPR >...
CCAAGGTGGCCAGACTCGCCCGCCACATGGGCGTGCGCCAGAGCAAGCTCGAAGCCGTGCCATCGCTCGCCCTGGGCACCAGTCCCGTCACTCTCAAGGAAATGGTTGCCGCTTACGGGACGATCGCGAATGGCGGTGGCTACCTCGAGCCGCTGCTGGTCAGCCGCATCGAAGACCGCGACGGCCGGGTCATCGAGGAATTCAGCCCGCAAGACCCCGACATTGCACTCGAACCCGACGTCGCCTACACGCTGCTCGACAACCTGCGCGGCGCAATCAACCGCGGCACCGGCAGAGATATCCGCAGCCGCTATGGCATCCGCGCCGACGTGGCCGGCAAGACCGGCACGACACAGGACAACGCGGACGGCTGGTTCATCCTGATGCACCGGCAGTTGGTCGCCGGGGCGTGGGTCGGTTTCAACGACAGTCGCGTCACGCTGCGCAGCGACTATTGGGGTCAGGGGGCGCACAGCGCCCTGCCGGTGGTCGGCGACTTTTTCGGAAACGCCCTGCGTGCTCGCCTCATCGATCCACGTGCTCGTTTCGCGGCACCGGAAGATACCGGCCTCTGGGCACGCATCACGGGCTGGTTCCGGAGACTCCTGTCGTCGGAACCCGTCGCCGAGCCCAAGCCGCAACGGATCCCAAAACCCGCCCGAAAACAGGAACCTCCCCAGGAACCGGCAACGCCTGTGCCGGTCGTATCGCCCCCTGAAGCTCAGAGCGATCCGCTGCAGGAGAAGATCGATCAGATCATGAAAGAGAGCGACGAAGGCGAGCGGTTGCCAACGGATCCCTCACCAGGGGCGAAGGCCGAGGACTCCCGGTGAAGCGGGGCGTGCGGCGCGTCTTTTTCCGTTGGAGCGGCGATCAGGCAAGCTGGCTGGCCCTTGTCTGCGTGGCGCAGGTGTTTCACCAGTCCCGACACCTTGCGGACATTACCCTCTTTGTTACATCCTTTCGCGTTACTTACCCCTTTCTCTGCCAAAGCGCACCAGGGCCCCGGCCGATGCTGTCGACGGACTGTTCCTTCTGCGCATTCAACACCCGCCGGATCATGTCCCGGCTCACCGCCGCCGGGCAGGCACGCTCCAGGTCGGCCAAGGAGAACGTTCCCGGCATCTTGGCGATAGCCTCCAGCACTATCTGGGTTTTCGATCCCCGTGGCTCCGAGGTTTCCCCAACCCGTTCGACGAACTCACAACAAGCGCTCTTGAGGATGAACAACACGTAGTTGATGTAATGCCAGGGATCGTGCTTGGCCTCGTGCCAGCGCTGCGAACTCAGTTCCAGTGTCTCGTAGTAACGGTCCTTGTTCTGCTCGACCAGACGTTCCAGGCTGATGTAGCGTCCGACCTCGAAACCCAGTTGGTAGCTCTGCAACAGCCAGATCAGCCGGGACACCCGGCCATTACCATCGCGGAACGGATGGATGCACAGGAAATCGAGATTGAACGCGGCCAGCGCGATCAGCGGCGGAACCCAGCGCTCTTCGAGGCAGGCCCGCCAGTCGCCGACCAATCGGGCCATGGCTGCCGGCGTCTCCTTGGCAGGCACGGTGCGAAAGCGCACCCGCTCGCGCCCATCGGGATAGCGTTCGATGATGTCGCCATCCTTCTCCTTGTACAGACCGGCATCCCAGATCTGTCCCCGCGTCATCGCGTGGAGACGCTGGATGGATTCGGTGGCAATCGGGATGCGCTGGGCATCCTGGTGAATCCAGGTTACGGCATCGCGGTAGCCGCGCACTTCTTCCTCATCGCGATCCCGAAACAGCGGTCTGGCCGATACGACCACATCGCGGACCCGCGACGGCTCGACGGAAACACCCTCGATGCGGTTCGATGAGACAGCGCTTTCGATCAGCGCATGCTCGCGCAAGGCCTTGAGGCGCAGCGGTGACTGCCGGGTGTAAAGCTCCTGCTTACCGCGGAATTCGCCGAGGTCCGAGAGATACCAGGCCGTGGCGGGAGGTATAGACGATTTCCCAGCGGCAAACAGTTTCAGCGTACTCGTCATGCTTTATCCTCTTCTGCCGATTCGACATACGGGTTGAAGAGGGGCCAATGAACAGCGGGGTTTTGCGGACGGCATACCCAATTGCTCATCCCAACACCGAAGTGCCGAAGAGAGTCGACGTGGGTGGAGTATGCAGCAGAGCGAATTTCATATACTGTCCCCAGAACTCCAATCAACAGCACCGGCAGTATGCAGAGATTCTGATACTTGCTCATGAATTCATTTTCCGGCAAAAATTGAGCCCGATGCTATAGGCGAAACATTCGCTTGGCATTTCAGGGGTCGAAAAGGAGCCGCGCCCTGTAAAGGTCGACGGCCCATTCCTGACAATTTCAGTACGGCGGGTTGATCACCACGTACTGCGAGCCCTGCGGCTGATACCAGGTACTGCCGCACTGCTGGTAGATCATGCCGCCGTAATTGACCGGGACACAGCCGGCGGGAACGGTACGCACCATCGAACCGACGACGGCGGAGGTGACGACAACGGCGGCCGTGACCGCGGCCGCCGTTGCGGCCGGATGGTAGTCATTGTCCCAGCCGCCGCCACAGCAACCGCCGCGGTGGTTATCGACATTGACATTGACGTTCTTGTTGGCGTTGATGTTGGTGTTCCGATTGTTGACGTTGTTCACGCTGGTGCTGCGCACATTGTTGGCCCGCACGTCGCGATTGGCGTTATTGACCTGTTTGGCGCCACCACCGCCACCTCCCCCGGCACGCGCACCGGCATGGCCACCGCCACCGCCCCCCCCATGACCGCCGCCACCGCGTGCCTCAGCGATCGGCGCCAGGGCAAAGCTGGCCAAGACGAGCACCGCCAGGGGGGTCGCGAACAACTTGCTGAATGATTTTTTCATTTTGGCGCTCCTTTACTTTTTTTCCAGCGAACGAAGTTCGACTGCGGTCGCGCCCTTGGGCGGCGTGAATTTGAAGATGCTGTCCTTGAAGGTCGGCTTGAGGTTCCAGTCGAAGTACTGGACCGACTGCGGACGTGCCTCGTCGGATCGATCGGTGATCACGAGCTTGCGTGGCAGCGGCTTGGCCCCGGTGGTGATCCAGATCTGCCAGTCGGTGTTGCCCTGGCGAAAGGCGTAATGGTCACACAGGTCGTTGTCGATGAAGTCCTGGCCGGCATTCATCGCCGAGTCAATCTTGTCGAGCGGCGCGGCCGGAGTGCCCCAGAGGAACATGTCGGACATCGGAATCTCGACGCCGTACCTTTCCTCAAGTTTGCTGACCAGTTCGCCCAGGTTCCCCGTGAATTCGACGGTCGAGTAGGCCTTTTGCGCCGGGATGGAGATGGTCGCCAGCTTGCCGTCGTAGAAAATCTCGCGTTCGGCGCGGGCGCTGAACATGCGGGCGCGCAGCATGTTGGGACGCACGGCCTCGATCTTCGCCGTCGCCGAGTGCTGCAGTTTCTGGCCGTCGGCAAGAACCCGCTCGCCAGTCAATTCGGTCGATACCTGGAAGCGCTTCAGGGTCTGCAGATGGGCGCCCATGTCCTTGAGCGCCTGGATCGATGCCGGATCGACGGCACGCACAACTGAGTTCGCAGGCTCCGGCGCGGCTGATTGAGCGTGCGCGAAGGGCGCAGACAGCGCCAGAGTCAGCAACCCCAGCGCCAGTTTGGTATGAAGCATAAAGATCTCCTTGATCCAGTGTGCATCTTTAGATGAAAAAAACAGGCCGCTTGTGGGCAGCCCGCCGCAATTGTAAATTTCGGGGACAGCATACCAAATTACTCATTCCAACACCGAAGTGCCGAAAAGGGTCGACGCGTGTGGAGTGTAGAGCGGTGCGAATTCGAAGTACTGTCCCTAAAAATCTCCAAGCGCAATGCATCCAAATAGGCTTCGGTGCTGGCTACAGCGGCCTCAACAAGGACACTCACAGAAAGGTCAGGCATGGCTCGTGGCATCGTCTCCGGCACGACCAGTGCGTCGAATTAGTCGCAACTGACCGTTTTCTGGGCCACTGTCTGTTCCACGAAGAACTGGGCAGTCGGAGCCTGGCGACGTGGGGTGAAGGGGTTGCGGGAACAAGAGAGGATGTACCACGTTTCTTGGGAGTCATCGTCAAGCATGCTGCTCGGCTGATCCCACGGAGCTATCCGGTAGCTTCTCGAGAATCGCCTGCCAGTGAATGACGATTTCAGGGAAGATGGCCGGCGAGCGTTCTCCGGCCATTTCGGCAATTTCCGGGCCGCCGTAGATGCCGTCCTTCAGTGTGTACAGCGTAATGACACGGTCGACCGGGTGAACCAGCCAGTATTCTCGGACACCGGCGCGTTCGTAGAGGGCGCGCTTGGTCAGGTGGTCGTGGCGGGCGGTGGCGGGGGAGAGAACCTCAATGATCCAGTCCGGGGCGCCGTGAATGTTGTTCTCGGTGACCTTGGCCGGGTCGCAGACGACCAGAATATCGGGCTGGACGACGGTCGTCGCCTGATCAGCAGCGTCGCCCGCTGCCGACAACAGGACGTCGACCGGAGCGATCAGGGCGCGGCAGGAGGCGCCATCCAGGGCTTGATCGATCTGTCTGAAAAGCTGACCAATCATCATTTGGTGGCTGATCGTCGGCGCCGGCGCCATCGCGTAGGCCACGCCATCGATCAGTTCCCAACGCTCGTCAGCGGGCCATTTCCGGTAGTCGGCATAGGTAAGACGGTGATCAGTGGCTATCGACAAGGCCATGACGTTGATTCCGGCAGGGCAGACCCGATCATTGTGCCTTGATGCCCGCCCCCATGGCAATGACAGGATCAGGCCATCCGGTCCGACAACACTTGTTCGTTTCACGCAAGCCGGCGATGGAGGCTCGCCAAAGGGGCTATGGGGCTAGACTTCGTTGAGGGGAGTGCTGTGCGGAATCTTCGAAGCCCAGCCAGGAGACAAGGCGGTGGGTGTGGATGGGTGCGGAAGGCAGATTGCGGCGACGGACTGGAAACGCGGCTGGAAGTGCTTTCCGGCGGGCTGCGTCGGCTGACCTACCGCCCGCAACCCGTCCGGCAGGTCTACATCCCGAAGGATAACGGAGGCAGACGCCCACTGGGGACACCCAGTTTTGAAGAGTGCATCGTCCAAGATGGGCCCAGCGAAATTCTGCTAGCGATCGGGGAAGCAGGTTTTGGCGCCCGTGCCTGTGGGTTTCGACCGGGCCGTAATGCCGACCAGACGCTCGAGCGGCTGGGGGAAACCGTCACCTCGAAGGCGACGCAAACGGCTAGTCGAGGCCGAAGGTCGGGCGGACCCACGGCAGGGCCGAGCGGCCGATCTCCGGCGAGTTCGCTGCCGTTCGCAGAGATTTCGGGGACAGCGCAGAGATTGCGGGGACAGCATACCAAATTGCTCATCCCAACACCGAAGTGCCGAAAAGGGTCGGCGCGGGTGGAGTATGCAGCGACGCGAATTCAATATACTGTCCCCACAACCCTATCTGTCCCCACAACCCTGTCCTGTCCCCACAACCCTGTCCGGGACTCCTTCGGCGTTGTATAGTGTCCGCCTCCCTCACCCTGCGCCCGCACCAACCTGGAACCCATATTGAGCCTCAGGTGAAAGCATGAGAGCGCCCACGCCCGAGGGATGGATGGGCAGAAGATGTTTCGCGCGAGAGGAAGAATCTGGTGGTAATCCTCGATTGAAGACGGGCCTTATGTCGGAGGATCCTCGTAGAATGGCGAATGACTTCCCTATCCTTGGAGGCGTTCTCGTGGCTGCGTTTCTTGACCATCGCTTCGTGGGTATCCTATGAGTGGAGACGGCAACAAGTCGGCGAAGTTCTCAGTCGATACGCACTTGTTCCGTGAGCTGGGGGAACTCCTCGTCGGCCGCGAGTCGACTGCGCTCATCGAACTGGTAAAGAACGCCTACGACGCCGATGCCACTGAGGTAACCGTCTTCGGCGCGAACATCGGCGATCCGGTGCGTGGAGTGATTCGCATCTCGGACAACGGTGTCGGCATGGACCCTGACACATTCCAGCGAGGCTTCCTGCGGGTCGCCTCCCGGTTAAAGACCGACGGCGACCGAAAGTCTGTGCGCTTCCACCGGCATTTCACGGGCGCCAAGGGTGTCGGTCGCCTTGCTGCCCACAAGCTAGCGCGCAAGATCGATGTTCAGTCGGTTCCTTGGTCCGCGATCGGGAAGGCTGTCGTGGGCGTCGAGGGCTTCATCGACTGGAACAAGGTTGAGGCCGTCGAGACTCTCGACGAGGTGGGTGAGGATGCCGTCGCTGCGACGGAGCGCCCGGTGACGCGTGGCGATTACAATGGCACCACGCTCACGCTGACGGGCCTGCGCCGGAAATGGTCGGACGCTCAAAAGGGGCGCTTCCTGATCGAGGTCGAAGGCCTACAGGCGCCGAAGGCGCTCGTGCACCCGCTTCCGAAAACAGTTGCAAGCGACCAAGGCCTGTTCGCTTCGCCACAGGTGGCGGATGCACCCACCGGAGATCCTGGGTTCGAACTTAAGCTCGAGGGAGACTTTGAGGTAGGCGACAACTATTGGCCTGCCGTACTAGATGCCGCAACCTGGATTCTCGAGATTGACGCTTCTGCTAAAGGGGTCCGCTACGCCGTGTTCCCCACGCGCAGCAAGGCGAGGGAGACACCTCAGGCGCGTGCGTACAACTTCTCAGAGGCCCATTCTTCCTCGAAGGACGGGCCTTTCTTTCACGCACGACTGCTGCTCCGCGAGGGTTCGGCTTCGCGCAAGCCCTACGAACGTGCGTGGTCGAATCGCGTTGCGGGCGTGCGGGTGTACATGGAGGGTTTTCGCGTCCTGCCCTACGGCGAAGAAGCCGACGACTGGCTCTATCTCGCGCGCGACTATAACGCGCGCGATCGCAAGCTGAGATTCCTGGTCGACTCGGTTGCAGCCGGCAAGCTGGGTGAGGTCGAGGGTGAAGGTCTCTTGGGCCTTGTCAACAAACACTTCTTCGGCGGCGTCTTCCTGACTGTGAATCGCTCAGGATCGCTTGAGATGCTGGTTAACCGGGAGGGCTTCGTGCCAGACGCCGCATATGACTTTATCGTCAGCACCGTGCGGCGTGGTATCGACCTTCTGACTCGAGTTCGTGCCGCCACCAACGCGGCTGCGGCCGGGACGGCGGCTCGACCCGCGGAGCGCCCAGCCGCCGACTCCCCGACGAGCGGCTCGCCTAAGACGAAAGCGGAAGGCTCCATCGAGAGGCTCTCGGAGCAAGCTGCCGAGCTAAAGCGCTTGGCGGAGCAGGCGCCGGCGACTTTGAAGCACAAATTGATCGCGGCGGCGGAAGAAGTCGCGCAAGCCACTGAGATTTCTCGCGAGGTGGTGCCGGCAAACACGATGGTGCTGGTTCTTGCGTCTGTCGGCACTCAGCTCGCGGCATTTACACACGAGGTGAATCGCCTCCTCGGGCTCGCAGCCGACCTCGAGTCCAACATAGCGCGCCTTCGCGAAGAGGAGCTTTCTCCAACGGTGAGGAACCGAGTCTCGAAGGTCGCGGCGGCCGCCTCTGATCTGCGCCGCGCGATCGAGCGTCAAGCCGCATACCTCGTTGATGTTGTCACGCCAGACGCCCGTCGACGCCGTGCGCGACAGAAGGTCCGCGATGCTCTGAATGCGACCTGGAAGTTGGTCGCGACCTCCGCAGAGCAGCGCGGGATCTCGTTCAAGAACGACGTTGCCGACGAACTCCGGACACCACCCATGTTCCGCGCCGAGCTGATGGCCATCTTCACAAACCTGCTTACCAACGCGGTCAAGGCTGCAGGCACTGACGGCTTCATTCGGGCCAACGCAGACCTCTCCGACGAGGGCGTGCTGCGACTGCGGCTCGAGAATACGGGCGAGGCTGTAGACCCAGCTGAGGGAGAGCGCTGGTTCCGCTCCTTCGAGTCGACGACCGTGCAGCTCGACCCAGTGCTCGGGCAGGGGATGGGGCTGGGGTTGGGGATCACGCGAGATATCCTCGCCGAGATTGGAGCGACGATCACGTTTGTGCGGCCCCGCAGAGAGGCGGCGACCGCACTCGAGATTGCCTTCCCCGGAGCGACCCAATGACCACGTCCATGCCCTTCGTTCTCCACGTCGATGACGAGCCCGACGATCTCTCACCTTGGAAGGACGAGGTGCAGTTGCAGGGTAACGTCGAAATCGAGGTCTGCCACCCGCAAGAGGTCACCGAAGCGCACCTCAAGAAGGCCTCGCTGGTACTCGTCGATTTCAAGATCGAGAGATGGCCCGAGAGGGAGAACGCGTCGTCGCTCGCGTTGTGTCCGCCCAACGGGCTGGCTGTCCTCGTCACCTTGCAGGAGAGGGCGAACGAACTCGATCCGAAGCGGGCTCGAGCTTACGCGCTCTACACCGCCGTCATCCAAGACGTGGCGCAGTATCTGGTGCATCAGCCCCACATCGTCGCTCGATCTCACAACCTCGAGTGGATCTTCGAAAAGAGCGGCGCCGAGAACCCGATCGCCGCACGGGCGCGCCGCGTCGCAGAACTCGCCACTGCTGTAGAGAGCCTTCCGAAGGACTGGCCGGGGGACGCCCGTGCCAGCGCAACGCAGGCTCTTCATACCTGGCTCGCTCTTGGGAACGACGTGCAGTGGGTAGAGGCCGCTGCTCGGGAAATTCGGCGGTGTCGCCCGCCGATTCATGAGTTCGCGGAGCACACTCACGGCATCGGCGTGCTGCGTTGGGTACTGCACAAGATCCTGCCATACCCCACGTTTCTCCTCGACGAGGCGCACCTCGCTGCTCGGCTGCGCGTTTCGCTGAGGTCGCTCCGCGCGGTAGCAGACTCATCCGAGTTCTCCTCGCGCTTCGGTACGGCTCGCTACACTGGAGCGCTCGCATCCTTCGTCGGTCGGCGATGGTGGCGTGCAGGTGTTGAGTACGCGATTTTCGAGGCAACCGCCGACAGTCCTGGCGATCTCCGTGTGCTCCACGACGTGTTAAAGAGCATTCCCACCATCGACGTGCAGCAGGCTCCTCGTCTCTTTCCGGTTCTCGGGAAGCAGTTCAAGACAAAGGACGACCTCGCGACCGAGGACGCCGTCGTCGAGGTGCGCCCTGACGACTGGCCGCCGTTTGCTGACGACGCGTGGGCGTTGCGGGCCGATATCGAAGACGTTCCCGAGCTGAAGGCGGTTGCCGTCGAGGACGAGCGTTGATGAGCGGATTGATCTTCCCCTTCAAGGAGCTCGTTGACGAGTGCGAGGCCATCAAGGCCTACGCGGCCGACTTTCTCGACAGGACCACCATCGGTGTCCTAGCCGAGGCGAAGGGTACTCTCGAGAGCATCCAACATGCGCGGCACACGAACTTGGTGAGGTGGCAGATCCCGGCCGATCGTCCGCTGCGAACAGAATGGAGCAACGGCGAGAGCCAGCCCGACGGCAGAAGCAAGTACAAGGTCCGCGCTGAGTTCTCCTTCGTCTGGGAGATCCGCAGACTCGACGAGGGTAAGTGGAGAACGAACAAGCATTTCCTTCTCGATGGACTCGCCTCGACGGTTACTACACTAGTCGATAATGATTCGCAGCTCATTGCCCGCTGGACAACGGATGTGGCTGACCATGCGTCGCCTGGCACTCACTTCCATTTTCAGGTGAGTCGCCCCAACAGCCAAGATCTGCCCTTCCCAAAATCGCTCGACATTCCTCGGTTTCCGGCTCCGTTGATGAGTCCCTTCTTGGTCGTCGACCTGGCGCTCGGAGAGATCTTCCAAGATCGCTGGAAAGCGCACTCCTTGTCCGAGAGTAGGGATTCCAATCGGTGGCGCAAGATTCACCAAGACCGCGTGATCCGGTTCCTCAATTGGCAGGCGAAGCACGTGGAGGAATTCTCTGGTAGCCCATGGATGGCCTTAAAGATGGCGAAGCCGCCGCGCGACTTGCTCGTGGGTGGAGCGTGAGTCACGAGCATGTTCCGCAATCGGCGACGGTCTGTACGCCGCGCGAGCTCGCGTCAGCGATGGTCGCAGCAGCGCGTGGAAAGCCCAGTTCGGTCTGGTTAGACCCTTGCGTAGGCGATGGCGCCTTCGTCGCACAGATGGCGCAACGTGGCATTTCTGCGCGGCAAATCCTGGCTATTGACATCGCCCCGAACGCTGGTCCTATCGATCATGCTGCCCAGACCGTACGCGGGGTGGACTTCTTGGAATGGGCAATTCAGAGACGTGCTACCGTCGACCACATCGTGATGAACCCGCCGTACGTGGCGTTGAGTCGAGTGCGAGGGAATCTGCTCGCACGAGCGCTCGATGTCAAACTTTCAAGCGGACGACGACTACCGCTCAAGGCGAACTACTGGGCTGCCTTCCTTCTCACGGCTGTGGAGTGCGTACGTGAGGGCGGCTCTCTCGTCGCTGTCCTACCTGCCGCTTGGGACTTCGCAGCGTACGCCGCCTCCGTTCGCGAGACCGTCGAACTCGCGTTCGGAGAAGTCGTCGTTGTCCGATGTGCGAGCCCGCTCTTCCCGAGGGTGCAGGAGGGCGTCGTCGTTGTCGCGGCTTTCAACCGAGGATCGCCGGCACGCACATATCGCCGCCTGGAGGTGCAGGGCCTTTACGAAATGATCGAAGCGCTGGAACAGATCGCGCAGGGTAAGGTGCCGCTCGGGACCTCCACTATGCGTGCTCTCGCCGCGCCTCCACTCGCGATGCAGCGCCTCGACGACATCGTCAGCATTCACATTGGCGCCGTTACCGGTGATGCAGGATATTTCCTGTTAAACGAAAAGGAGCGAAAGGAATGGGGCCTACCACAAGCGGCGCTTCGCCCAACTCTCTCTCGGAGCAAACACCTTACGAGCTCCCTGATCGGCGTTAGGGAGTGGCGCGACCTTCGCGACGAAGGAGCTCGCGTTTGGATGTTCTGCCCGACGAAATCGGTGTCAATGCATAGCGCGGTTAGCGCCTACCTGATGCATGGCAAGGAAGGAGGTTGCAACCTCGAGGCCCACAAAATCGCCAAGCGCGATCCTTGGTACCGCACGCCGTTGCCCGGCCGAGTCGACGGCTTCATGTCGGGGATGTCGAAGCGGCTGCCGTTCCTTGCGCTCCGCGACATGCCAGGGCTAACGGCTTCGAATACGCTTTACGTGGTCCGTTTCAGGAAACGTGTAACTCCTGCCGCAAAGGCTACGTTGGGGCTACTACTGCTAACCTCCTCTGTGCGGGCAGAGCTTGCGAGGCACGCACGGGTCTACGCTGATGGCTTGCTTAAGTTCGAGCCGATGGACCTGGGAGCGGTTCGCATACCAGTGGTTCAGCCGCAGAACAATGCTGCAGGAGTTCTTCGAAAGGCCACCGAGTTGTTGCTGTCTGGCCAAGAAGCCGAGGCATCTGCAACGGCCGACGCGTGGGCGGCCTCGATGGCGAACCACAATCAGGTCCTGTCGTCGAGGAAGGCGGCCGCATGAACGCGGTGCCGGCACCGCGTGCAGCAATATGCGCCACAGCGGCCGCTCAAACGACCCGACGCCACGGGCAGCAAAGGCCGACTTGCCGGACTTGACCATCCGGCAGATTTCTGAAGCAAGCAGCCATTTGGCGGGCAGCTATTTGGTAGCGACGAACTTCCGATCATGGCCAACAGTAGCCGTCGAGAACGTTATCCGCAAAACAGACCCACGGTAGCGCCTGGCGCACCCCACGACCGTCGGTCGCAACCGATTGGCGGCAGGTCATCATTCTCGTGCGAACCTCTCCTCTCCGGCCAACAGCCCACACCAGTTCCCCGCCGCCCCTCAATGCGCCTCATCCCAGTTCGCGCCAACGCCGACGTCGACGAGCAGCGGTACGCGCAGGCAGGCGAAGTCGGTCATCAGCCGCGGCAACTCGCCACGCACGCGCGCCAGTTCGTCGTCCGGCACTTCGAGGACGAGCTCGTCGTGCACCTGCATCAGCAGGCGCGTCTGCAGGCGCTCGGCGTCGAGCCAGCCTTGCACGGCGATCATCGCCGACTTGATGAGATCAGCCGCCGAGCCCTGCATCGGGGCGTTGATCGCCGCCCGCTCGGCGCCCTGGCGGCGGCCGGCCTGGCTCGAACGGATTTCCGGCAGCCATAGCCGGCGGCCGAAAACCGTCTCGACGTAGCCCTGCGTCCTGGCCGCCTCGCGCGTCGTCGCCATGTAGCGCGCGACCCCCGGGTAACGCGCGAAATAGCGCTCGATGTAGGCCTGCGCGGCGCCGCGTTCGAGGTCGAGTTCGCGCGCCAGGCCGAAAGCGCTCATGCCGTAGATGAGGCCGAAGTTGATGACCTTGGCGACGCGCCGCTGGTCCGGACCGACGTCGGCCGGCCGGACGCCGAAAATCTCGGCGGCGGTGGCGCGATGCACGTCCTCGCCCTGCGCGAAGGCTTCGAGCAGGCGCGCGTCTTCCGACAGATGCGCCATGATGCGCAGCTCGATCTGCGAATAGTCGGCCGAGACGAGCGAACTGCCCGGCGGCGCGATGAAGGCGGCGCGGATGCGCCGGCCTTCGGCGGTGCGTACCGGGATGTTCTGCAGGTTGGGGTCGCTCGACGCGAGCCGGCCGGTGACCGCCACCGCCTGCGCGTAGCTGGTATGCACGCGCCCGGTGCCGGCGTTCACCATCTTCGGCAGCTTGTCGGTGTAGGTGCCCTTGAGCTTGGCGAGTTGCCGCGATTCGAGCAGGATCTTCGGCAGCGGATAGTCGAGCGCCAGTTCGGAGAGCACTTCTTCGTCGGTCGATGGCGTTCCCGACGGCGTCTTCTTCTTCACCGGCAGGCCGAGCTTGTCGAAGAGGATTTCGGCGAGCTGCTTCGGCGAGTTGACGTTGAACGGCTGCCCGGCGGCGGCGTGTGCGCGCGCCTCGAGGTCGAGCAGGCGCTTGCCGATCTCGTGGCTCTGGCGGGTCAGGAGTTCGCCGTCGATGAGGACGCCCTGACGCTCCATCCGGAAGAGGATGTCGCGCACCGGGATTTCGATCTCCGCGTAGACGCGCGCCAGACCGGCGTCGGCGACGATCTGCGGGTAGAGCACGGCGTGCAGGCGCTGGCAGAGGTCGGCGTCTTCGGCGGCGTATTCGGCGGCCTGGCCGATGGCCACCTGCTCGAAGCCGATCTGGTTCGCACCCTTGCCGCACAGCGCTTCGTAGGGGATCGTCGCGAGGCCGAGGTGGCGCATCGCCAACTGGCCCAGGTCGTGCCCGCGCACGCCGTCCTTGCCGGATTCGAGAACGTAGGACTGCAGCAGGGTATCGTGCCGGACGCCGGCGAGAGCGATACCGTGGTTGGCCAGCACATGCTGGTCGTACTTGAGGTGCTGGCCGATCTTGGCGTGCCCGGGCGATTCGAGCCAGGGCTTCAGGCGCGCCAGGACCTCGTCGCGCGGCAACTGCTCCGGCACCCCGGGGTAGTCGTGGGCGAGAGGCAGATACGCCGCTTCGCCGGGCGCGACGGCCAGCGAGACGCCAACGATGCGCGCCGCCAGCGGATCGAGGCTGGTGGTTTCGGTATCGAGCGCGGTCAACGGGGCGTTCTCGATCTTCTGCAGCCAGTTCTCGAAGGCCGGCCAATCAAGAACCGTCTCGTAGCCCGCGCGGTGCGCGCCGGGCGGCAGCGGCTCGGCGACGACGGCCGGCGTGGCCGCGCTGCCGACCGCTACGGCCGCTGCCTGTGCGGTGGCATCGGCCGATCCCTCGCCCTGCACCTCCCGGAGCCACGAGCGCATCTCGTAATGCGAGAAGAGCTCGATCAGGCGCTCGCGATCGGCCGGACGCGGCGCCAGCTCGCTCAACGCGAGCGGCAGTTCGAGATCGCAGCGCACGCTGACCAGGCGTTTGGCCAACGGCAGGAAGTCAAGCGCACGGCGCAGGTTCTGGCCGACGACGCCACCGATGGCCGCCGCGGCGGCGATGACCCCGTCGAGCGAGCCGTACTGGTCGAGCCACTTCACCGCCGTCTTCGGGCCGACCTTGTCGACACCCGGCACGTTGTCGACGGCGTCGCCGATGAGCGCCAGATAGTCGACGATGCGCTCGGGCGGCACACCGAATTTGGCGCGCACACCGGCTTCGTCGAGCGCCTCGTTGCTCATGGTATTGATCAGCGTGACGTGCGGGCCGACGAGTTGCGCGAGATCCTTGTCGCCGGTGGACACCACCACCTCGATGCCGGCCGCCGCCGCCTGCGTGGCGAGCGTGCCGATGACGTCATCCGCCTCGACCCCGTCGATGCTCAGCAGCGGCCAGCCGAGCGCGGCGATGGCGGCATTCAGCGGTTCGATCTGGCGCACCATGTCGTCGGGCATCGGCGGGCGGTTGGCCTTGTACTCGGGGTACCAGTCGTCGCGGAAGGTCTTGCCCTTGGCGTCGAAAATACAGGCCTTGTAGGTGATTCCCGCTGCCTGGTAGTCGCTTTCCAGGCGGCGCAGCATGTTCAGCACGCCATGCAGCGCGCCCGTCGGCTCGTCCTTCGTCGTCCGCAGGTCGGGCATCGCATGAAAGGCGCGGTAAAGGTAGGACGATCCGTCAACCAGCAGCAGGGTAGGCATCGGCAGGCCATGGCAAGGGCGAAAGGACGAAAGGACGAAAAAACGAAAGAGCGAGAAGGAGATGCTGCGCCAGACCGCAAGGCCGCTGGCCAAACTCGGCGGGCCTGCGAGGTCTGGCGACTCCCCGGCATTATCGCAGAGTTCGCCGCACCCACCGAATGGCCGGCCGACCGTCTGGCTGCCCGCTACCGGAGCGGGCGGCCAGACGGCGCGGCATCCCGGCGACCGGCGCGCTGCGACAGTGCTGGCGCCGTCTGGCGAACGCGGGATGCCCGTCAATCTGTACTACAATCGACACTGGTTCATGCCATTCACCGATTGACCACCTGGAAGCTTGCTCATGCGTCGCCCCCCCGCCCTTTTTGCCGTCCTCGCCCTCCTTGCGGCGTCGGCGGTTGCGCAGACCCAGACCAATCTGCAGCCGCTGCCGGCCGTGCCGCCACCACCGCCGGACATGGCGCCCTTCGACGCCGCCCTCGAACCGCAGGTGACGATCAAGAAGCGCGAGGGCGACACGGTCGAGGAACACCGCATAAACGGCAAGCTCTACCGCGTCAAGGTCACCCCGGCCGACGGCATTCCCTACTGGCTGATCGACCGGCAGGGCGACGGCAACTTCACCCAGGAGACGATGGGCAACCATGACGTCAGCGTCCCGCAATGGGTCATCGGCACGTTCTGAGCACGCTGCCCTGAAGGGTAACTGCCCGCCTGCCGACCCCGCCAGAGCACAATGTCGGTTTTTACCCCGCTGAGCGCCGAGCACGCGGCAACCTGGCTCGAAGACTATGCGCTGGGGACGCTGGTGGCGCTCGAAGGGATTGCCGAAGGCGTGCAGAACTCCAACTTCTTTCTGACGACCACGCATGGGCAGTACGTGCTGACCGTTTTCGAACAGGTGGCGCGGGCGGCAGTGCCTTTTCATGTCGAGCTGATGGCGCATCTGGCCGCGCACGGCATTCCCTGCCCGCAGCCGGTCGCCAACCGCGCCGGGGTGTATATCAAGGAGATCGCCGGCAAACCGGCGGTGGTCGTCAGCCGGCTGCCGGGTCGTTCCGAGAGTGCGCCGAATCTGGCGCAATGCGCGGCCATCGGCACGCTACTCGCCGAGCTGCACCTGGCAGCGCAGTCGTTCCCGGCTCCCCTGGCGCACCACCGCGATACCGCCTGGTGTGCGCAGGTCGCCGCGCAGATCACCCCGCACCTCGGCGCCGACGATGCCCGACTGCTGCGCGACGAACTCCAGCATCAGCAACGCTGTCGGCCGGACGACCTGCCGCGCGGCGTGATTCACGCCGACCTGTTCCGCGACAACGTGCTGTTTGTCGGCGACCGGCTGACGGGCGTGCTCGACTTCTACTTTGCCGGCGTCGACGATCTGCTTTTCGATCTGGCGGTGACCGTGAACGACTGGTGCTCGACCGCTGACGGTGTGCTCGACGACGCGCGCAGCCAGGCACTCGTCGCCGCCTACGACGCCCGCCGTCCGCTCGCCCGCGGCGAACGCGCGGCCTGGCCGACGCTGTTGCGCGCGGCGGCGCTGCGCTTCTGGACCTCACGGCTGCTCGACCATCATCTGCCGCGGTCCGGCAAGCTCATCGTCCGGCGGCAACCGGACACCTACCGGACGATCCTGCGGGCTCGCCGCGCGGCGGATGCCGGGCACGCCCGGCTTGCCTCGCGCTGCCAGGCCGGCTAGCATCCATTCTCCCCCAACTCCCTCAACTCCCACCCGACATGGTCATGGAAAACGAACCCTTCCCTATACTTCCTCCCACCTTCAGTGGCAACAGCCGCAGCGTCGACGTCGGCAATGTCTTCGACTGGCTCCGCCAGGGCTGGGCGACCTTCATCGTCAATCCCGGCACCTGGATCGCCATGATGGTCATTACCATCGTCATCTTCATCGGCCTGGCGATCGTTCCCCTTATTGGTCAACTCGCCGCCCACCTGCTGACCCCGGTTCTCGCCGCCGGCATGCTGGTCGCCTGCCGCAAGGTGGCCAGTGAAGAAACGCTGGAAATCGCCGATCTTTTCGCCGGTTTCCAGCGCAATACCGGCCCGCTGATGATGCTCGGGGTGCTCTACATGATCGGCATGCTGCTGGTCTCGCTACTGGTCCTCGCGCTCGCCGGTGGCGGCCTGGCCGGCGGCCTGATGATGGGCAGTCCGGTGGGTGCCAGCATCGCCGTCGGCGGCTTTCTGGTGGGTGCCATGCTCTGGCTCGCGCTGTCGGTACCGATCGCCATGGCCATCTGGTTTGCGCCGGCGCTGGTCCTCTTCAACGACATGCCGCCGGTCGATGCGCTCAAGGCCAGCTTCAACGCCTGCCTGCGGAACATCGTCGCCTTCCTGGTCTTCGGCCTGATCGTCATGGTGCTGTGTTTCTTTGCGGCGCTGCCCGTCGGCCTCGGCTTCCTGGTCCTCGGCCCCGTGCTTGCCGGCGCCATCTACGCGTCCTACCGCGACATCTTCGCCGCCGCCTGAGTCTTCTCAACACATGCACCCACTCACTCTTCCCGCGGCGCGCGGCTGGCGCTGGCTGGCCGACGGCTTCCGGCTGTTTCGCCAGAATCACCTGATGCTGACCTTCCTGATCGTCAGCTACTGGATGTTGATGGCCCTGGTGAACGTCATCCCGTGGATCGGCACGATCGCCAGCACGCTTTGCATCCCGGCCTTCTCGGTCAGCCTGATGAATGCGTGCCGCAACATCGAAGCGGGTCGGCCCCTGGCGCCGCCCCTGCTGTTCTCGGGTTTCCAGAGCAACCTGCGCTCCCTGCTCACCCTCGGCGCGACCTACCTGGTCGCGACGCTGGGGATTCTCGCGCTGTCGGCGCTTGCCGACGATGGGGCGCTGCTGCGCTTGATGCTTGCAGGCCAGAAGCCGGAGGAAGCGTCGGTGACGGATGGCAGCCTTCTCTTCGCCACCCAGATCGCGCTGGCCCTGCTGTGCCCGCTGATGATGGCCTACTGGTATGCGCCGGTGCTCGCCGCCTGGCATGGCTTTTCGCCCGCCAAGGCACTGTTTTTCAGCTTTTTCGCCTGCGCCCGCAACTGGCGGGCGTTTCTCGTCTACTCGCTGGCGATCCTCGTCGTCGCAACGCTGGTGCCGGGGCTGCTCCTCGGGATTCTGGCGGCCATGCTGCCCGACGGCGCCGGGCTGATGACCGTTCTGGCAATGGTGTTGGTCGTTCTCGTTCTCGCGCCGACGCTGTTTGCCAGCTTCTACGTCAGCT
>Ga0209460_1001103_pt1 | contig 17732 bp, 16 predicted proteins | sample EBPBio132013_DNA_FD_185868 | JGI IMG/M metagenome (GOLD analysis project Ga0209460, IMG submission 185868) | Wastewater treatment Type I Accumulibacter community from EBPR Bioreactor in Madison, WI, USA - Reactor 2_5/13/2013_ DNA (SPAdes)... | ecosystem: Engineered > Bioreactor > EBPR >...
ACAAGTTTGGTTCCGTCGATCAGTCCAATTTGCTTAGAAGACCGGTTTTCATTCAAGCCACGGGAAGGTAAAAAACGGGGAGTCAAAGAGCCGGGTGTAACCTGACTCAGATCAGTCTCTACCCAGGAACCATCAGCCGGAATAACTTTATAATCCGTACCCTCTGCACCCAAATATAAGATTTTGCCGGACGGGGTAATATAGAGATCAGGATTTGAAATAATCCATTGCTTTGAAGATCCTGATTCGAATATGGAAAATGTGTGTTGAAGAGTCTGGGAAAGGTCAATCTGTTTGCCGGATTGCGTTAACCCGGCAGAACTGACGAGAGTCATCAAGAGGAATAAAATCAGAGTTTTCAGCATAGCACCACAGGCCAGTTTAATTAACGAAAGATAGGTGGAATATCCAGTAAGAATTCGTCCTTTAACATTTGGCCAATAACTGCTGCCCCTGATTTAATTTTAAGATTGTGAAAGTTAAGCAAGATCAAGAATAAAAACAACCTGATCACCCGGGAGGCCACAAAAATTTGCGCTTTCCGAGCACATGAGCATGAAGATGTGGAACCGATTGACCACCATCATCATTGGTATTTAACACAACCCGGTAACCTGACTGATCAATACCGGTTTTTTTTGCTAGCTCGGCGGCAGTGGCAAGAAGATGCCCGGCAAGTCCGGAATGTTCCTTACTGATATCATTCAGGCTTGAAAAATGTTGTTTGGGAATGATAAGAAAATGGACCGGTGCCTGAGGCTGAATATCGTAAAACGCAAACAGCAGCTCATCTTCGAAAAGCTTTTTTGACGGTATTTCACCCGAAGCAATTTTGCAAAAAATACAATTCATAACACCAATAACTTTTATTGCAGATTATTCTAAACCTAATCATAGCAACTTTATTTGTAAAAAGAAACAGACTTTCGTATTTTTGTGGATATTTTTTCTTGAATTTCATCCTAACCAACATCAACGAGTTTGAGATGGCAAAACCTGCAAGTGTTCTTTATGTATCGACAGAAGTTAGTCCGTTTGCTAAAACGGGAGGGTTGGCTGACGTAGCCAATGCTTTACCAATTTCTCTTTTCAACTCAGGAGTTGAAATCAGAGTCGTCATGCCTAAATATGGCTTTATCAGTGAAAGACGAAGCCGCCTGCATGAGGTTATCCGTTTAAAAGACATTCCGGTTTCTCTGAATGGTGAAATCCGTAAAATCAACGTTAGAGTTGGTGTTCTCCCCGAAACCCGTGTTCAGGTCTATTTCATTGATAATGAAGAATTCTTCAAAAGAGACTCTCTGTACACAAATCCTAAAACACAGGCAGATTACGAAGATAACCACATCCGGTTTTCCTTCTTTGCCAAAAGTGTTTTTGAAATGCTGAAGCGCCTTGGATGGCAACCCAACATCATTCATTGCAATGAATGGCATACCGGCCTCATTCCCCTATTTCTTAAAGACCATTATAAAAACGACGAGTTTTTTGCCCACACCAAAACCCTTTTTACCGTTCACAATACAGCTTATCAGGGAATTTTCCCGGCATCCTGTGCAAACGAGATTGATATACCTCAGGTCTATCAGAATGAAGACGGCGTTATGCACAACGGAAATCTTAATTTCCTGAAAGCCGGTGTTCAATACGCAGAATATGTAAACACAATCAGTGATTTTTATGCCAAGGAAACCCGTACCAATGAAGAATTGACTGGCGGACTTGCACAGGTTTTTGAATCCCGCGGTAATCATTACACTGGCATTGGAAACGGCATCGATTTCAAACTCTGGAATCCGGAAATTGACAAATCTATCCCTGCAAATTATTCTTTTGACCATCTTGCAGGAAAAGCAGAATGTAAAAAGGCAATTGTTGAAAAACTGGGTCTTCCCTACTCAGAACACACGCCTGTTTTGGGAATTGTTACCCGGATGGTCGAACTCAAAGGGATTGACCTGATGATTGAAGCTTTGCCTGATTTGCTTCAAAAAGATCTGCAAATCGTATTTATGGGTCAGGGTGAAGAAAAATATCAGAAAACTCTTGAATCACTGAAATCTAAATTCCCTGGAAAGATGGGCATTTTGTTTTCACATGACCAGGCTGTTGCCCACATGGTTTTTGCAGGTGCTGATATTTTCCTGATGCCATCAAGGTTTGAAACCAGCGCAACCAGTCACCTTCAGGCTCTCAGGTACGGTACAGTTCCCATCGTAAAGGAAACCGGTTCACTTGCAGACACCGTGTGTGATGTCAGAGATGGAAACGGAAAAAATGCAAACGGATATAAGTTCCGTCAGTATTCAAAGGAATCTTTCCTTGAATCTGTCAATCATTCACTTGAATTGTATAAAAACCGTGAAAAATGGCTTCATCTGATGGATAAAGGAATGCACGCTGATTTCTCATGGGAAAATACTGCAAAGGGGTATGATGCCCTTTACAAAAAAATTCTCAAGGAAAAGTGAAGTCCGGAATTTTTATTGACCGTGACGGAACCCTGATCAGAGAGGTGAATTTTCTTCACAAACCTGAACAGGTGGTTCTGACCCCCGGAATTCAGCATGCCATCAGGCGGGCAAATAAACTAAACCTGCCAGTCATCGTTGTTTCAAATCAGTCTGGCGTGGGTCGGGGTTTGTTTACATCAAAAGATGTTGATTTGGTTCACAACCATATATCAGACTTACTTGCCGGAGATGATGCACATATTGACGGTTATTTTTTCTGTCCGCACCTACCACCTGGTGCAGATAATGATTCTCCTGACTGTACATGCAGAAAACCGAATCCGGGTATGTTTCAGGCTGCAGCCGGTACTTTTGAAATTGACTTTGAATCATCTGTGATGATCGGAGATAAATCGTTGGATATTGAAGCGGGAAGGAACCTCAATATGAAAACGATTCTTGTTGAAACCGGTTATGGCAGAAAATCCCTTTCTGAAAGTGAACTTTTAAAACCTTCCTTCGTCTGCAACAACGCTTCAACTGCCATTCATTTTTTTCTGGATTCCTATGAGACTACGCTTTCCTGATTTTATTTTACCTGTTTTTATTAGTGGCATTGCCCTTTTCTCACTTTCTTCCTGCAGTGATGAAAAACCCGGCTTGGGCACTGACCTCATCAACCCCGATGAGAAACCTGTTTTCAATTCACTGAATACAGATTCCTTGCCCTTGACTTATTCAGTGACTTACATTGAATACAATCCGGTTACCTCAACTTCTACCCGTTTTGTTATTGGGAATGAAATTAACCCTGCAATTGGTACTCTTCATGCCACTGCTGCACTCAGGTTATTGCCTGATACAGAGGCCTTCAAGCCAGATTCACTTATCAAAGTTATTTCAGCCAGGTTTTTCCTGAGTCCGTATTTTGTTTCCCGTGATGATAAATCCCTTCCTTATTTTTCTGGCGATACTCTTCAGCCTTTCCATCTCGAGATCAGTGAACGAACGACCAGTTCATATTTCTCGTCAATGAAATTAAAGGATAAAGTTGAGTTTTCTTCAACACCCATTGCAGATACAGTCTTTACCGGTACACAGAAGGCAACTTTCTCTTTCGCAGTAAAAGACACAAACTGGGTCAGGAAAATGATTTCCGGCATGAAAAATCTGACAGATACAACAGCACTTTATAAAGATAATCCTGGGCTTGTTATTCATTCTGCTTCTGAAACAGAAAACAGAACGCTTGGTTTTTACGGGTTTGCGACAAATGAAAGCATCTACAATTATGATCTTGAACCCAGACTGGTTGTAAAATCTTTAGTGAAAAACGGTTCCAGTACCGACACCATTACAGTTAATTTTTCAATCAATGCCGGAAATCAGCTTTCAACATTTAAAGAAACAGGTTCTTACTGGTCTGATGGGTCAAGGCTTATTCTTGCAGGTCTGAGCGGAAAAAGAGCTTTGGTTAAATTTTCTGACCCCACTCTTCTTCCATCAAAAGTTTTATACTACTCTTCATTTGCAACAATGAAACTCGATTCAAGCATTTCTTCGCCGATCGGTACAGACTATTTTTCAATCTGGAGAAATGGCAGTGCTGCAGAAATTCCGGATGAAGCAAGTATTCTCTCACCCGGAGCCTTTTCACAATTCAGTGGTGACGGGAGTTTGTCAATTGACGTGAAGCGAATTTTTCAGGAATGGAGTTTCGGTCAGAATTATGGTTTCTTTGTCCGCCATTCAGGAGAACTCAACAGAGCTGAAATGACTGCAATCTTTCTAACTACTCAGGGCACATCAAAAAAACCATCGTTTACTCTAATTTACACCGGGCTTTAATCCATGAACAAATTTTTTAAATTTTCCCTGATTTTTCTTTTGGTTCCTGGCTTTGCTCTGGCAGGTTCAAACGGTTCATTGTCGTCTAAACTTGGTATTGGTACTATTCAGGACGGAAATACCCCGGGTATGAACAGTATTGGTGGGGCCGGAACTGCGTTATTAGGTTCTTCCTTTTACAATTCTATGAACCCTGCCCAATGGGTTTATTCGAGAAACACCCACATTATCTCTGGTTTTACCTATCAGGGAATTTCACAATCTGCCACAGGCGGTGAAGCTTTTTCCGGAAACATTGGTTTTAACGGTTTCCTATTTATTATCCCAGTAAAAACTGAATGGAGCTTCGGACTTAGTTTGGTTCCCTATTCAACCTCAGGATATGAAATCAACTCTACAGGAACCTACCAGAGTATCACAACCCAGGAACAATATTCGGGGTCTGGCGGAATCAGCCAGTTTAACCTCGGCACAGGTTACCGTGTGACTCAGGACATAAGTATTGGCGGAACTTTTTCTTTTTATTTCGGTAACATCCAAAAGACCAGATCGGTCACTTACAGCTCAACCAATCTGACAACAGAACGGGTTGTTTCAAATAAACTTAACGGAGTGGGCATCAGTATCTCAGGAATGGCCCTAGTTGCAAAAGACCTTTTTTCTGCGGATGATCGCCTGATGGCTTCAGTGGTACTTGATTTGCCTGCATCACTTTCTGGCACTTCAGACATACAAAATTTTTCTGATTTGGTAAATGATACTCTGATCACCTCAACAGCAACTGAACTTTCGTTACCTGCAGGATTGCGAATCGGTCTTGGATATCAGAAAAACAGGCAGTTTTCTGCAGCACTTGACCTGGTTTATCGCCGGGCCTCTGCAATAGAATTCCAGAATCTTCCAAATGACCCCATCGGGGATGTTTTGACATTAAGGATGGGGATTGCGTATCTTCCAGACAATAATACTGGTGCACGTTATCTGGAAAGAATTCAATATAAAGCTGGTTTTTTTGCAGGAAAAAATCACGTCATACTTGCCGGTAAAGATCAGGATGAAACGGGTGTAACAGCCGGATTTGCTCTTCCCCTTCCCGGTGTAAAAAGTATGCTTGATCTGACGGGTGGAGTGACCTGGCGGGGATATCTGACTGATACATCCATCAAAGAAACACAATATTCATTCGGTCTTGGTATTAATTTAACCGAACTTTGGTTCCAGAAAAGACTCATCGACTAATATAAAGGATTTAATCATGAAACGGCTTACATTAACCCTGATTTCAGGACTGTTGGCACTTTCTTCCACTTTTGCCCAAACGACAGAAGCTCAGGGACCCAACGTCAATCTTATCAACAGAAACTGGAGTCTTTTCTTTGAATACCATAAAAACAAAGACTACATTTCGTCCCTTAAATATGGTATGTGGCTTGTAAAAAATGCTCCGGATGCGAAAAAGACACTTTGGAGCAAATTGAATGAATCCTTTTTTAATGTCTCCCAGGATTCTACATTAAGTCCTGAAATTAAAGCAGCCTATTTTGACAGTTCCATGCAGATTTTAAATCTGGGAATAACCTACACACCGGATAAGGCAAAATCCTTTCTCGTGTTAAAAGGGTACAATTTTGAATCTTATGGAAACAATCCGGATAGTGCAATTGCAAATTACCAGGCTGCTATCAAAATGGGATTTCAGGATATTGATTACCGCTTCATCATTCGTTGTGGTCAACTCCTTGCTAAAAAAGAACAAATTGGTGATGCAATAGATCTTTACTCTGCTTCAAAAGACTTTTTTGATGCAAATAGTCTGGTTGAAGCTTCTGCTGCTATCGTGAATGAACTCAACGGAATTGCTTCACCTGAGCAAATCATTGAAGTAAATAATAAAACGCTGGCAATCGAGACTGATCCTGCAAAGAAACTAAAATTGCGGATGCAGAACTTTAAGATTTATCTGAATCAGTTAAAAGAAGATGACAAAGCGCTTGTTGAAATCCTGGAAGTTATAAAACTTGAACAAACGGCGTCTACTTATCGCTCTGCCGGGCTGGTTTATTACAACCTGGGGAAATATTCTGATGCAATTGAAATGTATCAGAAAGCGTTAAAACTTGAAGAGACCAAAGAAGATTATTTAAACATTGCACAATGTTATATCAACCTCGATAAAGGGCAGTCTGCACGTGAATGGGCAAATAAGGCGCTCCGTGCTGATAAAAATCTTGGTCGTGCCCATATTGTGATCGGTCAGGCTTACGAAGCATCTGTTTCTTCTTGTGTTTCTCAAAAAGGTGGCTGGGCAAACATCAAGTTCCCTGATAAAGTTGTTTACCTTGCGGTTATTGATGCCTATCAACGTGCTAAAGCTGTAGATCCAACAGTTACAGGTGAGGCTAACCAAAGAATAAATGCAATTAATAACAATAATCTTCTTCCAACAAGGGCGGAATATTTTTTTGAAAAGCTCAAGCCAGGCGACAAAGTGAAAATTTCAGGTTCATGCTACAGTTGGATTGGTGAAACTGTAACGGTTCCAAGCTTCTGATGAAATATTTTATTGCCTCTGATCATGCAGGATTTCAAATGAAGAAGCTCCTTTTAGAGGAGCTTCTTCATTGTAATTTAACCGCCGAAGATCTGGGAACCTGGTCAGAAGAAAGCACTGACTATTCTGATTATGCCCAATCTCTTTCAGCTAAAATTCTCTCAGAAAAAGATTCAAGAGGGATTCTTCTTTGCGGAAGTGGGATTGGAATGAGTATCGCTGCAAACAGATTTAAAGGAATACGTGCAGCGCTTGTATGGAATGAAGAACTTGCAAAACTTTCCAGACTTCATAATAATTCAAACGTTTTGGTTCTTCCTGCCCGGTTTCTGTCAGAAAATCAGGCCAAATCTGTTTTACATACCTGGATTGACACCGCTTTCGAAGGTGGCCGGCATGAGCGGAGAGTACAAAAAATTGAATCTGACCTGCCGAATTCCTAAACTTGCGAACTGCTTTTAAATTTTCTGTTGAAAAAGCCACTGTTACGGTGGCTTTTTAATTTCTAACCTAAGGATTATTGCCATGGAATTGCCTCTTTTAAAAGTACAGGATCCTGAACTTTTTCATGCGATTGAAAATGAAACCAAACGCCAGACTGAAAAAATTGAACTGATCGCCAGTGAAAATTACGTTTCAAAAACTGTTCTGGAAGTGGCCGGAAGTGTTCTGACCAATAAGTATGCAGAAGGATATCCGGGAAAGCGTTATTATGGCGGTTGCGAATGGGTAGATGTTGCAGAAGATCTTGCTCGTGAGCGGCTTAAAACTCTTTTTGGTGCTGAATATGTTAACGTTCAACCCCATTCAGGCAGTCAGGCAAACATGGCTGTTTATTTCACTTTACTTAAACCAGGTGATACGGTTCTTGGTCTTGACCTGAATCACGGTGGTCACTTAACACACGGTTCACCTGTAAATTTTTCTGGTCAGCTTTATAATATTGTTTCGTACGGAGTTGATCAGGTTACTGGCCGGATCAACATGGCTTCAGTCGAAGAACTAGCTTTGCAACATAAACCCAAAATGATCGTTGTGGGTGCAAGTGCCTACACCCGTGACTACGATTATGCTGCATTCAGAGCAATTGCTGATAAAGTAAATGCCTTTCTCTGGGCTGATATTGCTCACCCGGCTGGTCTGATTGCGAAAGGCAAACTAAACAACCCTCTCCCTCATTGCCATATTGTAACCTCAACAACGCATAAAACGTTACGAGGTCCTCGTGGCGGAATTATTATGATGGGAAAAGATTTTGAAAATCCGTTCGGCCTGACCATGCCCAAAAGCGGACGTTTAAAAATGATGAGTGAGATTCTGGACTCAAAAGTAATGCCCGGTATCCAGGGTGGTCCGCTGATGCATGTCATTGCAGCTAAAGCAGTAGCATTCCGTGAAGCACTATCACCCTCATTCAGTACATATACAGATCAAATACTTGCCAATGCCAAACAACTTGCTTCCGAATTGACAGCAAAAGATTACAACCTGATTTCAGGCGGAACAGATAACCACCTCATGCTGATTGATCTCAGAAATAAATCAATTACAGGAAAAGAAGCAGAACTTGCACTGGGTAAAGCAGGGATAACAGTTAATAAAAACATGGTTCCTTTCGACTCTCAGTCACCTTTTGTGACATCAGGAATCAGAATAGGAACCCCTGCTGTTACCAGCCGTGGGTTCAAAGAAAACGAAATGAAACTGATTGCAGGCTGGATAGACAGGGCAATTATTAACTGGCAAAATGAAGATAAACTTGCAATTATTAAACAGGAAGTAAAAGAACTCAGTACAACTTTTACAATCTTCCCAGTTGTTTGATCTGAAATCACCTCATGTCAGCATCAAAAGAAAATGAAAAAACAGGCGTCGGCGGGTTTTTAAGTCACCTTGAGGACTTACGGTGGACGCTTGTTAAAACTGCAATGGGTCTGGTAGTTACAACTGCCTTTGCAGCATACTTTATTGATTTCATTTTTGATGACATTCTGCTGAGTCCTCTCAAACAATTTGACCCACCTGTTCATCTTCAAAATCTCAAACCTTATGGTCAGGTCGTATTGTATTTACAGGTTGCCTTATTTTCTGGATTAATTTTGGGAATTCCTTGGGTTTTATACCAGATCTGGAATTTTATCCAACCGGCTCTGCATACTAAAGAAATAAAATACATCCGCTTTATTGTGATATTTTCTTCCTTTTTCTTTCTGCTTGGTGTTTCTTTCAGTTATTTCATAGTTATTCCCTATTCTGTTGCCTTTTTTATTGGTTTTGGATCCCCCATGATCGAAAACAATCTGGCAGCAGATGAGTACCTTAGTTTTATAATTCAAATTCTTCTGGCAGGAGGAATCATATTTGAACTACCCATGATTTCATATTTTTTAAGTAAAATTGGTGTACTTACCCCACCGTTTATGCGTCACTACAGACGGTATGCCTACTTTATTGTTGTAATAATTGCCGGTATTATTACCCCGCCAGATGTTATTTCACAGGTTATGCTCGGTATTCCAATGATTTTATTGTATGAACTGTCAATCTATGTTTCTGGTATCGTACTTAAAAATAAATTGAAGAAAGAAGCTGCGAGAGCTGTTTGAAATCAATCAGTACCATATTAAAACCACTTGAGCCGGATTTTAAGATATTTCAGGAAAAATTTGCTGATTATCTGAAAACCGATACTCCCCTTCTTGATAAAATCCTGGATTATATCCTAAAGCAAAAAGGGAAACAGATCAGGCCAGCCCTGGTTTTATTGAGTGCCCATCTTACCGGTGATGTTAATGAACGAACCTTCAGAGGTGCCATTCTTGTCGAATTATTGCACACAGCAACACTTGTTCATGATGATGTTGTTGATGATGCCGATATGCGCAGAAGTCTGCCCAGCATAAATGCCCTCTGGAAGAATAAAATTGCTGTTCTGATTGGTGATTATCTACTTTCACGTGGTTTACTTCTTGCGCTTGATAATCAGGATTTTGCACAACTCACGATTCTAAGCCGTGCCGTTAAAGAAATGAGTGAGGGCGAACTCATTCAGATTGAAAAAAGCCGGCTCTTAAATACCACTGAAGACGTTTACTTTCGTATCATTCAGGGCAAAACAGCCAGTTTAATTTCATCTGGCTGTGAAATTGGCGGTTTGAGCAACACAACCGATGCAGCAGTTCTGCAATCTCTCAGAGAGCTTGGCCAGTTTTTAGGAATTGCTTTTCAGATCAGAGATGATCTTTTCGATTATATTTCAAACGATGATGATATCGGGAAGCCAATCGGACTTGATATTAAAGAGAAAAAACTTACCCTCCCCCTCATTTATGCCCTGAAGCAAAGTTCTGAAAAAGAAGTCAGAAGCATAAAAAGACTGATTGAGAAAGGCCGGAAGGCTGCCGAATTTGAAGCCATTGTTGATTTTATCAAAGAAAAACAAGGTGTAGAATATGCCACGAAAGTTGCATTTGACTACGCAGAACGGGCTAAAGAAAGAATCAGGATGTTCCCGGAAAGTATTTACAGAGAGTCTTTTCTGGATGTAGTAGATTTTGTCGTAAACAGAACAAAATAAACTCAGAATGAATGACCTATTCCAATATAAAATGACATCTGTTTCATAAAACCGCTGAAGTCATTTAAACGATAGGAATTGGGTATCCAACGCTTCCCGGCTTCTTTGGCAGGATCATAAGCCTTCCATGCAAAATCTACCCGTGCTGGCCCTATTGGAAGGAAATAACGTAGCCCAACACCATAATCTGCTGCAATCTCTTTCCAGAAATTCATATTAAAGGCGCCCTGGCTGCCGGCTCTGTTCCATAAATTTCCAAAATCCACAAAAAGAGCATATCCCCAGTCTTCATTCCACTTTTTTCTGTATTCAACAGAACCTTCAAGTTTAATATCATAATAACCGGAAACCTTATCTGGCACAACACTGCCAGGACCAAGAGTTGCTGGTCCCCAGGCTCTTAAACTGGTAATTCCCCCACCAAAAAACCGGTTAAGAGTTGGCGTTTCAGTTGAAACACCATAGGGAAAAATATACCCTGCAAACAATTTTATCGCAACAGTTTCCCGTTTTCCGGCAGGTATGTATTGCCGGTGATCAAAATAAAACTTGGAATACTGGTAAAAATCAAGACCAAACAATCTGCCCGTTTTATCGTTTGAAGATCGTTTTTCAGAAGATTTGTCAACATTAAGTGATAATATTTTTGGAATTGAACCTGATTCCTCAAAGGTAAACTCCTGAATACCACCATAGTTCTTTTCAACTAAATCAGTATTGGTACGCTGAACGGTCCATCTGAACACACTGTTGAGATAGGGAGCCTGAATAAATTTTGATCCCTGTTTATCAAAATAGGCTTTATCTGCTTTAACCCAGTTTAATTCAATGAGATCAATAAAACTTCGTGTATAAGTTGCATGCTTCCACTGAATTCTAAGACCTGTGCTTAGAATTGTCAGGTCATACTGCTCGTTATTATCAACCTTTGAAGCCTGCTGTCCTTTTATTCCGATTTGTGATCGGTTACGGGTACCAAAGAAATAAGGAAAGTTCAGGTCGATCCCGCCATTTACATTCCACTCACTGTACTGGGTACTTGAGCCCGTCCATTTTGCAGGAAGCTGAACTGAACCACCAATACTTATTCTTAAATTCTCGGCTGTATGAAAGATATTTTTGTTTGAATAAATCAGACCGGCTCCAAATGAACCGTCACTTTTACTGTCAACCCTTATTTCAGGTCTAAGTTCATGTTTTGGCGACATTCGTAACTGGTAATTGGGGAAAACCTGGTAACGATTATTTTCAGGCTGAAAAACGACAGAATCAATTGACATATTAACTGAACTGAAAACACCAAGATCTGTTAAATTCCTGATTGAACTGGTTCTGAGAAACGGCGAATAGATTTTTCCTTTTGTCAATTCAACGTGGCGAATCAGAATTTCAGGATCCAGTTCATTCATTTCAGTTGAGAAAACCTGAAATCCGGTTGTTTTCAAAGTATCAGCGATAAGCGTATCAACACCGGTTTTATTGGTATAAATGTACATACTCTGGGAGTTCGTTATAGTCTGCAGGCTTGGACCAATGATGTATTTAAGAGAAACATCCGGGAAACCGGTTGTGTCTGCAATGACACTTATTGAATCTGCGGTTGTAAAGGAATACCCAAGATTAAGAATTGAAGTCAAAATGCGATCACGTTCATCACGGATGTCAAAAACGGAATAACCCTGATTTTCTGCGATGATTTTATTTTTGGAAATGGCATTTTGCAGTTCAGGAATTTCTTCTGTTCCAAACTCGTAAACAATAGACTTTATTCTGGCGCGGGTGTTCTCCTGAAAAATAAATGTAATTTCTTTCCCCGCTTTTGTTGATTTTGTGAGTGTATCAACCTGTACCCTGAAATAACCAAAATATTTATAGTAGGTTTCAAGATAAGCAATATCATCAGCCAGGGCAGGTTCATAATAGTAGGCAGGAGGTTCACCCAGATTCGTTTTCAGGTAGTTTTTAAGGTAGGCAAGAAAACTGATTTTGCTATCAGGAAGAACGGCGTCAAAAACACGGTACCAGAACAAACTGGGTTTTATTGATTTTGAGATAAACCAGGAGTTTTGTCGGGTTTGGATTTCTTCATCAAGATCACCTTCATCAAAGAAAGATAGTCCTTCAAAATATACCCTGTTTATAAAAACCATATCTCCGGGTTCCGGTTCAGGTATCTGCTGTGAAAAGACAGTACCTGATGTCAAAACCAAAGTAAAGGCTGAAATGAACCGGAAGGTGTATATCCACCACTTAGAACACAGATCCGGCAAGAACCTCAGGAGGTTGGAGAACCCAAAACTCTCCTGTTTTGAATTCAGGGTAAGAATTTAATACTCGTCTTCATCAGAATAATAAAACTCACTGCTTGAAGGAAAATCTGGCCAGATTTCCTCCATACCTTCATAAACTTCTTCATCATCTTCAAGAGCCTGAAGATTTTCAATTACTTCAAAAGGGGTTCCGGTGCGATAGGCAAAATCAATCAATTCAGCCTTTGTGCACGGCCATGGGGCATCATTCAGATAATTGGCAAGTTCCATCGTCCAGTACATATCAACCTCGTTTTGCTAAAAATAGACAGATTTGGGGCCATTAATTTTTGGCGCAAATCTACGACTCTGAAAACGAAAAAGCAATGAAATAAATCCAAGCTTTGGAATTTTCTTTAATCGAGAGTTGGCCGGTCTCTGTCGCTGGAGTGAATGGCAATGTTATATTCGACGGGATCAAGGTCATCAAGAAAATACATAGCCGGATCCTGAGGACGACCACGATAATGAACTTCATAATGAAGGTGAGGAGCAGTTGAAACGCCAGTGTTTCCGGAATAGGCAATAATATCGCCCCGTTTAATCTTCTGGCCTTTTTTAACGGTAACACTTGAAAGGTGAGCATAATAGGTTTTCAGCGAAAACCCATGATTCAAAATGACAAGCCGGCCAAAACCGGTTCTGGGGTTACCACCTGAAAATTCAACTGTTCCGGCACCTGTTGCGTAAATAGGTGTTCCCCTCGGAATCGAAATATCAATTCCCTGATGGGGTCTGCGAATTTTATAGATAGGGTGAATACGGCTTCCGAAACCTGAACTTAAACGACCCTGGGCAGGTTTAATTGCCGGAAAATTCACAAAATACTGTTCATTGACTTTATATTGCAGAAGAATTTCTGAGTAGGAGTCCTTCTGAATTTTTAGCTGTCTGTCAATCTGGTCAAGGGCCACCTGAGTAGAACTGAGCATTCTGTCAACATCAAAATTCCCGGTAAAAAGCTCTTTGACCGGGACTGAACCACCAACACCCGCCTGCCGGGTATCACTGTCAATTGCGGGCAGATCAACCAATACACGAAGTTCTTCATCCTTATTTGCCAGAGTAGAAACAACCCGGTTAAAAGTGGCGATTTTCTCTGCAAATTTTCCGATCTGAATTCGCAACGATTCATTTTCGACTTTAAGTGTTTTTGAATATTGACTTTCAAGCACTTCGCCAAAAAAGTAAAGGGTTACGGTTGAGAGAATGGATGAAGTGAAAATGATCAGACCAAACCAGAAAAGGTAATGAGAAAGGGTATTTTTATCTTCCACTACACGAAGTGTGTGCGGATCGATAGAAAATTTTTTTATTCCTTTCATTTTTTCCTTTTTCTTAATTGTTCAGTATTGGCTGTTTTGTTGCAGGGGAATTTATGGGTTGCAAGTTACGTCCGGAGGAGTGATCTTACAACCCCAGTACAGGTTTGCTTATGATAATTTCAGTTTCAACTCAGGTATATCCATATAATAGTCATTTATTTACAAGCATTTACAGCATTGTGAACACGATCACACCCATAAATTCTCACCGGGAAAAGTGATGCACGGCAAATTCCGTCAGTTTCACTTTTGACAGGTAACACTGACATTATTCAAAATCATGCTCAAAATAGGGTGTTATCCGGTCTGGTTCTTTCCCAGCTTTTACCTTTGACTTATTCTCGATGGCAACCTGAAGTTTTTCTGCAAAAACCTGTGCAGAATCATAACCATAATGTTTTAGAAGATGATTCAGGGCAATAGTTTCAAGTATTACAGTAACATTTTTCCCGGCATAAACGGCAAGTGAAATGAGTGGAATTTTAACACTGAGAATTTCAGTGTATTCTCCATCAAGGCCCAGTCTGGTATATTCTTTATTGGTATCCCAATCTTCAAGTTCAACAACAATCTCAACCCGTTTCTGGTATCTGATCGATCTTACACCGAAAATTGACCGGATATCGAGTATGCCAACACCCCTTATTTCCATAAAATGTTCAACCAGATTATTTGAGCTTCCGATCAGGATTTCTTCGCCTTTTTTGGTAATCAGAACTACATCGTCAGAGACCAGACGGTGTCCCCTTTCAACCAGATCAAGACCAACTTCACTTTTTCCGATTCCGGATCTGCCGGTTATTAAAATTCCAATTCCGTACACATCAACCAGAACGCCATGAATGGATTGCTGATGTGAAAACTGGTCGTCAAGAAAATCGGTTACCAGATAAATCAGTTTTGAACTGTTGTAGGTTGTTGAGTAAAAGGGGATCCCTTTTTTCATACAAAGTTCAACCAATTCCGGATTTACATCATTTTTATCAGCATCTGTCATGATGATGCACGGAATATCATAATTCAGAAGTAATTCGAATGCCTTACTTTGATCTTTCAGAGACATTGATTTAAGAAAGCGGCATTCAGTATTGCCCAGGATCTGAACCCGGTGAAAAGTAAAAAGATCAGTAAAACCAGCGAGGGCAAGACCTGGACGATGCACTTCTCTTTCAGTTATCAATTTTTTTGAAGCATCAACCTGACTCAAATCTTCCAGTGGAATTTTAAGCCGGGTTTTCAGCATCCGGTAAAAAAAATCAGCGTTTATTTCCTGTTTGCGGATAAGGGGTCCAAGTTTCATCGAATTAAAAAAGGCATCTTGTTAAGATGCCTTCCTCCAGAATTATCGAGGTGAAAAGGTTAATGATCACGTTTTAGTTCTTTGTACTTTTTTAACTGCCTGATAATATCGTCAATGGCATTATCAACTGCCACTTCAAAATGTTCAGATTTTTCTGTTGCTTTCATCAACTGGTTAAAAACAGTAACCTTTATTTCAACCACTTTCATGTGGTGTCCGTTTTGTGAATTATTTTTTTCGTAATCAAGCAGGACTGAACAGTCAATTATTCCGTCATAATATTTCTCTAGTTTTGAGGTCGCGTCCATTACATAATCTTTTAATTCTTCCCGGGCATTAAAATGTCTGGCAGTCAAATACGTGTTCATTGAGACCTCCTACTATTGGTTCGCTTTTGGATGCGCCAGCTGATATACTTTTTTCAGCCGGTCAATACTAACATGGGTATATACCTGAGTTGTTGATAACGATTCATGCCCAAGGAAATCCTTTACGGCACGAAGATCAGCCCCATGATCAATCATGTGGGTGGCAAAAGAATGCCTGAGCAAATGCGGACTTTTTTTTGGCACTTCTGTTACCTGGGTAAGATACTTTTTCACTAATCTTTGGACTGAAGGCGGATCAATTGGTTTCATTTTTGAATTAATAAAAAGAAACTGATGATCAGAAACAAGTTTTTTTCTTTCAACGAGCCAGTCGTTAATGGCGTTCAGGCAGGTTTTACCAACGGGAACAATCCGATCCTTTGCCCCTTTTCCAAACACTTTTATGGCTGAGTCCCTTCCCTGAAAGGCTTCAATTTTCAGACCGGTCAACTCTGTGAGCCTGATTCCGGTTGAATAAAACAATTCAAGGATTGCCTTGTCTCTTAAACCCTGCCAGTTTGTTAAATCAGGAAGGTTCATCAAATGAGTAACTTCGACTTCGGTTAGAAACTGAGGAAGCCGGCGTTCAGGTTTGGGAAAAATAAGCTGCAGAGCAATATTGGCAGAAAGAATACCAGACCGGCGGGCATATCTGAAAAAGGCCCGCAGTGAAGCAATTTTACGGGAAATTGTTTTTTTACTCAGATCCTGATCATGAAGAGACGCTACATACCATTTTAAGTCGTTTTTAGTCACTTTACTTAAATCAGCCGGCTTATTTCCGTTTTCTTCAAGAAAAAGCTTGAACTGTTCAAGGTCTGTCTGATAGGCTATGAGGGTGTTACCGGAATAATTACGTTCGATGCGGAGATACTGGAGAAATTTAGGAAGTAATTCAATCATAATTCAGATTTGATTTAGTATCAAGATACCCAAACCGGAGAGAGTTGTCAAGCACCCTTAGTCATTTCTAATAAAAAGAAACCCCGGTTGAAGCCGGGGTTAACTTTTTATTTTTCAATATTTTGCAAAACCAGAGCCAGAAAAAAAACTATTCAGCAACCTCAACTTTATACTCACAATTCGGGCAGCTTCGGGTTGTGCCGGCACGTGTTGTTTTTTCAAGTAAATAAGAATGATTGCAAGTTGGACAAGGTTCTGGAACCGGGCGATCCCATAGCGCAAAATCACAGCCTGGATATTTGTTGCATCCGAAAAATATTTTTCCGCGCTTTGACCGTTTTTCTTCAACCTGACCTTCTTTACATTTCGGACAGGCAATCAAAGGTTTTTTCTCACCCTGAATGTTTTCAGAATATTTACATGCCGGATAGGTTGAACAGGAAATAAACTTTCCGAATTTCCCTTTTCTGAAAACCAGAGGTTTACCGCAGGTTGGGCAATCCTGACCTGTTAATTCTGGTTCTGCTTTTTCACCTTTAACAGCACCCGGCTCATCAAGTGACTTGGCATTTTTACAGGTTGGAAAATTTGAACAGGCAAGAAAACGGCCGTTTCTGCCCCAGCGGATAACCATTGGTGAACCGCATTTTTCACAAAGAACATCGGTTGTCTCAACCAGTTGTTTCTTGATGGTGCCAACTTGTCCCTGAAGGTGTTCAAGTGTTTTCTGAAGCGGGTGGTAAAAACTGTCGAGTACTTTAATGTATGGTTTTTTACCTTCAGCAATCTCATCAAGGTTTTCTTCCATACGGGCTGTAAAGTCATAACTGAAAATGTCTTTGAAATTTTCAATGAGAATATCATTAACACTCAACCCGATTTCAGTTGCAAAAAATTTACGGTCTTTCAGCTCGGCATATTTCCGTTCTACCAAAGTGGACACAATTCCAGCATAGGTTGAAGGTCTTCCAATTCCGTTTGCCTCAAGTTCCTTCACCAGACTGGCTTCTGTAAAACGGGCAGGCGGTTTGGTGAAGTTTTGTTTTGATAACAGATCAAGCAAATCAGTTTTTTGTCCGGATGCGAGTTCTTTTGGAA
>Ga0209460_1001104_pt1 | contig 17730 bp, 14 predicted proteins | sample EBPBio132013_DNA_FD_185868 | JGI IMG/M metagenome (GOLD analysis project Ga0209460, IMG submission 185868) | Wastewater treatment Type I Accumulibacter community from EBPR Bioreactor in Madison, WI, USA - Reactor 2_5/13/2013_ DNA (SPAdes)... | ecosystem: Engineered > Bioreactor > EBPR >...
CATTCCGTTCTCCTTTAAACTTTTCTTTAGATCATTCTAGACGAGTAACACCATGCAGCAGCCACACACACTGACTTCCAAATTCACACAGCGCCCAATCCTCAACTATTTGCTCTATCTCCCGCCGGAATATGACGCGAACGACACATCCAAACGCTGGCCGCTCATCCTGTTCTTGCATGGCTTCGGCGAACGCGGCGACAATGTGTCCGACTTGAACATTTTGAATGTAACGGGGCTTCCGCAGTCGCTCGAGCAGGGAAAAGACATTCCCTTTATCGTCGTGTCGCCCCAATGCCCGCGCTACTCATGGTGGACGCTGCATACCGGGGCGCTCAAGTCGCTCACGGAAACCATCATCGCCGATTATCCGGTTGATCCGTCCCGCGTCTACCTCACCGGCCTCAGCATGGGCGGCTATGGTTCGTGGACGCTCGGCGCATCCTATCCCGAACTGTTCGCGGCGGTCGCACCAATCTGCGGCGGCGGAGTCGCCTCCGAAGTCGCAGGGCTTAAAGATGTTCCGGTATGGGCATTTCACGGCGAGCTTGATGATGTCGTCCCGCCGCACTGCTCGCGGGATATGGTCGCCGCGCTTCAAAAGGCGGGTGGTGATGTCAAGCTCACTCTGTATCCTGACTTGCAACATAACTCATGGACGACCACCTACGACAACCCCGAACTCTACGATTGGTTCCTGTCTCATCAGAAACCATCTTCTTAATCCATTCACGCTGCCTGCATTCGGGCAAGGGTTTATCGTACGTACCAAAATGACCGTGTGCCATTGGTTCGGAGGAGGCACACCTCCTCCGCACCACCAACACTATTTGATCTTTGCTGCGTTTGCGTTTCCCCCAATTTTCCCCAACAAACCATTTCCTAACCATCTACCAACGCTTTTAACATTCCTGCTCCTTCAAAATGGTTGGTGAACTCGCCCCTTAAAAGAGACCAAATGTTCACCCTAATCATCTCCGAATATGCTATGCTGTATTTACCTTTGTGTCCTTTGTGACTTGGAGTCTTTGTGTTAAATCGTTCTCCGTATTCTCTTGGCGTTCTTGGCGACTTGGCGGTTAATCTTGTCTTTCTCTGCGTCTCTGTGGTTCAATCGCTTTGCATTTTCGGCGGATTACTCCCGTATATCTGCTGCGGCGGCACCCAAATGGCGTGGCGGCGGATCGCTCCCGTAAATCTGCCGCACTTGCGCCATTTCAGCGCCGCGCTCCCTCACTTCCGCCGCCACAAAATGGCATTTCAGCGAAACTAGCCGAGCGTCCCGCCAGACAATTCGGCGGAATAGTTGCGAATTTTGCAATAAACGCCGGTCTCCTGACATTAGATATGAAAGCATCAGTCAGTGCCTAAAACCGGCTCATGCTATACTGCCCTTATTCGGCGTTCTTTTAATAGGAGGCTATATCATGGCGAAGCTCTTTAAGATTCTCTCGATTGATGGGGGCGGTATTCGGGGCATCATCCCCGGCATGGTCATGGCTGATATTGAACGCCGCACGGGTAAACCCATCTCGCAGTTGTTCGACCTGATCGCCGGAACCTCTACCGGTGGTGTGCTAACCCTCGGTGTCACCTGCCCCGACGAGAAAGACATCACCAAACCGCGCTATACCGCCGAAGATGGCGTTCGCCTCTACGAAGAACAGGGCAGTCGTATTTTCTCGCGCTCGCCGTGGAAGCGCGTAACCTCGCTGAATGGCATCACCGACGAGCGTTATCCCACCGCCTCCGTCCAAGCCGTCCTTCAAGAAACCTTTGGCGAAACCCGTCTGCGCCAAGCCCTGAACGATGTCATGATTACCAGCTACGAGATCGAGCGCCGTTCGCCGTGGTTCTTCCGCAGTTCACGCGCGCGCCTCGACCCGAAAACCTACGACTTTCCGATGTGGAAGGTTGCCCGTTCAACCTCCGCCGCCCCCACTTATTTCGAACCCAATAAAATTGATGTTGACCAAACGACTGATTATTACTCACTGGTTGATGGGGGCGTGTTCGCCAACAATCCCTCTATGTGCGCCTACGTGGATGCCATGTCCCAAGAATCGCGTCCGAGTGATGTCTTAGTTGTGTCGCTCGGTACTGGTGTCCTCACGCGCCGCCTGCCCTATGATGAGGCTTGTGGCTGGGGTGCCGCCCAATGGGTGATTCCCATCATTAGTGTCCTGATGGATGGGAACAGTGAAACGGTCGATTACCAGATGCGTACCGTCCTCGGCGCGAACGCAGGTGGCAAGAAGCGTTATTTCCGCTTTCAAACACGCCTCAACGAAGGCATGGACGATATGGATGATGCCAGCCGTACCAACATCCGCGTCCTTAAGTTGCTAGGGGAACAGCTCGTCAGCGAATCCGCTGAACAGCTTGATCAGGTTTGTAAGCTGCTGAGTAAAGACTAATCGGTCTTATTGAGGTGTAGGGGCGCAAAGCCTTGCGCCCTCTACCCCGCCTCTTTAGCCCCTCACTATAAACCGGATATTCTCATGTCGGAACGCCTGTATTAAGATTGGGGAAAGTCCAGCCATGAGAAAGTAGCCTCATCTTGCCGTTGGTGACCAACCCAAAAGACATTCAACTGATCCTGTGGGATATTGACGGAACCCTGCTGACCATGAAAGGCGTTGGTCGGGAAACGACCCGCTTGGCGATGCTCGAAGTTTTCAAAATGGATATTGGCCTCGAAAATCATTACTTTGGAGGAAAGACCGACTGGCGCACGCTGCTTGATCTCCTGCCTCCACTCGGCGTTACTGAACTGATGATCGAAGCGTCAATGCCCGCCTACGAGCAAGCCGCTGCCTCACATATGACCCGCATCATCGCCGACTATGCCGCTGAAGTCTGCCCCGGTGCTCATGCGCTTGTGACCGAGCTTCACCATCGTGGGTTTCCGTTGCAGGGTTTGGTGACAGGGAATACCTCCACCATTGCGCCTATCAAGCTCCGAGCCGGTGGCTTTGACCCCGACTGGTTCGTGGTCGGCGCGTATGGGAGCGAGTCGCCTGACCGGAACGCGCTGCCTGCCCTCGCGGTCGCCCGCGCCGAGAAATTGACCGGACGCAAAATCGCGCCGGAGCAGGTCATCGTAATTGGGGATACCCCTGCGGATATTGCCTGCGCCCGTGCATTAGGTGCGGTCGCGGTCGCCGTCAAAACAGGCTTTCCCGCCACTCCAACCGAGTTGGCGGAGTCGAATCCCGATTATCTGTTGAATGATCTAACTACCTTCTGGGAAACCGTTTTACCCCTCTAAACAACGTTCAAGGTTATGGCGTGGTTGCTGTTTGATCACGCCATTGAGAAATGAGTATGTATGGCGATAGTGGTTGTTACAGGTTCGGCTGGTTTAATCGGTAGTGAAACGGTCAAACGCTTTCACGCCGAAGGTTATGATGTCGTGGGTATTGATAACGATATGCGCGCCTATTTCTTCGGGAATGAGGCCAGCACGTCTTGGAACCGCGAACAGTTGATTAACCAGTTACCGCGTTACCAGCACTATAACTATGACATCCGCGATTTCGCCCAGATCGAGCAGGTCTTCGCCCGTTATGCCGGGGAAATCGTGCTGGTCGTTCATGCTGCTGCCCAGCCCTCGCATGATTGGGCTGCCCGTGAACCCTTCACCGATTTCACGATTAACGCCAACGGCACGCTCAATATGCTTGAAGCGACCCGCCGCTATTGCCCCGAAGCCGTGTTCATTTTCACCAGCACCAACAAAGTTTATGGGGATACGCCCAACACCCTGCCGCTGGTCGAAATGGAGGAACGCTGGGAAGTTGACCCATCACACCCCTTCGCCCAGCATGGCATCGACGAGAGCATGACCATCGACAAATCGAAGCACAGCCTGTTTGGGGCCAGTAAAGTCGCTGCGGATGTACTGGTGCAGGAATATGGGCGCTATTTTGGCCTCAAGACAGGCTTATTCCGGGGTGGCTGCCTGACCGGCCCCGCCCATAGTGGAGCGGAACTGCATGGCTTCCTCGCCTTCCTAACGCTGCGTGCCGTGCGTGGTCAGCATTACACCATCTATGGCTATAAGGGTAAGCAGGTTCGGGATAACATCCATAGTAAAGATTTGGTGGAGGCGTTCTGGCACTTCTTCCAGCAGCCGCGCGTGGGTGAGGTCTATAACATGGGCGGCTCGCGCCATTCCAACGTGTCGATGTTGGAGGCTATCCGTATGATCCGCGAAATCGGTGGCTATCAGCTTGACTACACGCTTACGGACCAAGCGCGAAGTGGCGACCATATCTGGTACGTGAGTGACGTTCGCAAGTTCCAGCAGCATTATCCGGCGTGGCAGTACCACTACGACAGTGAAACCATCCTCCGCGAACTCATCGACCACATCGCCGTCCGCGAGGACGTGGTTTAGACGGTTTTAAAAATATTCATCCGCCGCAAAATACCGCGCGGGATTGCCAGCGCTTCATCCAACGAGATAACCTTGAGTAGAATGATCGCTATCCCGTAAATAACCGCTCCGCCTCCAATAGCTACTATAAGCCCAAGTATCGTGGGTTGTGCCGTAAATACCACCCAGATACCCATAATCGCACTTGCTAATAAACAGCGTCCCATCGCGTTAACGTCAAATAGTTCGGTAAAGGGCATCTCGGTTTTGCGCCAGAGTGAGTAAAAGATATAAACAAATGTGAGAAGGGTAGTCAAACCCGCGCCGTTGTAACTCCATAATGGGATAGCGACTACGTTCGCAAGAATATTAAGAACCGCTGCCCGTAGGTAAATATTCCGCAGTACCTCTGGCCGCCCCTGTGCGTAGAAAATATACTGTAGGGCTGTACCCCAAATGTCAAGGACGACACCTGCCGCGATCATCCCGATTAACAATCCACCTTGGGCGAATTCTTTAGTTGCTAAAAATCGAAGCAGGGTATCCCCAACTAATCCGATTCCAATTAAGCACGGAATAACCCATAGGCCAATCATACGCGTTGTATTTTTTACTGCATTTTGCGTACCTACAATATCGTTTTGTTTCCATCGCTCACCAAGTATCGGTAAAAGCTGGTAGAGATAAGGGTAGCCTAATGCATTAATTACGAGCGTAATTTGATAAGACGCTGCATAAATCGCTACGGCTGCACTTGACGATAAAATCGACAGCATCAGCCGATCACCGTACATAACCAGCCAGTTCGCTTGGCTGACGATTGATAAATTGAATCCGCTCGAAAGAAGTTCCTTAATAATGTTGGGAGATGGCCTACTGAAGTATGGCTTTTGGTAGGATAAGGCAAATTGCACTAAAATAACAATTGTTTGTAATACCACATAAATCGTCGCAAAAAAAATAAGTTCTTTAATAAACAGTGTTGTCAATACGGCAACTAAACGAGCGATGCTCATGGTTACATCAAGCAGTGTTCCTTTAAATGATTGATGGCTCATTCGGAAAATTTGAAATATAAGTGAATTGAGCGCATAGAAAATAATTTGTAAGCTCAGAAGCTGAAGCACTGGAATACCGGTTGGATTCCGCATGGTTAATTCATTGAGTATGGGGGCGGTCAAAATAAGCAGGGTCATAAATAACCCTGATATAGTTAAAAAAATATACAGCGCATTAGTATAAATTGAATCATGTTTTGTTTCTTCTGTTTTTGCAATCATCATTCCTAGTGCATTAGAAATACCTTGATTTGCGAATAAAACTATAAGGCTAACCAGTGTATTAGCTTCAACCCAAATACCATATGATGTGATGTCAAATGCTTTGGTAAGTATAGGAAATGTGATAAGCGGTAATGCATTATTAAATAATAGTGCTAAGGTGATAAGGAAAGTTGTGCGTTTAGGCATTTAATACATCTATTCTTGAGATTTGTAATCGCATACATTGTATGATTATAATGCGGCATGTGTAAGACTACGCAACAATTATGTTACCCTTTTGTGACATCAAATTCTGAATATACCCAGCGTTGGCAGCAAATATGAAGAGACAACCATAATGACCAACAAATACACGCGGCCTGAGGCCATTTCATCAGATATGGGTGGAGCAGGAGGTAGGCTGGATCAACGGATGCAAGATGTTCTAATGCTGCTTGAGTCGGCACCGTTGGAAAAGATTGACTCTGTACTTGATATCGGAATTGGTCAAGGCCAACTTGCGAAATGGTTTGCCCAAAAAGGGAAACAAGTTACTGGAGTAGGGTTAGAGTTACGATCATATGATCTTGATGTCGATTTATTAAAATCAGAACACAATATTGCAATCATGGAAGCGAATGCCAACGTATTGCCGTTCAAAACGAATTCATTTGACGCGGTTGTGATGAGCCATATTCTTGAACACGTTGGTAACATCAGTCTCGTCCTTTCCGAAATTAGACGTGTTCTTAAGTCAACAGGGTATCTTTTACTTTTTGTCCCTCCACATGAAGATTATGTTGTAGCAGGTCACATATCAGTAGGGTGGAATGTTGGGCAGCTTCTTTATGTGTTAGCGGTGAATGGCTTTGATGTGCGGCAGGGTCACTTTATTGAGTATGGGTATAATGTTTGTGCTTTTGTTCAAAAATCAGAAGTTGATTTACCGACGTTACGAGGTGATCGGGGAGATATATACATCTTAAATAAATCCGGCATTTTACCCTTGCCAATTTTTTCTAATCACGACAGCCCTGATCAATATTGGGGAAGAATAAAATCTATAAATTGGCCTAATAAAGCAATTTTGGATGGTCAAGACCTATCCTCACAAATGAAACTAATTAGAACTATTGCGAAGCTTTTGCCCTTTAAAAGGATTTTAGGGAAAATTTTTAATCATCTTGGGAGATTTCTTACTGAAGAAGGTAACCGTGAATTTCGTGCTAATCCCAAATTCCTAAAAGGACGTTAATCACTAATGCCTCATATCAGCGTCATTATGCCTGTCTATAATGGCGAAAAATTTCTTCAACAAGCCGTTGATAGTATCCTCGCACAAACCTTTAAAGAGTTTGAATTCATCATCATCGATGACGGCTCATCAGATCGCAGTCCGGAAATTTTAGAGACCTATCGAAAACATGATTCGCGTATAAGAGTGCATCGTCAACCCCAAAATAAGGGCTTGGTCGAGGCATTAAATACGGGGTGCCAGCTAGCAACTGGTGACTACATTGCTCGTATGGATGCCGACGATATTAGTTTGCCGGAACGGTTTACTAAACAAATACAATATTTGGACGCAAATCCGCAAGTTGGATTTGTTGGCACATGGATCGATTACATCAATGAGCATGATCAGCTTCAACCCCGCCAATGGTGTCCGCCGACATCGACCAAGATTATCCAATGGAGCTTGTTATTTGCACCTTGTCTGGCACATCCCACATGGATGTTTCGACGTAGTGTTGGCGAGAAACTCGGTTACTATCGGTCAATGACAGTTGAGGATTACGACTTTTTAGTGCGAGCCAGCAAGATAACACAGATCTCAAATGTCTCTGAAGTTCTTTTACACTATCGTTATTGGAGTCAAAGTAAATCGACTGTTAACGCTAAAACCGAAGCGCCTACAACTGCCGTCATTATGATTGACCAGCTCAATGTGTTATTTGGTGAAACGCGCCTCTCAGTTGAAGATGGTTTAGATTTGCAAAGAATACTTTCGGGGCGTTTGGGCAGCGCAAGTGTCGAGCAAGTTGTCAAACTCTCAACAGTTATTCAAGACGCATATAACGTGTTCCGAACCCAAACCCTGATGAGTTCGAGTGAATTGCGTAATGTCTCGATTGATGCTGCTGTGAAAATCTTGACCGCTGCCGCCCTAATAGCGAAGCGTTCGCCATTAGCAGGGATTTCTTTAGCCCGGAAGGCGTTGGGCATAAATTCTGCTGCGTCAGTGGCATTTGTGCAAAAGGTTGTTAAAAATCTTCGCGAACGCCGGTATTCAGTATAGCAGCCTCGCACCGATACTTTTGAGGTAACGGACGGTTTTAGGTTTAACAGTCTTTCGTTCTGAAGCGAGTAACTGCCGTTCCCGCCAAAGATCACGCAAAACTTCCCAAAGAGGGCCGAATCGACGCGTTTTGACCAAAACGGCTAAACCCCAAATAATCATAATTGTAATTGGATAGGGGAGAGGAAGGAGCCGCCAGCCAACACGACTCTTGTTTAAGGCGTTACGCTTCCAATAGTTTTCCCCGTATACCGTTCGCCCTGTTTGGTCTGTGTGGTGATAAGCCGCAACAGCCGGATCATACAAAATTTTATAACCGGCATCGATAATTCGCAGACAGATATCCACTTCTTCCATCGCGTAGAAGAAGCGTTCAGGGTAATCACCAACTTCTTGGATGGCCTTCGCCCGAAGAATGTGTCCACCACCATAAAAGTAGGGAACTTCGATAGGCTTATCAAGTTCCCGAACAGCCTTTTTATCGGGATGTGTCAAAAGCGACTCAACCTGTTCGCCTTTCGGGTCAAGAATCTGAATTGCGACTGCTCCAACTGTAGGATCACGTTCAAGATGTTCAACTAATCTTGAAGCATCAAAGTTATCATGCCAGGTGGCATCATCGTCTAATATGATCCAGTAGTCACCTTGCGCGTAACGCATACCAAGATTTCGTCCACCCGCCACGCCGAGGTTTCCCGTTGGGGTTTCAACGCGGAGTTTGATTTGGGGATTATCCGGTTGCGGCAGCAAGACATCTTTCCCATTGTCAATAACGATCACTTCGAAAGGATAGGGGATATTTTGCTGAGTGTATATGGACTCAAGACAGCGATTGAGTAATTGCCCGCGATGATATGTAATAACAATAAACGAAATCTTCATATCAATTTTCGCTGCTCGTTTTGATTATGTGTTGATAATGCTCGACTAGTTTCTGCGTTGTGTCATAAAGGTTATGATTTTCTTCAACATATTTGCGACCAGCTGCACCTAATCGTTCTCGTAGTTCTGTATCAGTTAGAAGTCGAATAACCGCATTCGCAAAGGCATCGGGAGTATCTGCAATAAGCACTTCACGCTCGTGTTGTACATCTAATCCCCGCAGCGCCACTGAAGTAGCAACTAAGGGTGTCCCAGTCATAAATGCTTCTAAGACCTTGATTTGGATACCGGACCCATAAAGTACAGGAGCGAGTGCTACTGTAGCCTTTTGTAAATATGCAGCTATCGAATCAACAAAGCCAGTAATTTCGACTGAGGTATCTTCCAGTTGCAGCGCAAGAATACTTTTATCGGGATTGGCCCCAACCAATTGTAATCGAATGTTTGGCACGGCATCTTGAACGAGTGGGAATACCGACTGAACAAAATACTTTACTGCTGCGATGTTGGGATGATAGTTTAGGGTACCTGTTATAACAAGTGTATCTGCTCGCCTTATTAAGTCGCCCACATTTTTAGATAGAGGGAAACCTTGTGGTTGATAGATAATCTTATGAGGAGTATTGCTGTTCTCTTGAAAGAGAAATTGATCTTTTTGAGAGATCACTAAAGTAAGTGGGAATTTTGCTGATAAATATTTTTCATAGGGCTTTAACAACTTCGCTTCTAAGCCATAGATGATGCGAGTAAAGATATTGTGTGAATGATGGCTGGCCTCACCGTATAGTGATGATAGATAATCTACCGCATCCCAAAGTACTGCTCTACGATTTAGTAATCGAATTCCGTAGAACGCCATTCGCAAATGTTCAACATGGATCATATCTGGTGGGTCATTTTTTATGGATGCAAGTATCTCATCCATTAATTGGGACGACCACATAAATTTTGCTTGGAGCGGCAGACCTTGAAGTAAAGCTGTAAAAGCGTTCCATAATGAAGTGTGCTTTGGAAGTTTTACCTCAATAACTTGTAAGCCTCTCTCGTGGAGTTTAGCGATCGATTTTTCGTCGGTTAAGCTCCGGTTTAATGTGGCGATAGTCACGCGGTGACCTGCTTCAATTAAGCCAAGAATCTGATAATGTGAGCGTATTTTAGTTGGGTTTGGAACATGCGGTACTAGGTAGAGAATGTGCATGTAAGATTTCCAGCGCGAGATAAAGTCTATGTTATCGTACAACGCTCTGGGCCGTGCGTGTGTTAAGTTTATCTAAGGTAACATATCGGCTTAACCCCTCGGTGGGGACTGCCCACTAAATTTGTCGGTGAGCCGGAAGCGTGTAAACAGTGTATTGTAGCGTTCCTTAAAGCGCCTACAAACGGTCGGGTCGAGTGCATCCATCCGCATATCATACGCATCCTCGTTGTTGTTGCGGTAGTAACGCGGTTTGATCTCTACTGTTTTAAACTCATACTTGCGGTACAAACTTTGGGCACGTTGGTTGCTCACCCGCACCTCTAATGCCACTTCTTCGGCCCTTAAGATCAATCCCCGCCGGATCATGCCTGCCAACAGGATTTCACCCCAGCCTCGCCCCCGCCCGCGCGGATGAACCGCGATACTGCTAACATGCGCTTCCCCGCTGATAAACCACATACCACCATAACCAACGACGCGCCGTTCAGCATAGGGTTGAATGTGCAGCCAGCGCTGCCAGCGTGTCGCTGCCCGTTCTTGATGCCATTCGAGCACCACCATATAACTTTGCTCGGACTCGGCCATTTCGTAGCGGTACGATTTTTCTGACCATGGAATCTCAAACGACAGCCGATCTATCTCCATGACCTCGGGTAGATCAGCCACCGTCATATACCGCAACAGTAAATTAGGTTTCGGGGACATCCTGAGTTTTGATGTAAAACGGCACAAGTTGAGCAGCATCAAACCCGCTCGGTTCTGCCGTATAGCGCTCCCATGCCTCTTGAGCCAAAAATCCCGCGCGGCGTAACCGGAACGCCGCTGGAACAATATTAATTGGAATATCCTTTTGTTGAGCCTCATGCAAAATAGTGTGGCCTGCCGCGCTAATTTCGCCTGTAATATGGGCTGGGCCGTCCACACTGGCGAGCATCGAGTCCCAGTCCATAAGCTGTACATCCCCGCGCGGCGACCAGCGCCCTTTACGCCATTGATAGCGCCCAACGATGATACGCTCACGGCCAGCTTGCACCACGACAATGAGCCCATTCGCATAGTGAGGTTGTGCTGCGGCAATAATATCAAGGGCGGAAATACCCACCAACGGCAGTTTGTGAACGGCTGCCATGCCCTTCGCGAAGGATACGCCCACTCGCAAACCCGAATAGGAGCCGGGGCCGATGCAGACCGCCATTGCCGTAAGGTCATCAGTGCCATAGCCCGCGCGGTCTAACAGGGTTTGCAGTGTCGGCGCGAGCTGCGTGCTGTGATTAAAAGCAGTGTGCCATGTTTGTTCAGCAAGTAAGTTTTGACCATCGTACAAGGCCAAACTGATGAGTTGAGTAGCGGTATCCAATGCGAGCAGCATAATAGGTTTATCTAGATTCAGAATAGCGATTGCGGTTTATAGTGACCAACGTCTTGCTTATACCCCGAATGTAAATTCGCGGAATTTGGCGATTAAGTCTTCATAACGCTTGCCTTCGGCCAAAAAGGCGAAGTTCCGGCGCGTGTTTTCAACGACCCGTATCTCGATCCAAAGGCGCTGTTTTGGCAGAATACTGACGATATTCTCCGGCCATTCCAGAATGACAGCAGCGCGTCCACTCAGTACTTCATCAATTCCGATGCTATCCGCGTCGCTTGGTTTTTCAAGGCGGTAGCAGTCAAGATGGTACAGGTGCTGCGAATCGGTTGAACGGGTATGGTCGTGAACAAGGTTAAATGTCGGGCTTGTAAGCGGTGTTTTTGATCCCCAGCCCTTACCAATGCCCACCGAAAACATGGTTTTCCCTGCACCCATATCACCTGACAGGCAAATAATGTCTCCCGGTGTCAACAGGCCACCCAACCGTGAGCCAAGACGCTGCGTCTGTTCCGCACTGTGGCTGATGATATCGAGTTGACCTTCTTTTAGGATTGGCACACCTTACTCCCGCCCCGCGTATCAATGTATGGGGCGATTATACATCGGCTGTTCCATCGGTAAAAGCCTATCCCACAATTCCCTATAGGCAAATGGTCTCATGATCTAACAGAAACCAAATTGAATCACAACCTTCTTTAGACTGTGATTATGCAATTCCCCGTTACAATTAGAGGGATTGTAATGAGGACAACCCTATGAAATTATTCTCTGCTGATTGGAGCATACGTCGCCGGCTGGTGCAGATCATCCTGATGATTTCGATCCCGACGATTGTGATTGTCGCGATTATTGCGCTGAGTGCTTACTCGACCAGTTTGCGCCGTGAGTCGGAAGATGCGTTCGTCAACTCGAACCAAATGTTCGCGAACGCGCTGGATGGGCAGCTACAGACGGCTGCGATTACAGCGCGTAACTTTGCGGCTGCGTTGGCAGGACAGCCGGTCGCGCCGCTTTCGCAGGTGTGGCAGATGGCGAGTAATGCTCTAGCCGATACCAGCAGTATCGTCAGGCGCATCAATGTCTACGGGTTTTCCGGCGATAATCACCAGATCGTGATTTTTAACCCCCCGGTTCCCCCGCTGCGGAGTGCAATCGTTCAGCAGTATTTTAACAGCGATATTCCAGCAGATACATGGTTCCTCCAAGCCATTCAGGAAGGGAAAGAACGATGGCGGGAGCAGGGCCAACCGTTCGACCCCTCCACTATTCAACCGGTCGTTTCTTATGCTGTCCCTTACACCGGTCCGGGTACTGCATATGCCGGGGCGGTGTGGGTCGATATTTCTGAGAGTACTTTGTCCCGTGTGATGGATAAAACCATCGACATGACCGACTGGGGCGGTTACAGCTTGTTGTTTAACGAGCAAAGTACGCTGGCAAGCAGCCATGATTTTTATACCAGTATGCCCCAGACGGACAGCACTGAACTGCTGACTTCGTTTTTAGCAAAGCCGGAAATCTCGCGGTTATGGGAGGAAGCGGAACCCAATCAAGGGACATTCTATCTGGGTACTGACCCTTTTGATGAACAGAAGCAGTCGATTGTGCTGATTAATCGTCTCCCGCAAACGGGATGGCGCTTGGTCAGCGTTGTGCCTTCATCCCTACTTCAAAACCCGCTGAACCGCAGCATCTTTGAAATGGCGCTTGTTACCGCAATCGGCATGATCCTGCTCTCGTGGGTGGTGTATACCTTCGTCAACCGGACGGTATCCCGACCGCTGGCGACGCTGGGTACGGCGGCGCAGCATATCGGAGGTGGTGATTTACGCTACGGCATTGCCTTCCAAGATCAGAAGGACGAGATTGGGCGCTTGGCGAACGCGATGGAAGACATGAAACGTCATCTGTCGTACTCCTATCAGCAGCTTTCGATGTGGAGCCAAACCCTTGAAAAGCGGGTCGGGCAGCGCACGGAAGAACTTGCTTTAGCCCAGAAGGTTGCCCAAGCCAACGCCAACGAACTACAGGCTGTTTATGATGCGTCGTTGGCAGTCGTGAGCGACTACCGGCTGGACGCGGTACTCCAACAATTGACGAACAACCTCCTACAACTGCTGGATGCGAATTACTGCGCGGTGTGGCTGTTGACCGAGAGCAAAGAACACCTCCAATTGGTATCCGGTACCGGCGACCCGGCGACCCGAAACATCATGATTGATGTCACCGAAGGGTTAGCCGGAGCAGCGACCCGCGAGGCACGCTTGGTTATCGTCGATGATTACGCCCGTTGGCCGCAGCGGTTGGGCGAACACATCGAGGCGGGGGTTGAACGTGGTATGGCTGCCCCGCTGATGTTGTTCAACAAACCGATTGGGGCGGTGATGGTCGGGCGTGGCGAGGAAGCGGCGGTTTTCAGTAAACCGGATGAACGCCTGTTGTTGTTGTTCGCCAACCTCGTATCGCCTATCGTGCGTAACGCCCAACTGTATATCCAGCGTGAGGCCGCGACGGATGAAGCCGAACGCGCGAACAGCGTTAAGACGCGCTTCCTTGCCAGCGTGACCCACGAACTGCGTACACCGCTGAACCTGATTATCAACAACCTCGATTTCATGCGTATCGGTATGTTCGGGAACGTGACCCACGACCAGAAAACGCGGCTTGACCAGACGATCCGCAGTTCCGAGCATTTGCTTTCACTCATTAACGACTTGCTCGACGTGAGCAAGATCGAGGCCGGTGAGATGGAACTCACCGTTATCATGGCGGATTTGCGTCCGGTGTTGGAAGATGCGCTCGACTCGGCGTTGATGCTCATCGAGGCGAAGAACGCGCCGATTACGCTGGATGCCCAGATACCGGATGACCTACCGCTGGTTCCAATGGACTCGCGGCGCGTCCGGCAGGTTCTAACGAATTTGCTCACGAACGCGGTGAAGTTCACCCAGTTTGGGAGCATTACGCTTACGGTTTTCCTGAGTGACGATGTGATCGAGTTTGCGATTGCGGACACGGGGATCGGCATCGCCCCGCACGAGATGGCGCAGTTGTTCCAGCCGTTCGAACGGGCTGACCGTGTGAAGGGCATGAGCATCGAAGGGACGGGACTCGGCCTTTCGATCTCGCGGCATTTGGTTGAATCCCACGGGGGGCGGTTGATGGTTGACAGCCAATTGGGTAAGGGGAGTACGTTTGCTTTTACCCTCCCATTGAACCGCGAGCACCAAAACTTCCGTGTGATTACCAAGCCGATTTCATTTGAGGCGAACGGCGATTAGTTAACAGCAGAAGAAAATTAACCGCCAAGAACGCCAAGATTTTTAGTTAGGCAGTCCGGTAAATTTATGATTCGCATTTTTCGCAGATTTTGCACAATTTGCACATTTTCCCGCCGAATTGTCTGGCGGGAGTCTCCCGTGCTGCCGCTGAATTGACATTTTGTGGCGGCAGATGTGAGTGAGCTTGGCGCTGAAATGGCGCTGGTGCGGCGGATTGCTCCCGTGTTTCCGCCGCTATGTCAATTTTGCCTTTGCATGGCGGTTGTGAGGGAGCGTTTCGCCGAGCCTGCAAAGACAAATGCGTATTGAACCGCAGAGACGCAGAGAAATACAAAGGCGACTAACCACAGAGAACACAGAGAAAAGACAGAGAGAAATCAAATTAAACCGCCAAGAACGCCAAGTAAGGTAGGACTGCATTAAGGGGTGGATGATTATTTTAAGCCCTCACCCTAAATCCCTCGCCCTCAGGGCGAGGGACTTTAAAGACTTTTATGGCTCACCATACATAGGAGGTTGCCATAAAATTAGTATCCACCGTTTAATGTGGCGCTACCTCAAGTAAGGTAGGACTACTTGAAGTGGTGGATGATTATTTTAAGCCCTCACCCCCAGCCCCTCTCCCTCAGGGCGAGGGGAGAAAAGGCCGAAAGTTGGCTTATAACGATTTTTATCGCTTGAAAACCAGTTCCACCGTTTAGTGTGGCGATACCCCAAGTAAATACAATAGAAATTATAGCACAAGAATTCTATTCAGATGGTTTGGGTTTTCAAACAATCGGTTAGAAAAATCTTACCGATACGAGAAAAAATAGGTTTTGTTGGTGGCGCGGACGAGATGTATCTTGTCCCTACGAAAAGTCGAGATTTATGGTCGGTGGCGCGGATGTAGCACGCTACGCCCCTACACCAAACACTATTTGAGCCTTTTAAATACGCTCCTGTTGCATCCCTACACCGTGATTCTGTGATTCCTTAAACGGTGCTGCGTTACGTACCGGATACCCGCTACCGAAAGCGTATTTTCCCTCGAATATATTTAGGGCGGAAGCTGTCCTAAACCCCGTTTATCCTGATGTATAGATGGCCTTCAAGAGAATATTGAACATTCCCATATTCAAGCGCGTTAGAAGCTCTAGAACGTCCAAGATAAGAGGGGAACGGATATGAATATCATCGAGACACACGATTTGCGTAAGCGTTTTAAAAGCCGTGAGGACAAGGGTAAGAGGCAGTTGGTCGAGGCTGTGAAGGGCGTAAGCATGAACGTCGAGAAAGGCGAGATTTTCGGCTTCCTCGGCCCGAACGGCGCGGGTAAGACCACGACGCTGCGGATGCTTTCCACACTGCTGCAACCGACCAGCGGCGATGCCAAAGTGGTTGGTTATGATCTGCACAGCCAAGCGGACAAGATACGCGAGAAGATTGGTTACGTCAGCCAAGCGGGCGGGGCGGATACCCATTCCAGCGCGGTCGAAAACTTGATGCTGCAAGCCCAGCTTTACGGGATGGATAAGCAGAGCGCGAAAAAGCGTACGGAAGAACTGATCGTCGCGCTGCAACTGGACAGTTTTGCGAAGCGGTTGGCGAAAACGTATTCGGGTGGGCAAAAGCGGCGGCTTGATCTGGCATTGGGGATGGTGAATAATCCCGATTTGCTGTTTTTGGATGAGCCGACGACTGGTCTTGATCCGCAGAGCCGCGCCCACCTGTGGGAAGAAGTGCGGAAGCTGCGCGAAAGCGGCACGACTGTTTTCCTGACGACTCATTACCTTGATGAAGCGGACGTGCTGGCTGACCGTTTGGCGATTATGGACGGCGGCACGATTGTTGCCGAAGGGACACCGAACACGCTGAAACAGCAGATCGCGGGTGATGTAGTGACGCTGGGTGTGGTCGCCCAAAATGGCGAGAAAGAACATGCCTTTAGCGTGCTGCGTGGACAATCTTATGTGCGCGAAATCCATGACGGCACGGATGCGTTCCAACTGTATGTGGAGCGCGGCGAAGAAACGCTGCCGGCAATCCTGCGGCTGATGGACGGGGAAGGGTTGAAGGTCAACAAAGTCTCGCTTGCCCGCCCGACGCTTGACGATGTTTTCCTGCGCCAAACCGGACGCAGCCTGCGCGAAACCAGCGCGAATTAAGATATACCCTCACCCCCGACCCCACGACGGTACGTTCGCAGGCTCACTCTACCGTCAGCCCTCAGGGCGAGGGGAAACAAGGCATTAAGTCTTGTTTACGAGCAGCACTGCTTAAAAGCAGGGCTTTTAAGACGTTACAACCAATGACTAGAACCCTAAGGAGATTAGAAGCTCATGTTTAAACTCATTCGTGATACGCGCCTCGTGTTCGGGCGCAGCTTGCAAGTTTCGCTGCGAAACAGTGTTTGGCTGATTATCGGTTTATTCCAACCGCTGCTGTATATGCTGCTGTACGCACCGCTGCTGGACAGCATGATCCCCGGTGGCAAGGCGCTGCAAACCTTCACGCCCGGCTTGCTGACGATGATGGCGATGCTGGGGCCAGCATTCGCGGGTTTCAAATTGATTGATGATCTGCGAGCCGGTGTGGTCGAACGGCTGCGTGTTACGCCTGTCAGCCGGATGGCGCTGCTGCTCGGCCCGGTGCTGGTGGATGTTCTGCTGCTGCTGGTGCAGGTGACGCTGCTGCAAATCGTGGCGTTCGCGATGGGGCTGCGGATCGACATCAGCGGTATCGTAGTGGCGTTTGTGCTGATCTCGCTGATTGGCATGGGCATGGCGGCGATGTCTTATGGCGTGGCATTGGTCATCCGTGATGAGGGCGGCATCGCGGCGACTTTCAACTTCCTGACGCAGCCGATTCTGCTGCTGTCGGGCATTCTCATTCCGCTGACATTCGCACCAACCTTGATCAAAACGATTGCCAGCATCAATCCGTTTAGTCATGTCGTGGATGCGACACGCGCCCTGTTTGACGGGCGGATGGGCGACCCATCGATTGTTCCTGCGTTCGGGCTGATGATCGTGATGGTGGCGATTTTTACCGTGTGGGCTTCGCGCATGTTCCGTAC
>Ga0209460_1001105_pt1 | contig 17713 bp, 14 predicted proteins | sample EBPBio132013_DNA_FD_185868 | JGI IMG/M metagenome (GOLD analysis project Ga0209460, IMG submission 185868) | Wastewater treatment Type I Accumulibacter community from EBPR Bioreactor in Madison, WI, USA - Reactor 2_5/13/2013_ DNA (SPAdes)... | ecosystem: Engineered > Bioreactor > EBPR >...
GGTGGAAATTTATTTTGTGTCGATTTCATCGCAAAATGAACCATAAAAGTCTTTAAAGTCCCTCGCCCTGAGGGAGAGGGCTGATGGTGGAGTGAGCCTGCGAACGTACCGTCGTGGGGTGGGGTCGAATGAACCCTCCACCACTTAATGTAGTCCTACCAGAAACCATCCGGGAATTCTTGCGAGCAACAAATAGCCCGCCTACCGTCCCAAAAAAGCCATACTCTTGCTGTGTGTAGGGACGCGAGACAGCGCGTCCGCGCCACCGACCACAAACACCTTTTCGCGTAGAGAATGGCCTCAAACCATTCCGTACTCGACTGTCTATATTGTCTTGGTGTCCTTTGTGCCTTTGTGGTGAATATAAATCTTTGCAGCAAACGTTGCAGCGGCAGCCCATCGCCAAAATTGCAGCAACTATACGGGAGCCATCCGCCGAATCGTCGCAAAATCGCCTTCCGAATTTGACGAATTTGCAGAATTTTGTGACCGAAGGAAATCCTTTAGGGCGAATGTTCGGCAAGTCGCTCACTTAAATCCGCCGACCAAAGTCATGTTGTAACAACAGCATCAACAGCATCAACAGCATTCCCATATGGCGCTCCACTGCCGCCGCCGCCAGCGCCGCCACAAAACCCGACTGACACTGACGACACTGACGACATTTCCGACAAATCCTTGGCGTTCTCTGCTTTTCTTGGCATCTTGGCGATTCGTCTTCGCATTTGCTTTTGACTGGAGACTAAAAGCTGGCGACTTGTATGATCTATCGACTACCATCTTCCCTCCGCCTTTTGACCGAAGCCTCGTCAGGCGAACGCCACACGCCTTATCTCTTAGTTTCCCATAAGATAGGGTTGAATGAGAAGTACAGTAACGCGGGTGGCCGCGTTGGGGAGCGATAAAAATGATCTATGATTTAGTAGTTATCGGTGGCGGGCCTTCAGGGGTAACGGCTGCCTTACGGGCGAGCGAACTCGGTGCGTCGGTCGCTTTGGTAGAACGCAATTTTCTTGGTGGGGCAGGCATGAACGACGGCTGTGTACCCGTACGAGTTTTGGCGAAAGCCGCCCGTGCCGTCCGGGATGCCGGGCAGTTCGCCGCTTATGGCCTCGAAGCCCCGCTGCCGACCGTTAACTTCGCGACCCTCTTGGAACGGGCGCAGCAGGTCGTCTACCAACTGCACGAGAAAAAGCAGTTGCTCAACCACCTCTCGAACATGAACGTCGATGTCTACGAAAACGTGGGCGATGCCAGCTTTATCTCGCCGGAAGTTATCCAGTTCGGGGATGGTCGCCAAATCACCGGTGACAAGTTCATCCTCTGCGTCGGTGGTCACTCCCGCCGCTTGGAATTCCCCGGTAGCGAACATGCCCTGACCTATAATGATGTCTGGAGTATGGACAGCCTGCCGGAGTCGGTCATCATCGTCGGGGGTGGCGCGATTGGCTGCCAGCTCGCCTCGGTCTTTGATACCTTCGGCTCAAAGGTCACGCTCATCAATACGGGTGCGCGCTTGCTTGGTGTCGAGGATGAAGCCATCGCCGATGCCATCCTCAAGCAGTTCCGCCAGCGCGATATTGAGGTCATCCTGAACGTCAAAGGTATTCATCAGATCGAACGCTACGACGACCAGCTTGAACTGATTTACACCCACGATGGACGCGGTGAAAGTCGTATGGCCGAAACCGTCATTACCGCCGTCGGTTGGCCGGGTAACTTGGATAAGCTCAACTTGGAAGCCGCTGGCGTGAAGAAAAACGGTGCATATATCGAGGTGGACGACCGCTTACAGACGACCGCACCAAACATCTACGCTGCTGGCGATATTACGGGCAAGATCATGCTGGTGCAAACCGCCAGCCATCAAGCCCGCTACGCCGTCGAAAACGCCTTGCTCGGACGCAGCGCCCATGACCTCGAAAGCTCGATCCCGCATGGTGGTTTTACCGACCCCGAATATGCTGGTATCGGCCTGACCGAAGAACAGGCGCGGAACACGACCGAGTACGCCGTCGCCACTGTGCCGTATGCCGATATGGATCGCGCCGTGATTGATGACCACATCCCCGGCTTCTTCAAGCTGCTGGTGGATGTACATACCCATAAAATCATTGGCGCACATGCCGTCGGTGAGCAGGCCGTCGAGGTCATCCAGATCGTCGCCGCCGCGATGGGCGCGAATATGCCCGTTGAGCGCCTCGCCAACGTCAACTTCGCCTATCCGACCTTCGGCAGTATCGTCGGTGTCGCCGCCCGTCAGATCGCGGTTGAACTCAAGTGGATACCTGTCGAGTCGCAGTGGTACGGCCTCAGCCGCAGCCGTGTCTCCGAGTGGGAACGTACTGCCGGTGGCACACAAACCGGCATCTTCGCCCTCGTCCGCGACGAAATGCTGCTCCACGGCGAAGGTTTCTAACCATCTTAGTTTCCCTCACCAATGCTTTGGCTATTGGCGACTGAGCTTGTCGCAAGGTAGCCAATGTGGGGTTAGGGGTGGGGTCAAACTTGAAATGTAGTGTTTCCCGTAGGGGGGTCTCAGACCCTCCCGTTTTCGCGTTATTAGGTTTCCCTCCCTGTTACTACGGGGAGGGATTAAGGGTGGGGTAATCTCATATCCATCCATTAGCCAATCTCTTGCCAGCCCTCTATAATAATCCCGTCAAAAGAAAACCTTATTGCTCCAAGGAGATACTTTCATGGCAGACGAGGCTTTTGTCCCCTCCAGTGGGGAATGGTATTACCCCTCGGAAGAGATCGTAAAAAATGCCCATATTCCCGACTATGACGCGGTCTATCAAGAATCGATGACCGATACCGAAGCCTTCTGGGCGCAGCGTGCCGAAACGCTTCAATGGTATCAAAAATGGGATCAGGTGCTGGATAAGAGTAACGCCCCGTTTTATAAGTGGTTCGTGGGTGGCAAGACCAACATCACCCTGAACGCCCTCGACCGCCACGTCAAAACATGGCGCAAGAACAAACTCGCCATCATCTTCGAAGGCGAGAAGGGTGATAAGCAAACCCTCTCGTATTGGAGGCTGTGGCAGGAAGTGAACAAGTTCGCCAACGTCCTCCGCAGTATGGGCGTGCGGAAGGGCGACCGCGTTACCATTTACATGGGGCGCATCCCCGAACTGGTCATCGCCATGCTCGCCACGGCTAAAATCGGTGGGGTTCACAGCGTCGTCTATGGTGGCTTTAGCGAAAATGCGCTGGCTGACCGCATCGAGGACGCGCAAAGCAAGGTGCTGATTACCTGCGATGGTGCATGGCTGCGCGGGAGCATTGTCGAACTCAAAAAGATCGCTGACCAAGCCGTTCACCGTTCGCCAGTCGTGGAGAACGTCATCGTCGTCAAACGTACCGGGCATGACGTACCCATGCAGCAGGGGCGCGACTTCTGGTACCACGACCTGATGGCGCTGCCCATCGCCAGCACCACCTGCGAAACCGAAGTGATGGATGCCGAAGACCCACTGTTTATCCTCTACACCAGCGGTACGACCGGCAAGCCGAAGGGCATCCTGCACACTCACGGCGGTTATCAGGTCTATACCTCAACCACGCTGGATTGGGTGTTCGACATCAAGGACGAAGATCGCTTCTGGTGCGCGGCTGACCCCGGTTGGATCACCGGACACAGCTACATCGTTTACGCCCCGCTGATCTTGGGGGCGACTGAGGTCATCTATGAAGGTGCGCCCAATTTCCCGTACCCCAATCGCTGGTGGAAGCTGGTCGAGGAATACGGTGTCACAATTCTCTACACTGCGCCCACCGCCATTCGCGGTTTGATGCGCTTCGGTGACGCATGGCCGAAGCGCCATAACCTCAGCAGTTTGCGCCTGCTCGGTTCGGTCGGTGAGCCGATCAACCCTGAAGCGTGGAAGTGGTACCACACCGTCATCGGTGGTGGCCGCTGCCCGATCATGGATACGTGGTGGCAGACTGAGGGGGGTGGATTCATGATTACGCCTATGCCTTCAGTTGCGCTCAAACCCGGTAGCTGCACCAAGCCGTTCCCCGGCCTTGATGTCGATGTGGTCGATGAACAGGGCAAATCCTGTGCGCCGGGTGTCGAAGGCAAGTTGGTTATCAAGAACCCGTGGCCGGGAATGCTCCGCACAATTTATGGCGATCCTGATCGGATGGTCAAAACCTATTTTAGTGCTTATACCGGTACCAATTGGTATATGGCGGGTGACTCAGCCCGTAAAGATGAAGATGGGTATTTCCATGTCATTGGGCGCATTGATGATGTCATCAAGGTCAGCGGTTATCGTCTCGGCACAGCCGAAATCGAATCGGGTTTGGTCAGCCACCCGGCTGTGGCTGAAGCCGCCGCTATCGGTATTCCAGATGAAGTACGCGGCAACGTCATTTATGCTTACTGCTTGCTCCGTCAGGGCTTCACCGGCAGCGAGGACTTGGTTGACCGCCTCAAGGAACACATCAAGCACGAGGTTGGCCCTATCGCTGTTCCCAGTAGGATCGAGTTTGTATCAGCGTTGCCTAAAACCCGTTCCGGCAAGATTATGCGCCGCGTCCTCAAAGCACGCGCACAGGGTCTGCCCGAAGGCGACATCAGCACGCTCGAAGACTAAACGATAATATCTGTAGGGGCGCACGGCCTTGCATAGGCATTAAGCTAAGGAATTCTCAGGGATAAAATCAATAGAGACGGATGTTTGCAGTCGAATTTTGGAGCGCCTTGAGTGCGCTTGTCCGGCTGGTAGCAGGATGGCTTTAGCCTCATGCGGCGCAAACAATCAACGATTTACCCGAAGATTCCGAGCCAAGATGGCTTAACTGAATGCCTATGCACGGCCTTGCGCCCTTACCTCTGATTCTTCGCCGCGATCAGCCGGTGTGCATCCTCAATCGACTTGGCTGTGACGATATTTTCGAACTGTCCCGCGAACAAAATCACTTTGAGCAGGGAATGCGCGAGGCTGGACGGCGTGACCATCACGGTAAGGAGGAGGTTTGAAGGTAGACTGCGGATGCCCCGCGCCCCGTAGAGGACAGCATTCGGAGGTACATTCTTAATATTCTCCAACTCCGCAATCATCCCAATCGGATGATCGACTTCACTCGCAAGCTGGCGGATTTTCTCGAACGCTGCAAGGTACTCATCCCACGTCCACGTCATATCGTAAACTTGGCGAATGATTTGTCGGGTTTCGTCTTCCCAAAAAACTTGAAGACCCATAATGCTCGGTTAGTGATGGAACATCACGTGTAAAATGAGTGGATGCGCCTAACTTATACGCATCGTAATGATTATTCAATAGTAAGATTGCCGCTTGGCTGGATATTCATTTCATAAGCAGGTTTAAGCGAACAACGCCAGCAGTTTTTCCCCTCTGCGCGTCAGGTGGTAGTACACACGTTTCCCGCTGCGCCGTGGCTCGGTCAGCCCTGCCTGCTGCAAACGGCTGAGGTGTTGGGAAGCGGCTCCGGCAGTGATGTCGAGGAAGTGCGCGATTTCGCCCGTACTGGCGGGGGTACTCAGCATCCGTAGAACCCGCGCCCGTCCGCTTCCGAGCGCGATTTCAAGCGACTCGTCCGGCATGTCTTTATTCTCGACCCACCATAAGCCTGTTCCACGTGCTTGGTAGGAAAGCATCGGGTGCCATTCGGGTTCGATCTGCCACGTCAGGTTGCAGACGAAGATCCCCGGCACGAGTTGAACGCCTGTACCGTTGAGTGTGTAGTCCTTCTTCACGTAATCTGGCTTTTCCGACCCCGTATAAACCAGTTGATGTTTCACCAACTGGAGTTCGGGATGCAGCCCTTCAAGCACCGCCTTCGTGCCATCCAGCGCGAGGCTGCGGGCGCGGTACAGCACATCGCCATCCAGCACCGACATCATGTGCGACCAGTGATGGGCGAGGGTGCGATGCCAGTAGATACGGAGTTCCTCGATCAAGCACTCCATCGCCTCGCGCGGGTAAATGATGAAATGCCGCAGGATATCGGACTCACCAGCCATCTTCATGGCATATTCCACATTTTTGCGAAGGACTTCCAGCGGTACTTCACGCAGCCGCTGGATTTCATCTTCGAAATTGATGATGGTCGTAGCCGGTGTTGCCGTCAAGAAGTCAGGAATATAAAACGGCACTGTCGCCATCGTGTGCAGGTAGGGCAGGTCGATGTCGTGGATGGCGTTGTCGGCTTCTTCCGCCCATCGGTGGTAGAGTGCGCGTTTTTCGGGGCGCTTTAGCACACGGTAGCTGCTCATTAACTCCATGAGCGGTGTATAACCGAAGCGGATATTCGCCAGATCGGTCGGTGTTACATCAATCTTGATCACAACCATTGTTAGCACAGCCGTTTATCTCTCTCCGAGGTTACACACCCATCCTATAACACTTTTGTGCTACTTGTATATCTATTTAGTAAAAACTAAAAAGGTTCACGAGGGTTCGAAATCGCTCTACACTGGGTCGATCCATTGGAAGAGTAACGAGGTAAAACGCATGGATTACCGCGAAATTGAAAATCGGTTGGCCCGCAACCGTGAGATGCTTACGGAACGCGAATACGCCCGCATGACGCAAGCGATTTTGGAGGCAACTAAACCCTGCCGACCATCATTATTCGCCCGTTTGCGGGCATGGCTCGGCGAGTTGAGGCGGCAGGAAACACAACCTCAGCCGTGTTTGCCGATGAACCCACAAACGTGATTGGAACGGCGCTAGGAGGCTGATTTTATAGGCATCGTAAGCTGGGGCAGCGTATCATCCATATCTTGAAGAAAGCGCAGCCCCTCTTCCAATGTGGCGTATTCCCGCCCGCGTTTGCCACTCAACTGCGTGACGACGCTGGCAAAGAAGCGGTGCAGCTTGTTGGGGTTGACATATATCGCCCAACCGAGGTTCGCGGCGTTGGCATACTGCATATTTTGCAGGTCACGCAGCCCCATATCCGTTCCCGTAGTTTCGGCCGCATCATTAATCATATGTAGGAGATGTTCGCTCTCCGCGATAAACTTTTCGACCACCGCTTTTTGTGAGCGAAGTTCCTCCGCAGTGATATAACCATACATATGGGTATAAAGGACACGCTTTTCTACCAACCATGAGATATTATAAGGCATCTAAAAACCCTCGTATTTCGTTGTAATGTAATTTTAGTGTAGAAAACGCAATAATATTCCGTAAGAATTGTGAAAAGTGTGAGGAGAAAAATAACTTTTGAAAACCCCGATAAGTGGGGTTATTGCTTGTGGCAAGCTGTCGTATCATGCTAGATGTAAGATGCTGCGTGGGAATTCAAAATCCACCGAAAGTCTTAATGAAATCGCCGAAATTTTATCTTGCACGTAGCGATTTCGGTTGTAAAATTGAGAAAGTAGGGGTGGCACACGAGCCGCCCCTTCGTCTTGTATACCCTTCGTGATTTGTCACCAGATTAGGAGACCCGTAGAAGCCGATGAACACTGTCCGCATGGACACCACTGTACAAAACCCAGACCTTGTTACCCCCGCTTTAGTGCTTGACTTTGAACAAATTAGCCAGACCTATGACCGGTTCTTGGACTCGTTTCCGGGTGGTCAAATTTTCTACGCCGTCAAGGCCAATGCCAACCCCGATGTGATGCGGTTGGTGGTGGAAAAGGGCGGCGGGCTGGAGATCGCTTCGTTAGCTGAATTGGAACGGTCGCTTTCAGTTGGTGCGACAGGTAGACAGATCATTTGCAGTAACCCGATTAAGCACCCGGTTTTCATCCAACGGATGCAAGAAGAAGGTGTCTACGCGATGGTTGTGGACTCGACCTATGAAGTCGAGAAGGTGGCGAAGTATGCGCCCGGTATGCGCGTCTATGTGCGTCTCGCCGTCGATAATCAGGGCAGCGTCCTGCCGCTGGCGGGTAAGTTCGGCGTAAGCGGTGATGAAGCATTAGGGCTGTTCGATATGGCGAAGGAATACGGCCTCGACCCGATTGGCCTGTCGTTCCACGTCGGTTCGCAGTGCCTCCGTCCGCAGAACTACGTAAACGCCATCCGTGCGTGCGGCGAAATTTGGCAGCGTGCCGAAGCCTGTGGTCATTCCTTCCACTTTTTAGACATCGGTGGCGGTTTCCCGGCGGGTCACTACCATGACAAGAGTATCCCGACGATTGAAGGTATCGGCGATCTGACGATGGAAGCCGTGCGCCAGTACATCCCGAACGCCAACCCCATGCTCATCCTTGAGCCGGGTCGTGGTCTGGTCGGCGAATCCGGGCGTTTGGTGGCGAGCGTCGTCGGCAAGGCCAAGCGTAACGGTCAAGAATGGCTGTACTTGGATGCTGGTGTATTCAACGGCTTGATGGAAACCTTCGAAGGCTTCCCGCCCGTCATTCGCTTGCTGGCGGCTGACGCGGACGACCGCGAAATGTTGAACTACACGCTGGCTGGCCCAAGCTGCGATAGCTGCGATGTGGTCGCCCGTGATATGGAACTGCCGGAAATCCATATTGGTGACCGCCTCATGTTCCTCGACACAGGCGCATACACCAACGAGTATGCGGTGGCCTTCAACGGCTTCCCCATTCCGTCGGTGGTCAAGCTGGAACGCGAACTCGAACTGGCGTAAGCCGCTCGATCATCTGAAATTAAAAGCCCCTACTCGCTTGAGCAGGGGCTTTTTGTTACCGCGTAAAGTGCGCCACCGCTTCGATATGATACGTCTGTGGGAACATATCGACAGGCTGCACGTCTCGCAGCTTGTATCCCGCCGCCACCAACCGTTTGGCATCCCGCGCCAGTGTCGCCGGATCGCAAGACACATACACGATTTGGTGCGATTGGGTCGCGATGAGTGCATCCAACGCCGCCGTGTCCATTCCAGCGCGAGGTGGATCAACCACAGCCGCATTCACAGCCCGCTGGATTTCGGGCAGCGCCGCTTCAATCTTGTCGACATAGAGGTCGATATTCGTGTAGTCATTGAGGTTGTGTACGGCATCATCTACCGCTGGGGCATAAAGTTCAACCGCGCTGACATGGGCAGCACCTGCCGCGATAAACGCCGTGAACAACCCGACACCCGAATACAGATCAAGAACATGCTCATTCCCCTGCAAATTGAGCCGCTCCAAAACCAGCTCCACCAATTTTGCGGCTTGTGGCAAATTCACCTGAAAAAAGCTGCCAGATGAACACCGGAAAGTCCGGTCGAGCAGCCGGTATTCGACCGATCCTTGATCTTCCGGCATCTCAATTTCAACCGGTGGGGCAGGGCGTTGTTTATTTTGGCGCGGGTTATTGCGGCTGGGCTTTTCCGGCAGGGGTTCGGCAACATCATCCGTAACCCCGCCCATCTCAAAGTAGATCGCCTCTGCATCCGTACCGGCTTGAAAGCGGACGCGCGTGCCGGGGATAAAACTTTCGTCTTTAGCCGCTTCAAACTTTGGTTGCAGCGCGGGAGCTAGCAGCAGGCACTCGTCAATCGGTATGATGCTGCGGTGATTCGTGCTGACGAAGCCTAACTTGCCATTATAGGTCACATGGAACGTCGCATGTGAACGGTAGTGATACGGTATGGGGCTGGGCAGCGTTGGGTGGACGACCACATCCGGCAATCCCCCCAAACGGGCCAACTGCTCGCGCACAATTTGCGCTTTGAGTTCTATTTGTTTCGTGTAGTCAATCTCCTGAAATTGGCACCCTCCGCAGCGACCAAAATACACACATGGCGCATGAACACGATAAACCGAAGGCTCTAGCACTTCAACAATTTCCGCCGTCGCAAACCGTTCCTTATCCTGCACAATCCGCACCTCAACTCGCTCACCGGGAATACCATACGGCACAAAAATTGCTTTCCCCTCATGCCGCCCTACAGCACTGCCGCCATGTGCAATGCCTACCAATTCAAGTGTAATGATGTCGTCGATCATAGTGAGTTCAATTCGCTAAAAATGATTTGAAAGTTAGCGTAGGGTAACGCTACTGCATGAGATATACCAGAGCTAACCCCCTGCTGCGAGTTTTGGGCAGGGCAGGGAAATGTCACACCAAACAGAGTGATAAACTGAATAGGTGCTTGCATATATGTAAGCACCTATCATTAAGGATAACAAAAACAAGCCGATTTTTTCAGCCGTCCGAGAATTTCCGCACGAGGGGGTATTAGTTTGCTGAGAAAACGCCCGTATCGTCGCTGGCTTCGGGTTTCAGCATCGCGTCCAGAAGGGTGACTTCTCGGCGGTAGATCGTCCGCAGATTGGTCATCAACTCAGCAGCACTGTCGAGGTTCAGCAGGTTTTGTTTCTGATCAATCGGCACGTTCAACAAGAATGAGGCGAGGTAAGCCAGTTGCAGCGGATCAGGTGGAAGTTGTTGAATATCAAATTTGGTTTCGCTGGCATCCGCGAGGGTCTGCAAATACCGTTCGACCCACGGTCGGAGCGAACGACCAGTCATGTTGAGGTGGGCATCATCCGCATTCACCAGCGGCAGCGTTTCAGCTTGTGCGACGAGATACGGCTTATCGTACTTAAAACCGTGGGCGACAAACCGGTCACGACCCACAGCTACAATATTCATCCGGCCACCGGGCAGGGGTTCCATTTCGCTAATCACAGCCGTGCAGCCAACGAGAAATGGCTCGGCACGACCACCAACTTCTTGCCCGTGTTTAATCAGCGCGACACCGAACGGCGTACCGTCTTCATAACACCGGCCGATCATCAGCTTATAGCGTTCTTCAAAAATATGCAGTTTAAGCGGCATTCCGGGGAAGAGAACCGTATTAAGGGTGAATATCGGTAAATCGTACATGGTTCAGTTGGATGATGGTATACGATACACATATTTTAGCACAGTCATCCGTTCGCGAAGAGAATTCTCACTAACCGCTATACTCGAAATGACTTAGCGCATCCACCACAAATACTCCATAATTACCTCTACGATGCCATCACCTGAGGAGCAGCCATCATGAGTTCCCCAAATCGCCGCAGCCGAAGCACCTTTATGAAGTCGGCTGAACTACACCACCTATCACGGCGGCAGCAGTTCATGCGCTTGCAATTTCGTCAACGTCAGCCATCAACCAGCCAACCAGCAGCCAATGACCCGGATGCCATTTTCACAGCGGCCAGTGTATTTGCTGATCCGGCAAAAAAGTTCGAGCCAACCAGCGAAGGCAGCGGTATCTTCGGCGAGTGGACAGTGGACGAGATAGGGCTGCCAGCCTATAACTATACCTTCGACCAATATCGTGATCCACGAGCTTTATTCCCCAACAGCGAAAAACTTGACCGCCGTGACCACTGGCATCAGATCGGCAACCAGCGGGTGACAGCGTTGGGGTCGAATGATGGCACGGTTCAGGTGTATCTGGGGGATCGTGGCGGCGTATTCCTGAACAAATTTGAAGCGTGGCAGTCGGAGCGCAACGTCGGCGTATTGAGTGTGCTGCTGTCGGGCATCATCCGTGTGGTGATGGTCATCATCCAGCTAGTAGCACGGTTCGCCAGTAAAAAATCGACCGAAACAGCCCAACCTTTTGCGGCGCAAAGTGCCGCCGTACAAAGTATTCAGCCCAAAGCAACCGAAAATCCACGTAATACACTGCCGATACAACGGCTGCAAGAACTCCAAGAGGACGTGAACGATCCGCTGCTCAAGTCTTACAATCTGCTTTCCGGTCAGGATGAACCCGTCGTCAAAGCCGCGTCAGCACCAACCAAACCGGCTGGGCGGGATCACCATGTAACCGCCTATGCCTTTTCTGGCGGCTTCGGCTACATCGACGATGGGGAGCAGGTGTGGGCAACGGCTTTCCGGTATCGTCCCAGCGGGGCGGAAGCTAAACGGCGCTTTGGCATGGGCTATATGGAAACCGAACTAACCCATCGGGGCATCAAAGCCAAGCGGCGGGTGTATGCACCGCAGGGCGACTATCCATTCCTGCTAGCCGATGTGACGCTGGAAAATACCGGCAGCAAACCGGTAACACTAAAACACTACGAGTATTGGGATGTGAACGTACAGCAATTGCGGTTGGAATGGCTGCGCGGTTCACCATTCGGGGCAGCGAACGATATGGACCGGCGAGCCATCGGCAAGCAGTTCCAGAACAGCATTAACTATCGTGCTGACGAAGCAACACTGGAATTCCGGCAAGATCCACCACCAGATGCACCACCAGCCGACCAACCATCACCAATCGACTGGTACCCGGCACCAATCTTCTTAACTGACTTGGATGGCGAGACGCAGGGGCATTACATCAACAAGGCCAGCTTCTTCGGGGCAGGGGGGGCGTTGCAGCCGGACGTGGTACGGCTGCGGCAGGAAGATGGGGCGTTGCAGGCCGGTTCGATTTATGAGCCGATGCCATACTGCATGGTGCTGCGGCGGGATATAACCTTGCAGCCGGGGGAAGCCAAGATGCTGCGTTATGCATACGGCGCAGCTTTTCCAGAGGCACGTCGATCCATGTTGGGCGAGCTGACACAGATTGACGACCCATTTGAAGACACCTTAGAAAAGTGGCAAGAGCAGCTGATTTACTTCAAAACCGATGATGATCCGGTGCTGCATCGGGAGATGGCGTGGCACAGCTACAACCTGCTGTCGGCATCGGTTTACAATGCCTACCATAACGTGAACTTGATACCGCAGGGTTCGGCTTATCTTTACCTGCACGGGGCAGATGGAGCGCCACGTGACCAAGCCTTATTCAGCCTGCCGATGATCTACCTGCGACCCGAATTGGCACGGGACATGCTGCGGCTGATGATGCGGCTGACCGATGGAGCCAGCGGACAAATTCCCTATTCGTTCTGCGGGCATGGCTATACCAGCAACGGCCTGAACATCCACACCAATCCGTCTGACCTTGATCTATTTTTCCTGCTGGCGATGTCGGAATATTTGGGTGCGACACGGAACTACGCCTTTTTGAACGAGTCGATACCCTTTTATCCGCCGGATAAGCCGGGCAGGGCGACCGGAACAACCGTCCTTGACCATATCCGCTTTGCCCTAAAGCACCTGTTTGATAGGGTAGGGCTTGGCGAAAACGGTCTGATTCGGGTGCGAACCGGCGACTGGTCAGACTCGATTGTGCTGGAAACAGCGTTGAAAGACGGTTTGCTGGGTGTGGCTTACCAGAATTCGAAAGCACACGGCGAATCGGTGCCGAATACCCAGATGGCCTTATACGTGCTGCCGTTGGTTGCCAGTCTGCTCAAAGACGTGGCACCGGATATTACCGCCATGCTGCGGGATGGACGGCTGGAACGGATGCAAGAGGCGGTTGAGAAGCAGTGGAATGCGAAGGGCTGGTACAACCGTGCCGTGCTGCGGGGTGTTTCTAACCAACCGGTGATGCTGGAAACCTTGTCCTTGGAGTCTCAGGTTTGGGGGCTGATTAGCGGGTCGGCGAAAAAGGCCAACCACGAAGCCAACCTTGTCGAACGGGTGGAAGCCACCTTAGACAGACCATCACCAATCGGGGCGGCGTTATCCGAAGGCGGCATGGTGTGGCCTGCCATCAGCCAACTGCTGACGTGGGGTTATGTGAGGGCAGGTAGGGCAGGGCTGGCGTGGCGGTCATTAAACCGGAATACGTTTGCGACACATGCCCAGCAGTATCCGGCTATTTGGTTCGGCATTTGGGGGGCACCGGATGGCATCAACGGGACGTGGGATGCACTACCGGGTGGCACATGGTCGAGTCCGATGACACCGATGACCGATTTTCCGACCATGAACGCGAATGCCGATGCGATGGCTTTGCTGGGCTTGGTGCGGGTGTGCGGCATTGAACCGTCAGCCGATGGGCAGGGGTTGGTGATTCGACCACAGGTGCCGAGGGAACGGTTCGTGCTGGATACACCGTTAATCCGGTTGGAAGTGAACGGCAAGACGGTGAAGGGCGAGTACAGGGCACATTTCGGCGGGTCGATGAACCTGTACATCTATACACCGGGGGCAACAGCACCGGTTGTCATTCCGGCAGCATTTTATGCGGGTGATCGGGTACCGTTTGAGGTGAAAGGCTAGCTTTTCGTGTCATCTGAACAACGAAAAAGCAATTCTAACTTTCGTGGATTACCTGTTAAACAGGTGATAACAGGTAAAATGAGGTGTTTTTGAACCCTTCTAAACCCTTTACAGCTTACGAATTATTACGATACGATTTCTACAAACCGAATTCTAACCGGAAGGTTTGTACGCCGAGGGAGCGGGGCAACACGGTTTGCTGCCCTCAACAGGCAAAAGTTTGAACACTCGAACACGATTGAAACCGGATTCTAACCGAAAAGTGTAGAATATTTTTTCTAATTTTGCTATAATTTTCATTCAACTCATATCTTGGGGACGATTATGCAAACGCGGCGGCAGGTTGTAGGCAATCAAGTCTATTTTGTGGTGAGTGATTTTGCCCCTATGTTAGAAGACGTGCTGAAGGGCTTATATTACGCGCCGTTTGAGGAAGGATTTGCGAAGGCATTTCCCGCCAACACACCGCATCTCGACCCGATTTATGCCAACTTCCAGCGGCATATGCCCGACCTGATCCTGCAAGCGGCAGGGCTGCAACCCGCGCGATGGGAAGCCTGTTTGCTGGCGCTGCTGGAACGCATCGAGGGACAGGGGCTGGTGTGGTATCTGGTGGGCAGCGGCGCACTGGCGGCGCGGGGGTTCGCGGTTCAGCCGCATGACATCGACCTTGTGGTGCAGGAGCAGGGAACATCACGGATGGCAGACCTTTTATTAGACTGCCTCGTTGAGCCAGTATCCGACTCGCGGGGTTGGATTTGGGATTGGTTCGGGCGCGGCTTCCTGCATACCCGTTTGGAGTGGGTAGGGGAGGTCAACAAGCAAGCCGAACAAGACGGACCAAATGATTTCGGCCCAACCGCGCTGGCACGGTGCGAACCAATCCACTGGAAAGGTTATACAATTAATGTGCCACCGCTGGACTTGCAGCTTGCGGTCTCCGAGCGGCGGGGGCTAACCGCGCGGGTAGAAATGATTCGGGCAGCGATGCAGGGGGAATAACTGTCATTTGGGAGGATACTACGATGCGCCGACTCATATTGCTCGTCGTCCTGTTCAGCAGCTTAGTATTCAGCCACGCTGCCGCCCAAACCCCTGATACGTCAGATTGTTTGTCGGGCAAATTAGCACTTCACTTAGCCATATCACCGGATGGGAAACAGGCATTATCTGAACCTGCCGATTTAAATGAGGTGTGGTTGTGGGATGTGCAAAGTGGAAAAAAGATTTGGAGTTATCAGAACAATGAGGATGTTTATTCCAACATAACTACGCTCGCATTTTCGCCTAATGGAAAATACTTCCTCATGGCTAACTCGGATAAAGCAATTGTCTGGGATCGCGTTACCTTTGAACAAGTAGGTGTGTTTCCCCGGCTGCAGCGAGCATACTATACGGATGCAGATTTTTTGATGGACAGTGAGTATCTTTTAGTCAGTGGGGCAAGTGAAGGCGTACAACTTTGGGAGATCAAATCCCAAAAACTTATTCACAGCTTTCCGGGCGTAACTGTGGCTTATTTGTCACCGAATGAGCAATATATTCTAGTAAGCCAAGATGAGATGAGTTGGGATTTGTGGAATATTCGGGAAGGTATAAAGATACATACTTTTCCGGTTACTATTACCCCACACTTTACACCCGATGGCAAATGGGTTGCCACTTCTGATCTTCGAAGTGGGCTGATCCTCACATCTATAGAAAATCCTGAAATCACTCAGCCTATTCCCTATGATGGCGAAAATTTTACAGGTTGGGATTTCACGGCAGACAGCAAATATATTATTACTACATATAAATATGGAGAATACATATTAATTGACATCGATACGGGAAAGATAGTCCATACTTTTACACATTTTTATCCGTCAAATTGGCATTTAGGAAACGATTCAATTTTAGAGATTGAATATGCTAAAGATCCTAATACGAAAACAAAGATACGTAGCTGGGATATAGATAGTTTCGAGTTAATCAAAGCTATCAGTATCGAGACAGGTCATGTGTTTAATAGCAACTTAACGCATGACGGTAAATATCTTTTGACACTTAGTAATAAAAAAGAATATGTGTTGACTGATTTGGAGACATTTCAGGTCGTATCTCGTTTTTGTTGAAATATAGACCAATTTTTACCATCTCCGATTTTCGACTTGCCGACTCCGGTGCATTTGCTATAGTCATGCCGCTGCCTATCACCATCCGCATTTAAGCAAGCTGTAACCGAAAGTGAAACCATGAGCGCCTTTAAGCAAGTCATTCAGAACGAAGCCCAACTCCGCGAAGTCCTCGGCTATGCCAGCGGCGCGGCTGTTGATAAAGTCCTGCCCGAGATTGATGATATTTGCCGTAACTTCATCGAGAAATCGCCTTTCCTGCTGCTCGGCTCAACCGATGGCAAGGGCAACATGGATGTCTCACCGAAGGGCGACCCCGCCGGATTTGTGCAGGTGATGGATAGCAACACACTGCTCATCCCCGACCGTCCCGGCAACCGGCGCGGCGATACCCTGTCGAACATCATCCAAAACCCGATTATCGGGCTGCTGTTCCTCGTCCCCGGCCGCAGCGAAACCCTGCGCGTCAACGGCACAGCTCAAATCGTGCGCGATGAAGCGATCCGCGAACGGTTCATTATGCAGGGCAAAGCACCGATTTTCGTGATTGCCGTGACCGTCAAAGAAGCCTTTTTCCACTGCACCAAATGTGTCGTCCGGTCGAAGCTGTGGTCAGCCGACCATTCCCACGACAAGCTCGTCTCGCTGGGGGAAGCCATTATCCACCACGCCAAGATGGAGATGACGGTTGCCGAAGCCGATGCATACACGGCGGAAGATGAGGAAAAAGGGTTGTATTAATTGCATGTTCAGCGGATCGCTCCCTCACTGCCGCCATGCGTTGCACAGCGGCGGATTTACGGGAGCTTCTCGCCGTTTTGTGTCATTTCAGCGCCGCGCTCCCTCACTTCCGCCGACACAAAATGTCCCTACAGCGGATGCGAGGGAGACTCCCGCCAGTCAATTCGGCGGGAATTTGCGAATTATGTGCAGTTTAGACTATGCCTAAATAGGCTTACCTTCTGCGGCCTGTTTCGCAGTGTAAAAGTTCCACCAGTGCGGTTGGCTGCCGTCCGCATCTTTGAAACCATATTCGACCGAAAGATGCCACGTCGCCAGCGCTTGCCCGTTCTTCTTGTGGATGTCGGGGTCGGTCGCCAGCGCCACCACCGCCTGCCCGATGTAGTAGGGCGTTTCGGAAGCCTCGAAGTACGGTTCTTTAGCAATCGCGTCCCGCCAGTTGGCCTCCGCCACGCCGAAATAATCCAGCATCTGCTCGGAACGCAGGAAGCCGGGGGTCAGGGCGAAAGCCGTCAGACCCGTTGGTTCGAGTTCAATCGCCATGCTTTTCGCCAGCCGGATCACCGAGACTTTCGCGAGGTCGTAAATCAGGTTGCCGCGATACTTATCGCTGTCGCCGTCGGTAATCTCAATTACCAAGCCTTTCCCCCGCGCGATCATCAACGGTACGGCGCAGCGGCTGGTGATGATGTGGGTGAAAATCGCCCGTTCGAGCATCAGCAAGCCCTTATCCATCGACAGTTCCCAGAACTTGCCCCATTCGATTAACTTCTCGCCGCCCCAAATATCATTGATGAGGATGTCGAGCTGGCCGTTCTGCTCGGTGTTAATCCGTTCGAC
>Ga0209460_1001107_pt1 | contig 17702 bp, 14 predicted proteins | sample EBPBio132013_DNA_FD_185868 | JGI IMG/M metagenome (GOLD analysis project Ga0209460, IMG submission 185868) | Wastewater treatment Type I Accumulibacter community from EBPR Bioreactor in Madison, WI, USA - Reactor 2_5/13/2013_ DNA (SPAdes)... | ecosystem: Engineered > Bioreactor > EBPR >...
GCCCGTAGAACGCTAATTACCAGCGGATTAGCCAGCGGTAGCAGCGTAGCGGATATGAAAAAAGTCGCCAGACACAAGAACGAAAGCACCACCTTAGCCTACGCGGAAGTCGAAAACGTGAAAGACGCAGCGGCGAGGGTGAGGCTAGGGTACTAGGCAGCGGCGGAGGGGTGCGAGAGCGCCTCTCTTTTTATTTTGCCTGAAAATTTTGGCGAATTTTGCTCTATAGAGCGCGTATTCCCCGAATGACGCTTTCTCTGTTTTCCTCGCTTTTTGTATACGGTTTCATCTGACTTTCCTGCCGATGTTTTGCAGTCTTTTCTCGATACAAAAACACCCCTTTCGAGGTGTCTTCGTTATGCGATGGCTCAAGCGCATATTATTAATTAGACGCTTACAGGAAGGATTTTCTTACCCTTTGTCGTTTAATTGTAGCTCGAATTTAGCAGAAACTTCTTTGAAGTTATAATCGAACGCTGCTTCATCAATCTTTACAATGTATGTTCCTTCAATATCGGGTAACTGCGTTTCTACATTAGTTAAGTAATCACCAGCTAAAGTAACTAAAGTATTCAGTCCATAACTTTCACTGATTACATTAACTGACACCTCTGGCGAAAACTCTCCACTTGATTTCCTGTAAGTTAGGCTCAATTCATTATCTACTTTGTCGATGCGATAATATTTAGCCTTGCCACTTGTAACGCTATCCTCTAAGAGTTCCTCGGTATTCAGAAGTGTGGGATTTATCACACTTAATGTAAAATCGCCAACACCTTCACCTGACCGACCATCTGCACGAGTGGCTAAAATTGTAAGAGTATCATCTTGGCTCATTTGACCAGCGAAAAACGCTTCGCCGTACCCGTAGTTGCCGCTTGAGTCGCCTTCGACATCCCCCTCAGAGTTCAAAACAATAATCTGCGGCTTTGTGAACTCTGAAGCATCATCAGAAGTCATTTCTATAATAAATACATCACCTTTCTTCCCTTCAAAATCAAAGGAGACCTCGAAATTTTTGTTCGTTATAGTCCCATTAACCGTCTGCCCGTATCCAATGGTTGAAATATCGTCTTGTGCTTCTACCGCAACAAAAGCAGATGCAAGTATTAATAACGACACCATTACCGCAAAGCGCCTGAACATATCTAATCCTCCTAGAAGATAAATCTCTATAATTAAACTGTAAGTCTGATATTAGTGAAGCGTCAACGGGGTAAATCCTAATAATTTATAAAAATGTTGGGTGTGGAATACTAGCCCTATTTTCTAGGGTACTCTGCCCTGCTTTTTGCTGTACGATCTTTAGTGGATAAAAGGGGGCAATCGTGAGTGACTTTGACAAGTTTTCAATCATTATGGCAGGTGCGGCGTTAGTTGTTAGTATTGTTGGTACGGCTATATCTATCTGGTATACCCGACGATCATTTCATATTTCGACCATACCTGTAGTTGGAATATGGATTAATCATTACACGCAGAAATCAGACTTGCGAGTTTCTGAAAACAGCAATCAGAATTTTAAGACTATCACGTCTGTACTTAGTACAGTCATGACCGTAAATGTCGAAAATTTCTCTGAAAGTATCGCTATTCTCGACGTAGATATGCGAGTAGATTTTATTTTAAGCGATACAGCTTTTAAGGAGAAAACTCAGCTATTCTTCTCAGAACATTCACGATCTATTTCGCCAAAATCTACTAGCTCTTCTACCAAGTATGATGGTAGAAAGGTAGGTGGAATGGGTGAACCAATTTATGACAGTATCGAAGAGTATTTGGCAAAACCAAATCTGGGAATATTAGAACTAGTTGAACCAGATAATCCTTTGTTTATGCGCTATCGTGTACTTTACAAGAAGCCGTTTAATATGCGTATTAAAGTAAGCTATAAACCTGCATTGTCAGGAGCGAAAGTTCACACAACAACTAAAGAGTTTAGCATTACACTCAAAAGTTCTGACTACCAACAAACTTTGGTAGACTTAAGCATACTGGAAATTTGATGCTTCTTTGAAGTGATTAGCTATATACATGAGAACATTCAGTAAACAAAAACCCAGTCAATCGACTGGGTTTTTTTTTTTTATGTTTAGCGTATGCCGCTATAGTACAGTTCTAAGAAGCGTCTTATAGCTTCTCTTAATGGTAATAATATGCCCCCGACAGGAATCGAACCTGTGCCTCAGCCTCCGGAGGGCCGCGCTCTATCCCCTGAGCTACGGGGGCAATATAACTAACATGGTAACAGATTTATGATGCGGCTACAAGAGGTTGTCTTTTCAAAGCAGAAGACTGACTATAAACTGGTTATATTTTCAGGTCACTACAGAGGATGTTATGGTTCGGGCTATTCGTGCGTATATTGCGGTTATGTGTTTGTCTGTCAGTGCGTGTCAGGTTTTAAATGCTCCAAATGCTCCGGCTACACTCATTGCGGAAAATACAGCTTATGCGGTGGAAGCCACGAATATGCCGGTGTCGATTGGCGGTACAGCGGTGGCAGTCGCGGGTACGGCGGTTGCTGCCCAGACGCAAATTTCGGACATCAATAGTGTTAACCGACAACTGCAAGCGACGTTGAATGCGGTCATTCCACCGACTGCTCGCCCTCAGATTGGTTCTGAAGGCTCGATTGCGGCTACACAAGCGTCGATCACTGGTGGCGGGGTAGGGGGTACAACAGGTACGGGCGCGGTGAGCGTTGACCAATCGGTTTTGGCGAGCGGAACGGTGTTGGTTGATTTAGCCGTTACGGAGCGTAAGCGGGATTCGGACGGCTGCGCTGATGGGACGAGTACACAATTTGGAACTGATGCCCCGATCATCTACGCGATTGCGCGGGCAACGAGTATAGGGGCTGGCGCGGTCGTTTCTGTTGACTGGAAGTACCAAAGCCAGTCTATGAGTTCAGGCAGCTATACGTTACCGACTGACCAGAGTAATTTTTGCATCTGGTTTCCACTGGATGCGGCGACTATACCGTTTACCGCGGGTGCATGGTCGGTGCGATTTTTGTTGAATGGTCAACCCGTGGAACCAACTGTATTTTTTAACATAGGGTAATCGCCTGTTATAGGATAATCGGGCATCTGGTATAAGGTTGACAGGCATGTTAGACTACCTTAATTGGCTGGGTTTATCTTAGGATAACGCATTGAAATATCGACTGCTGCTCGCTGTGATTGTGATGGGAATATTGGGTGTGGCTTCGTTTTTTGCCTACGCCCAATCTGACCCTGATTCGACGGCAACACCTGCGGCTAGCAGCGTCATCCAAGAAGATATTTTTGTGCGCGGCGGTCCCGGTCGTGATTATTTGCCGGTGGGAAAACTGCTGGCGGGAGACCGGGTACGACCTTTGAGCCGCAACGCCGCTAGCGACTGGGTGCTGATCGTATACGGCAAGAATTACGGTTGGATACGGCGTGATCTGGCATTTTGGGTCGAGAATATTGATGCCCTGCCGGTTATGGACACGGCGAACCTTACGCCTTCGCCGGTCATCCCAACGACACCCGCGAATACGCCCGTGCTGGCGGCAACAGAGACCCCCAGTGGGAATTGGGTTGAACTGAGTACAGATGCACAATCCGGTTATGTTCGCGGCGGGCCGGGACGCACCTATTTACGGCTGGGACAGCTTTATACGGGGGATGCAGTTGAGCCTGTGAGCCGGAATGAGGATGGCACATGGGTGATGATCCGTTTTGGCGAGGGTTTCGGTTGGATTTCCCGTAACCTCGTGCGCTGGATCGTCGATGTTGATGCGCTACCCGTCGTTTTGGCTGATAATTTGACCCCGACGGCGACTTTTACGGCGACAGACACGCCCACTGGCACACTAACGCCAACCAGTTCATATACACCGACACAGACCCCGACGGCGACCTCAACTGCTACGACTACCTATACCGCCACGGTTGAGCCGAGCGCGACATCTACATTGACCCCAACGATCACGCCCAGCGAGACTACGACGAGTACGCCGGAACCGAGCGCGACCCCACAGCCGACGTTGACGGCGACTATCCCACCGTCTGAAACGCCCGTGCCGACGGTTACAAGTACGGTGACGACAGCGCCATCGGCGACCAGCACACTGGAACCGAGCGCAACCCCGCAGCCGACGTTAACAGCGACTATCTCACCATCAGAAACGTCTGCGCCTACGGTTACGAACACTGCTACGACAGCGCCGTCAGCGACACTTATTGAACCGACTGCTACGTTTACGGAAGCGCCAAGTTTGACTCCGCTTCCTACGGAGACGAGTGCAGCGGCAGCGGTTGTGGCGAGCGCGACCTCAACTTTAGCACCGACCAGTACGCCCACAGAGGTTATTCCGACCGCAACGCATACGGCGACTGAGGTCGAGCTAATCTTAACACCTGTACCACCGACCAGCACACAGATCCCTTCACTGACAAGTACTTTGACGGCTACACTTATCCCTGCAACTGCTACTTTACAGCCAGCTACAGCAACATCGGTGCCAGATACGGTTGTGCCAACCAGCACGGTTACTGACATTCCGGCTACTGTGGTAAGCGCGACATCACAATCGTCGGCGACAAGTACGCAAGCGACCGGAAGTGTGGTGAGTGCGGCAGCGCCCACACTTGTACCAGAAGTGAGCCAGCCTTTTTCGGGCGGGGGATTACCGGCTGAGGCGATTATCGCGGGGATTGCCCTGCTGGGTATCCTGATATACGGGTTCTTCTATTGGCGGGGATTATCGACGGCTGAACGGTATGCTAATGGCTTTGTGATTGATACTTGCCCCGTATGTGGACGCGGGCATTTGATTGTGGAAACCCGCCAAGAACGCTTATTTGGTGTACCGCGCGTGCGCCACAGCGTCCGTTGTTCCGAGTGCCGGTCGGTGCTGCGCGAGGTTGGGGAACAACAGTGGCGATACGCTGTTGACCCTATCGAAAACCCTGTATTGTATGAGCAATACAATGGCAAGATTATTTCCGACGATACACTCGTAACGCTGGCGACCCGAAAACAGCCACCGCCGGAATAAGTTCTAAACTACCCATAACTGAGAGTAAATATGCGTCGTAAATCTGTTTACCTGATACTATTGTTCGCGTTGGCTGCGTGCCAACCCTCCGCAGATGTACCCGAAGCGGTAGCGGTTACGCCTACCGTACCAACGGTTGTGGCCGAGGTCGCTACAATGGTGCCAACGGCTAACCCTATCGCGAGCCGTACCGCAACCCTACCACCGACAGCGACCTATACACCTACCAGCACGGATACACCAACGCTTACACCGACCCCAACATTGACTCCGAGTGTGACGTTTACACCCAGCCTGACGTTTACGGCTACGCTCTCACCCACCCCGCGGACGATTCCCTCGGCGACACCGGGAGCAGCAGTGGATGAGAACGGAACACCGATCCCCACATGGACAGCGCCACCGCCTGAACCGGCGACGGAGATTGATGACCATTATCACTTTTCACGCCCGATTGGGGAGAACGGGGTGAACTACATTGCCCGAACTTACCCATATGGGAGCGGCGCGGGTGGTCTACAAACGCACCTCGGCGTTGACCTTGAGAACCCATCTGGAACGCCGATACTCGCCGTGGGTGATGGGGTGGTTTACTACGCAGGTGAGGATACCTCGACCCAGTTTGGCCCCAGTACATCGTATTATGGGAATCTGGTTGTTATTCAACATTCGGTTAATGCCTCGAATGGGCAGCCTGTTTTCAGCTTGTACGGGCATATGCAGCGGGTAGACGTGCAAACCGGACAAGCAGTCAAGCGGGGCGACAAGATTGGTATCGTTGGTGGTACGGGCGTGGCGTTTGGCCCCCATCTCCACCTTGAGATTCGGGTGGGCGATCCTCATTCGTACCAAGATACTCGCAACCCTGAGCTGTGGATATTCCCGTACCGTACCTTCGGGACGCTGGTGGGGCGTGTGACGGACGCGAACGGAACCGTTCTTTATGACGCGCCCATACAGGTGAAATCGGCTGATATTGCCCGTTACACCTACACATATGCTGATGATCTCGTAAACCCGGATGATACGTTTGGTGAGAACTTCACGCTGGGTGACTTACCGGCTAATTATTATGAGGTCAGCGTAACTGAAGGTGGGCGGGTTCGTTTCCGTAAGACGATTTATATCTATCCCGACCGCAGCACATGGATTGATATTCAATTGAAGTAAGCCGAGGCCAACTTTCAGTTATTTTTTTGCAAAATCTGCAAATTGTTTGCAGATTTTGCATTTATTCCGCCGAATTGTCTGGCGAGAGTCTCCCGTGTATCCGCTGAAATGACATTTTGTGGCGGCAGGAAGCCCGGCTGTTTCCGCTGAAATGACACAAGTGCAGCGGATGGCTCCCGTGTAACCACCGCCGACATGGGTTCGGCGGATGCGAGGGAGACAGCCGCCGAATTGACAAACATCAATGCAATACATTTTCACCACAGAGACACAGAGGGCACAGAGAAAGACAAATCGCCAAGAACGCCAAGATAATGCAGAGATAAGATTTGCAGTTTGATTATAGAACAAAGGGTCTAATTGAGTCAATTTGAATTTGGTTTGAAAATGGTATGAATATGAGGCGGTTGTATAACCGCCTCATATTTTCGTGCGGGGTTAGTTCTGGTAGAGGACGAAGGTAATGCGAAGCTGTGTGCCAGACATATCGTCTACGCGCAGCGCACCACGATTGCCATCGGCGGTAATGACCCCAATGACGCTGCCGGGGGCAAAGCTGGTGCGGGGTAGGCTGGTCTGGTTGATGACACTCGCATTTATGAGGTCATAGTGGACGGTTTCGAGCGTGACACCGGGGAGGACACCGATACGTGCGCTGCCAAAGGCATTGAGCATATCGGCGGCTGCGCTCCACTGGAGATCGGCTTGAACGGCGTTGCCTTCCAAGTCCAGCGAGTCACCCGCATTGAGGGTTTGGTTACCCTGCCGGATGATGGGTTTGTTGATGCAGTAGTTGATGTTAAAGATGTTGTTGTTTTCGCCAGCGGCTTCGTTGACATCGTTGTTGAGGTCGGCAACGGCGACGACGGCGTAGCAACCGGTGTTGGTGAACGTGCCGCTGAGGTTTGTCAGTACGGTTTGACCGGGGGCCAAGGGCGGGACGATAGAGGCCGCATAGATGTTATTCGGCGGGAAGGTCGCCGCGACCGCAAATTGTCCACTGGGCGCTCCACCGATATTTTGCACCGTCAATGTAATGACAAAGGGCTGATTGACGATAATCGGCGATGGGTTGATGGTAGCCGCCGTAATCACAATATCCGGCGCAGGAACGGCTGTTGGTGTGGGGGCAGGGGTGGGGGTGGGCGGCGGCGCGATGATCGGCACGGTAGAGAGATCACCAAACACGTCGAGCAGGTATGTTGCCAGCCAGCCGAGCGTGCCGCGATATTGGATGACAACCCATGTGTTGTCGATGGTTGCGCCGACGACCTGATATTGTTCGTTCTGGCTGGCCTGACCTAACACATCATAAGCCGTGCTTGGGCCGCTGCGGATATTTTGCTTCACCTGTTTGATGGTTATGACTACGCCATCCGGTGTAGGGGTGGCGGCAACGGTTGGTATGAGGGTCGGCAGAACGGGAATGTTGATGTCGAGACGTTCATTTCCGGCAAAGCGAGCGATGACCTGTGGTGCGCCAAATTCACCTACTTGTACGACTGCCACGTTGTTGCTGGTTTCGCCGCGCTGAAGCTGCGCTGGAACGAGCGAACCCTGTACGCCTTCGATGTTATCCAACTGCGCCAAGTTTGCCTGAAGTTCACCGGGGCGGTTGATGGCAGCAGCTAAAAGCAGGATTGAGTCATAGCTGGCGGCTTCAATCGCGCCGGGTAACTCGCCATAGAGCTGGATGTAGCTGTCGCGGAAAAGTATGGATGCCTCATCCTGCGCGGTATAAGGCCATGTTGTCGCAGCGAACGTGCCCGCATATTCGCCCTGCGAACTGCTGCGGAAAATTGGATCATCGGCCTGATTGTAGACGAATTGGCCGGTGTAACCTGCTTCGCGCAAGCCCGCGATCAATTTACCTGCCTGCTGCGGTTCACCATAGGCAACCACTGCTTCGAGGTTGCTGCTGGCAAGCTGTGTAATCGCATCGGCGAGGGCGGTATCCGTAACGGCCTGTAAACCGTACTGTGGGGCGATGTTGAGACCGCTGGCGCTGATGGTGAAGCCGACAACACCGGCAGAAGTTTCTAGCTCGTTATCTAGTTGGACGGTTGCGATGCGCTGGAGTTGATAGTCGCCGAGCAGGATATTGGCGAGCGCACGGCCTTGTAGCAACTGCGGAGCGCGGGTGCGGAACAGGCGGCCTGATTCGGCTTCGGTGAGGGTTGTATCACCCATAGCCGAGGTGAGAACCGGTACATTCAGGGCTTCGAGCACTTGAAGGTTATCTTTTACGTTGGCATCGGTTTCTGGCCCCAGCACAGCAATCAAGCTGGCATCGCGGAGGCTGGCGATGGTATTCGCCGCGTCCGTGCCGCTAATGGGCTGAATAATCAGTTCGAGTATGAAACTGGTGCCATCCGCGCCTTGAACGCCACCGTTGGCATTAATTTCGCGAACAGCGAGACGCGCACCATTCGCAATCGGGCCATTTTGATCGTCCAGAACGCCAATACGAAATACGGGCGATCCTTGGCCTAAAACAAAGTTTATTGAGAGCAACGTCAAGAATGCTATAAAACCCATTCGAGCTGCAAAGCGTGTAAGCCGATTTCGCATCATTGCATCCTCTTTTGTCTGACGCTAAAATTTACTTATGATTGTAGCAGACCTGACCCGTGCGGCAACCGTTGTTCCCCCTCCGTTCTTGCACCGAATCTTGATTTTAATGATTTGTCTTACTATACTGATTTTTCAAAAACTACTCATGAATGTAATGGGATAGCGTGATTTTATGCAACGCGAACGTGTTGCCGACGACATTTTTGTGTTTACGAGCGATTTATACGCGCAGGTGACTGCCGGTGTGGTGATGACCAGCGAAGGGGCGGTTGTCATTGATACGCTGGCATATCCTGAGGAAACGCTGCTGATTAAGCGGTTTATTGAAACACGCCTCGGCACGACGGTTCGCTACGTCATCAACACCCATTTTCACGCGGATCATTCAACCGGAACGTGTTTCTTCAAAGGTTCGCGGGTGGTTTCACATGCTTTGTGCCGCGAACTTCTTGATACGCGCGGACGGAGCAGCCTCGAAAAGAGCAAGGCCGCGAATGAGATGCGCGATGTTGAATTGGTGCTGCCAGATATTGTATTCTCCGGCGGGCCGTTTGTGCTGCATGTGGGCAACAAGACATTTCAAATGTGGTCAACACCGGGACACAGCGCGGACTCCATCGTGTGCCTTGTGAAAGAAGATCGTGTCCTCTTTGCAGCCGATACGTTGATGCCAATCCCGTACTTTGTGGATGGGAATTTTGACGATTTCGTGGCTTCGCTGAACAGTCTGCGGAATGGCAACTACGAGAACGTCATTCAAGGGCATGGGGAAATCGTCCTGCGCGGAGAGGTCGAAGATAAAATCCGCAGCGATATTGAATACTTGCACAAACTTCGTGATGCCGTTGACCAAGCGCTGACGAAACCTTTCCCTGACGCGGCACTGGAAGCGATTGACATCGAAAGCTGTGGAAAGAGCCGCATTCTGCTGAACGGCGCGGTTCCCCAGCTACACCGGCGGAACGTCCTCACACTCGCAGCTCAACGGCGCGAACTCGTTCAACTGTAGTTTATTCGCCGTATAAGGCAATTCCGATTATTGAAACAAAGTAAGGTGGAATAACATGACAGAACGTTCTTATTTGACTCCAGAAGGGGCGCAGGACTTGCGGCGGGAACTTGATGAACTGATTACCGTCAAGCGGCCAGAACTTGCGAAAAAGCTCAAGGCAGCGGTTGCAGAGGGTGACCTCAAAGAGAACGCCGATTATCATGATGCCAAAGAACAACAGGCGTTCCTCGAAGGGCGTATTCAATACCTTGAGAACGTGCTGCGTTCATCGGAGATTATTGAAAACAGCGGCAAGACCGACGAAGTGCGGCTGGGGTCATTGGTGACGATTATCGAAGAGGGCGGCGACGAGGAAGAAGTATATTCTATCGTCGGTGCGGCGGAAGCCAACCCGCGCGAGGGTAAAATTTCGCATGAAAGCCCGATTGGCGGGGCGCTGCTAGGACACCGGAAGGGCGATAAGGTGCGTGTGCAGACACCGGGCGGCGAGACGATCTTTAAGATTAAGCAGATCAAGTAACGGATCAATGCGAAAACAAAACGCCCTGTCATGTGTCAGGGCGTTTTTATTTGCCTAGTTAACGGGTGTAAAGTCCCCGCTGCCGCCGAAGATGTCATCATCCGGCTGCGGTGGTGGTGACTGAATAGGCGGCGGCCTAACCGCAGGCGCTGGCGGTGAATAGGGCTGCGGGGCAGCCGAACGCACGGGAGGCGCTGAGAACGGCGTTGGCGCACTTGCTGGCGGTGCATACGTCATCGGCGCAGCAGGCGGTGGGGCCATTACCGGAGCGGGCGCACTGCTGGCGAGCGGCGGTGGCGAGTAGACCGGCACGGCGGCGACAGGGACAGCCATCGGGGCGGCGGTTACTGTACCGGTGCCGGGGGCTTTGCGCCACGCCTGAATTTCGACAGTCATCTTGTCGAAGTAGCTGTTGGGCGGCAGCGGCCCCGTGCCGTAGGCCATATCGACAATACGCGCGTTTAAGCGCAAGGTGTTGGTTTCCAGCTTGGCAATCGCACCCGGCTTGGCGATGACCAGCTCGCCTTTAGCCGAGAGCTTGGCGCGAAGGGCAGGGTCGTTATAGGCATGTTCTGAGACGAACACGGTGGTCAGCGTGCGGACAAAATCTTCTTTGTCGAACAGCCAGATTTCGATGGCGGTGACTTTTTCGGGCTGACCTGCACCAATGGTTTCGGAGATGACCGCGCCACATTCGCCGAGAAATTCGTCGTTGTTCTTCTCGTCCTCGATGCTGAAGGAGTCGTCGTAAGCGCGACCGGGGTTGTAGATGGAGACGTGGCGCACTACCGGCGGGCCAAGGTCTGAGACCGGAGCGGCGACGGCATCTTTCGCGAGCTGGTCGCGCATCTTGCGGGCTTCTTGTATATCATGAATTTTGCCCGCACCGGCTGCATCTGTACCCTGTGCGCCACGTATCCGCTTGCGGATTGGCTCGATCACGATGGGGTTGATGTAGAAGCCGAACAAGAGCGAACCGATGATATAACCGAGTGTGATTGCGAGCGTACCGACAATCCACGGACGTATCTGGCTAAAGATGGTTGGCTGTGGAGGTGTCGAGGGTGCAGTTACTTCGGCTTGCGCGGCGAGGTCGGTTAGTTGACCCAAGCCCAGCCGGTTGACGATTTCCTGCGGGTTATCCACTTTATTGAGCGAATTGACGATGCTCTGGCGGAATTCATCGGTGATGACGGCGCGAGAGTTGGCGGCATCATAACGATCAGCGATAAGGCGTACCCACTCATCCTGCCATGTTTGACCGAGCGTTCGCGGGTCGGAGTCATAAAAGACGACCGGGTCGACGGCGTATGACCATAGCAACCCGATGAGGAAGGCGATGATGACCGCGAGAATCATGCCCGGTTTTGGTACGTAGGTTTTGATGACCGGCCAGAGGCCGATCAGGGTATCCCTGATCTTACCCATTGTGATGCCTTTCGTTATTCAGAATTGCCCCAATTGCATCTCAAACCTATTGTACCGGAACTTCTATAAATACGACAATCAGGATAGAGAAACTGGCTCAACTTTTGTCTCGGCCAATTCGTCCATCGCATAGGTGTGTTGACACACCGTACATTGGGCGGTCGTCTTGTTCTGTTCGACTAACAGGTTGCCGCAGTTCGGGCAGGGCTGTGGTAAAGGACGCTTCCAACTGGTGAACTCGCAGTCGGGGTAGCGCGCGCAACCCCAGAACGTGCGACCACGCTTCGATTTGCGCTGAATGATTTCGCCGCCGTGTGTTTTGCCACAGACGGGGCAGGGAATACTGGTACGGTCGAGCCACGGTTCGGTGTAGCGGCATTCTGGGTAGTTGGCACAGCCGATAAACTTGCCGAAGCGCCCGTAGCGGATGACCAGCGGGTGACCGGATACCGGACAATCGCGACCGATGGGTTCTTCTTGGCGGACGCTGGGCATGGCCTCGCGTGCGACTTCCATCTGGCGTTCGAACGGGTTGTAGAAGTCGTGGAGCATGGGCCGCCATTCCATGTGTCCTTCGGCAACGGTGTCCAGTTGGTTTTCCATTTTGGCGGTGAACTGGAAGTCCATCACCTCAGGGAAATACTGCACCAACAGGTCATTGACAATCTTGCCGGTTTCGGTCGGGAACAAGCGCTTGTCGTCGCGCTTGTCGATATATTCGCGATCTTGAATGGTGGCGACGGTCGGCGCGTAGGTGCTGGGGCGACCGATACCAAATTCTTCCAGCGTACGTACCAAACTGGCTTCGGTGTAGCGCGGCGGTGGTTGGGTGAAATGCTGTTCAGGAAACAGCCGCATCAGGTCTAATAGTTCGCCAACTTTGATGTCGGGGAGGATACGACCTTCGTCTTCGTCGGGCGCAAGGTCTTCGTCCCGCGCGTCTTCATACAGCGCGAGGAAGCCCATGAACTTGATGGTGCTGCCGGATACGCGAAAACCGTAAGGCTTGTCTTTGGTAGTGAGACCGGCCTCGATGTCGATACGCAGGGTGTCGTAAACGGCATTCGACATTTGGCTGGCGACAAAGCGCTGCCAAACAAGGGTATACAACCGTAGTTGATCGCGCGAGAGAAACGTCTTGAGTTGATCCGGCTCACGAAAAACACTGGTGGGGCGGATCGCTTCATGCGCTTCCTGTGCGCTTTTTGACCGTGTTTGATACTTCGGTGCTTTGTCGGGATGGAAGTCGGTGCTGAAACGCTGACTGATATACTGTCGAGCCTCCGCCTGCGCTTGCGTCGAAACCTGCGGGCTGTCGGTACGCATGTAGGTAATGAGACCGACTGAGCCGCCTTTGCCGAGGTCGATACCTTCGTAAAGCTGCTGGGCAACGGCCATTGTGCGGCGAGCGTTGAAGCCAAGCCGGCGTGAGGCTTCTTGTTGAAGCGTACTGGTTGTAAAGGGGGCGGAAGGCTTACGCTGGCGTGTGCCACGTTTGACATCCGATACGCCGTAGATGCTCTTTTCAAGAACGTCGAGATGCGGTCTTACATCACCTTCGGTTCCGAATTGAACATCTTGACCCTGATAACGCACCAACCGTGCACTAAACGGACGATCCGCCTGATGCCCGTTGGCTGACTGTTTTTTAAGCTGCGCGTCTAACGTCCAGTATTCTTCGGGCTTGAAGGCTTCGATTTCGCGTTCGCGATCCACGACAATTCGCACGGCGATACTTTGGACACGACCAGCAGAAAGCTGATTGCGGACTTTTTCCCACAGGAGTTCGGTTATCTTGTAGCCGACCAATCGGTCAAGGATGCGGCGGGCTTGCTGCGCGTTGACTAAGCTCATATCGAGCGTACGCGGGTGCGAGAAGGCTTCCTCAATCGCCGGTTTGGTGATCTCGTGGAAAACAACGCGCTTGGCTTGTTTTTCCTCGATATTGGCAACTTCCATTAAGTGCCACGCAATCGCTTCGCCTTCGCGATCAGGGTCGGTTGCGAGATAGATTTCGCTGGCCGTGTTAACTGCTTCGCGCAGTTCAGTTACGGTGTCACGCTTGTCGTTGGGTACGCGATATTTCGGCTCGAAGTCATTTTTCACATCGACCGAGAGCTGCGAGACGAGCAAGTCACGCACATGACCTTTTGAGGCCTTGACTGTGTAGCCCTTACCCAGAAAATTGCCAACTGTGCGGGCTTTGGCTGGCGATTCGACAATTACCAGTTTGCCGCTCTTTTTGCGAGCGGGTGCTGCGGTTGACTTCGATTTCTTGCTGGAAGCGGCTGTTTTCCGCGCTGCGGGCTTTTTCGCCTTGCTGGTCTTTTTGCTTTTGGTGATTTTCGCACTTTTGACGACGACCGGTTTTTCTAACCCTTCGTGTTCAGGCGTTGCCCCCATGCGGAACAGTTTTGTACCACACACCTCGCAAGTTCCCTGCGTTCCGGGGGTACCGGTTTTGGTGAATACCGCTTCAGCATTCACCATATTCCGCTTGGTCTTGCACTTGACACAATAAGCTGTGTATTGTTCAGTCATTACGCTTTTTGTCCACCTTGTTGCAGCATTTGGGCTGCTGGCCTGTCATGCGCGGAGGTTATTCGCCTTCGCAACCGATAAGCATTGTTCGAGTTACTAGAGAAACTTGTAATTCTTGGTTCGCAGCAAGTGATTGACCACTTCCTTCACGTCTTGCGTGCGATCTTTATGGCAAATTAGGAGTGAGTCATCAGTTTCGATGACGATTAAATCTTCAACGCCGATTGTGACCACGAGTTTATCACTATAAACCAATGTATTCTTGGTGTCTAGGAGCACACGCTCCGGTTGGCTACCTTTGATCCCATTTCCGGCTTTGTCCAGCTTGAGAACATCGTACATGGATGACCAACTGCCGACATCATTCCAGCCGAAATCGGCAGGGATGACGGCCATTTTTTCCGCGCCTTCCATGACGGCGTAATCGAGCGAAATTTTCTCGACGTTTTCCCAGATTTCTTCCAGCTTGTGTTCGTACTCGAGCGTATCGACCGTTGGTTCAAGCAGCATGAACTGCTCATACATTTTGGGCTGCTGGCGCTTAAATTCATCAAGCGCTTGCTTCGATTTCCAAATGAACATACCGGAATTCCATGTATATTCACCGGAAGCCAAGAAGGAGGTCGCGGTAACGGCATTGGGCTTTTCCGTAAAACCTAAACCCAAGAAGCCATCGTAGCCGTCAATCTTACCAATAAGTTCCCCTTGATGGATGTAGCCGAAGCCGGTGGCAGGGTAGGAGGGGGAGATACCGATGGTGGCGATATAGCCTTTTTCCGCCAACTCATAAGCGGCTTTTAGAACATCGCGGAAGGCTTCTTTCTTGGTGATGTGATGGTCAGCGGTGAGGATGGCGACGGTGGCTTGCGGGTCACGCTTATGGATGACGGTGATGCCAAGCGCGGCAGCGGGGCCACTTTCACGCCCATAGGGTTCAATAATGAAGTTGCTTTCAGGAATTTGCGGCGCATGGGCGCGGAGTGCGTTCAGGTATTTGCGACCGGTTACGATATAAATTTGATCTGGCGTGAACAGTGGCGCAAGGCGTTCAACACTCGTCGCGAACATGGAGGTTTCTTCGACCAATGGCAGAAGCTGCTTCGGGGTATCTTGACGGCTCATGGGCCACAGCCGCGTTCCACCACCACCTGCCATAATGAGTGCGTAATAATGTTCCACAATGACCTCTTTGATTCTATGAATTAAAGCGCATCTGTAATCAGGGAATATTGCATATAACCGACTGACCGTATAAGGCTTTTTAGTTCAAGTATTGTTAGTGTGCTGCTAACGACGGATACTGGCAAGCCCGACATGCGTACTAAGTCATCAACATATATTGGGTCGGCGCTCAAATAATCCAGTATCGCGATTTCATTGTCATTGGCTGGTGCAATTTTCTCGGCTGTTACCCGTGTTTGCACCGTTTGATGGACAATGTTGAACTCGTCTAGAATGTCTTTTACATCCATTACGAGTTTTGCGCCATCTTGTATCAGCCGATTTGTACCACGGCTGGCCGCATTAAAGATGTTACCGGGTACAGCGAAAACGTCGCGTCCTTGCTCGGCTGCGGTGGTCGCCGTAATCATGGCACCACTTTTTTCCGGTGCTTCGACAATTAGAACCCCAAGTGAAAGCCCACTGATAATCCGATTGCGCCGTGGAAAGTTACGGGCTTCGGGCGGTGCGCCAATTGGAAATTCACTAATAATGGCTCCGTGCTGAACAATCTCATTCGCCATTTTGAAATGTTCACGCGGATAAATCCGGTCGATACCGCTGCCGAGAACGGCGAATGTTCTACCGCCACCGTCGAGCGCTCCCCGATGGGCAGCAGCATCTATCCCTTGTGCTAATCCACTGACCACCGTGACCTGATGATTGGCAAGTGATTTGGCGAAGTAGTGCGCCGTATCGCGCCCGTAGGTGGTGGCTTTGCGCGTTCCAACAATACTTAAGGCGCGCTCGTCGTCGGGAATCAGCGTTCCTTTAATATAGAGTACCGGCGGCGCGTCTGGCAGCTTTTTCAGTTGTGCTGGATAGTCGGCATCCTGAAGCGTGACAAACCAAGCACCTGCTTTATCCACCTTCGCCACTTCAGCGTCAAGGTCAATTGACTTCCGAAAGGCCATTAAGTTGGCAATTGGTTGTGGCTCAAGACCTGACTGAGCGAGTTGGGTTTCACTCGCTATCCACGCTTTATCTAGTTCGCCAAACCAATTGTAGAGCAGCGATAATCGCTTTGCCCCAATTTCTGGTACCAGACTAAAGCCCAGCCAGTATTTATGATTGTTCAAAGTTGCTCTATGAATTATGCCGTGCCATTTTTACAGCATAACAAGCGTTTATTCGGCTTGTCAAGCGGCATTTAGCGAGCCGGTAAAAGACCTTCCGGCAGGCTGACCACCATTATTTTGTTTTCAACGTCGGTTGAAATGATGGTTTCGTGAGTCGCCGGAATAAGCACTTCACCGTACTGAGGGCTGTCGATGATATAGACATCATTCGCGCCTGTTTCCAGCACTTCGGTGAGGGTTCCCAACGTTTCGCCCGCTACGGTTTGAACGGTAAGCCCGACAAGCTGGTAAAGGTAATGTTCGCCTTCATTAAGGGGAATCGCATCGCCAACAGCGACCATCACCACCAACTGCCGGAGTCGATCTGCTATATCACGGTTATCAATGCCCTTAAATTTCATGAGGGCATATTCTTGGTGCATACGGACGCGCTCAAGGGTATATTCCGTCACTTGTGGGGAGTCCGGGGAAGGGGCGAGATAAACGGTTTTCAGTTTGGGAAGTCGTTCAGGGTAGTGCGTAAGGACTTTCATCCGCATTTCGCCAATGACTCCATGCGGACGTAATAACACGCCAATTAATAAGTATTTTGGGTCCTGAGAAGTGGGCATAACCTAGATAATTTTGAGAATTACGCGGTTATTTTTGTTGTCGGCAGACGCGCGAAGGAGCGCACGCATGGCGTTCGCAACGTGACCACCTTTACCGATGACGCGACCTGTATCCTCTTGGGCGACGTGCAGTTCGATGATGGTTGTGCCACTGGCGTTGCGGCGGGTGACTTTGACTTGGGCAGGGTCATCAACCAAGCTCTTGGCGATGTAACCAATCAGGTTTTCCATGAAGTGTTAGCCTTTGCCGGTCATAAAACGAGTAATGAGAGGACGTGGGAACTTGATGCCCCACGTCCGTAAAACGCAAACCTTAGGCTTCGGTGCCACCAGCGGCAGCAGCTTCCTTGGCCTTCTTCGCCGATTGACCGGCTTCCGGCGCAGGACGGCGGGTCTTGGGGCTGACAGGTGCAGCGGCGGCCTTAGCGGCGTTGGCTTCCCCGACGAGCGCCTCAAGGGTTTCGCCCTTCTTAAGGCGGGCAAAACGTTCCAGCGTGCCGGTGCGCTTCAAGAT
>Ga0209460_1001108_pt1 | contig 17674 bp, 17 predicted proteins | sample EBPBio132013_DNA_FD_185868 | JGI IMG/M metagenome (GOLD analysis project Ga0209460, IMG submission 185868) | Wastewater treatment Type I Accumulibacter community from EBPR Bioreactor in Madison, WI, USA - Reactor 2_5/13/2013_ DNA (SPAdes)... | ecosystem: Engineered > Bioreactor > EBPR >...
ACCTGTCGCCGTCGCGGAGCATCCGCCTGGCAGTACCTCGGCACCGTCATCGCCGCCGCCCGCAAAGGCTTGCAGCTCCCCACGATCCCCGCCATCCCGGCAACCGCGTAGGGGAGTGAATGATTACAGTTCACAAGTGCTACCACAGACGGCACCTTCGTCGTGCTCCGACTCGCTTCCGAAGCGCTGGGTGAACTCCGGCATCGACAAACCGGGTTTAAACCTGGATTCGATTCATGGCCATGGCGCTGCTCTCCGTATGGTGACGGTGTCCAGGCTAAGCCCCGCTGGGCTCACCAGATGCGCTCATCTGACGATTATTGCTAATCGGGATCGGTTTTCAGGCCGCGGAGCAATTCGACCATCTTCACAGCCAAGATTTTTCGGTCGTATTTCTCGGCAGCGACAAAACAATTTGACCGGTAGTGTTCATAGGCTTGCCGATCCTGTCGCAAAAGCTTGAGATACAGAACCAGTTGGGCAGAGTTTTCCGGCTCGAAAGCGATTCCCACATCTTCCATGCGTACGATATCCGCAGACTCGCCGGCCACACCGTGTAGAACGGGCAATCCCATTCCCATGCACTCGAATAACTTTGAAGGGATGACCGTCGTGAACAGATCCGTTTTCCTCAGGTGAATGATCGACACGTCGAGCACGGACCAGTAGCGGGCGACTTGGTCCTTGGGCACGGAGTCCACAAACGTCACGTTGCTGAGTCCTCTCCGACGGGCATCTTGCTTCAGTGCCCCCTTACGAGCACCGTCGCCAAGCAAGACCAAGTGAATATCCTCTCCCAAGCCCTCGGCGCAAAGCTTCTCGGCGGCATCCAGGATCGTTTCCAAGTGATGCGCCATTCCATGAGTTCCGACGTAACCGGCAACAAACTTGCCCGCGATGCCTAACTCGGCCACCAGACCTTGATCTTTGGGCATCCGTCTGAAGCGGGACATATCTACCCCGTTGGTAACCACGCTGATCTTGCCGCTACTGATACCCCGCGCAATCAACCTGTCACGGAAAGAGTGTGTGACAGTAACAATCAGACTCGCCTTCCGATACAGGAACATCTCTAGCCGCTCCAACCATCGAATAGCCGCTGAGTCCTGCATGGCGCCTACGGCTTTGATCGACTCGGGCCACAAATCCCTCAGCTCAAACACGAACGGTACCCGCTTTAGGACACTGACTACCCATGCCGCGCAGACGGTAAAGAAATGGGGAGAGGTTCCGATCACCACATCGACGTGGCGGACGAAAAGGGCAGACAAAGTGGCTGCAACCATAAAGCTCTGGTAGTCCAGGATGCGCTTGACGAAGCCCTCATTGGCCGTGATGTAGGACCAGACCCGGACGACGCGAATTCCGTCCATGTCCCCTGCCTGCCAGACTTTGTTTCGGTATCCGTCATAGACTCGGCCCATCGGAAAGTTTGGGACGCAGGTGATGACCGTCACCTGATTGCCCGCCTTGACCCACTCACGGCAATGCTCGAAGGTTCGACTCGCGGGGGCATTTACCTCCGGCGGAAAATTGTCTGTCAAGAAGAGGATATGCATCTCATGCCCAATCGAAATCAACCACCACCGCAGCGCCCTCGAACAGCACTTCAATGCATTGGTTGGATACGGAAACCCCAAATCCTGGATGCCACGTTGATGGCACCATCTGCGCGTGTCCGTCCGTAACCGACCAGCGAACTACTTGTCCGCCCGCTAAGCGTAGCTCTCGATCGCCTGTCACCCGGACATCCGGATGAAGGTGGAAGCGGCTAACGGCCTGGCGGAAACCTCCGGTTATCGCGTCGATGACCCGCAGACCACCGGTACGGAATTCCCACTGGCGGCGATGGATGGGGGATCCTGAGAGCCGCCGATAGCCGTCGTGGGAACAGCGTACCACCACTCTTTCACCGTCCTGCCAGACATCTCGCCAGAACTCCAGCGCGATTGGTCGGGCGCGCCGAGCGACCCGAAAGCCAGCCCATACCTCAGAGGAATCTTCCCCGTCGACTTCAACGGTGTTATGTGCTGACGTACTTCGTTGGCGTTGACGTTCCGCGCCTTCGCCATATCGGGATGTCCCTGAATTAACCAGAACGCGTTCACCAAAGAGGCTCAACTCAAAGCTGAGAGTGTCGGCGTGGGCGTGACCCGGCTGGTAATCCGGACCCACGTTGGCCACATCCAGCAAGGCCTTTCCACCCGAGCCAAGTTCGACGACGATGTAACCCGTGTCCACAAGATGGTTCAGCAGAAGTGGTCGCACCACGGCCTCGTCACCGGGACAACCCAATGCCCTCGCATACGCTGTGATCTGCGCGGAGCGTGGGGCAATCCCGAACGTTGCATCGTTAAAGAAGGCAATCTCACCGTCGGGATGGCACATGTGCCCCAGCCACGCCATGCCGCGTTCGATAGCGCCATGCCAGGCCGGAGCGCGCTCAGAAAGCTCGGGCAATCCACTCCTCTGGGCCAGGTTCAGCAAGTCGCAGAGATCCCACAGCAGGGTCGCGTGATACATCGGCGATAGCTCGAAGTGACCGCCATCAGCCAAGAACTGCTCGGGGATCTCTCGGTCCAGAATACCTAGTCCCCGGTGCAAGCAGCGGCTCCCCGAATCGCCCCCAAGGAAGGTGCCGGCAAACGTCAACGCCTTGCCGTTGGCGAATAGGTGGTTGGCCAGAATGTGGCGCTCCTCCTGTGCCGCAAGAGCCTGGGCTTGCCTAGCGATGCTGTCGAGCCACTCGGCAGGCACCTGCTCCTGCCGTGCACACCACTTGACCAGATTCACCAGCCGCAAGGAAAGGGTGTAGGGCTCCCAGCCGTTCCCGGTGAGAGATGGATTGTCGTGGATCCAACGCTCAATCAGCCATCCCTGTTGCTCGGCACGTGTGTCCGCGTCGACGGCATTGAGATCGTCGAGATAGTGAAGATTGTAGAGCCACAGTTTCGCGTGCTTATCCGAATTCCAGTCAGAGGGTTCCTTCACCTCGCCACGCTCCCCGAGAAACTCGAAAACCCCTGCCGTCAAGTGGCTACGCGGTGAAGTAAGCGGAGCCGACCACGGTTCGGACCAAGACCGTCGAACTGCCACCCTAATGGGTGCCAGCGCGAGCCGCGCGACCAGCGGTTTGGCCAAACGGTAATAGAGGCGATAGAGCACCTGCTCGGTCCGCAGGTGACGAATCGTACGGAGCAACAGCAAGATACGCCCGATACCCATCTCTCAAGGGACTCCTTTGGGTAACTGAGCGCGCCATCGCAACGCTATCACCACCATCCTGGGTCCGAGCCCCTGGCTATCCCGCTGACCTGCCACCGAATGTTGTCCACGCAACCGCACCCCATTTCCAAGCGCCCAGACCGACTCGACGGCACCATAGATACCCAGTGGCCAGTCGGTTGGCCCAACAAGGCGCGCCCAATCCACACCCAAAGTCTACGAAGCCAACAAGATCGACACTCGACTCACCTCGACAATCTCTGCGAACGGAATCGGCGCAACGGCCCCACCGCGAATCGCGTTGACAAAAGCTGCGGCGCACGCCTTTTGCCCCTTGTCCTGCCGCCACAGATTCATGTCCTTGAACCCTGGCCAGGCGTAGCCCTTCAGTCTTCGGAAGTTGTCAAGCTGCAACACCCGACCCCCTGCAAAGACTTCCAGGCGCTCCTTTGGAAACGCCTTACAACCATTCGCGAAATAGTTAACTGTACCGATGGAACCGTCAGCAAAGCCCAACTGTAGGCTCACGGTATCCCCATTCGCTGAATCCATCGCCATACGAGTGTGCGCTACCAAGGGGCTAGCGGCCAAGAATCGCAGCAAATCAATGAAATGGCATGCTTCCCCGATGACACGCCCGCCACCAATCTCGCGGTCATGCGTCCAGTGGTCCGACGGAATCTCGCCCGCATTGACAGTCATCACAAATGACTTCGGCCCGGTCACCCCGGTCAGAAGCGACTTGACCTTAGCCACTTGTGGCGAAAAACGCCGATTGAAACCAACCATCAGCAACGGTGCAGTGCCCAGCTCATGCAGCCGGGAATACGCCACTTCGATCTCATCCAGCTCTCGCAACGTCAGACAAATCGGCTTTTCCACAAAGACATGCTTGCCGGCCTGCAATGCCTGCAAGACAAACGCCGCGTGGCTGTTGTGACGGGTGCTTATTACCAAAGCATCCACCGTCGGGTCGCTGAACAGCTTGTCGGTATCCGTGGTGGTCTCGACAAAGCCATGCTTCTTACCAGCGTGCACCCCACTCACCCCGGTGCTTGATGCAACCGACTGCAGGTGGGCGCCAGCCTCCTTGAAGGCGGGGATCAGCACGCCCGTAGCGTAGTTGCCTGACCCGACAAACGCCACCACCGGAGCCTGCCCGGTCCCGGCAACTGGCTTGTGCGCCCCCACGCAAACCGTCGCCGCCCTCATCTCCGCGTCACTCTTTTCCTCACGGGTGGGGTACTCCAACAAGATACCCAGGGAAGGCTCGCTACCGCCAACCACCGCATACGCCGCTTCAGTCTCATCCAGCTTGAAGCGATGCGACATCAGCGGCTGAACGTCGAGGTGGCTATCGGCCAGCATATCCAGTACAGCTTCAAAGTTCCGCTGCTCAGTCCAGCGCACAAATCCAACCGGATAGTCCTGTCCTTTCTCCTCATAGTTTGGGTCATAACGGCCAGGGCCATAGGAAGCAGACACTTGAAAGGTCAATTCCTTCTTGAAGAAATCGTCACGAGACAAGTCGAGCCCGGTAACTCCCACCAGCACAATGCGCCCGCGCTTGCGACACATGAGAGCCGCCTGATGTATCGGCTCGCTGCTCCTCGTAGCCGCTGTCACCAGCACCGCATCGACCCCCCTTCCCCGGGAAAGCCGCTCCGCCACTCGAACGGGATCTTCCCCGGCGCTCAGGTTAACTACCTCGGCGCCGAACGCCTTGGCCATCATCAGTTTGGCCGGGTCGAAATCGATCCCCAAGACGCGACAGCCATTCGCACGAAGCAGTTGCACCGCAAGCTGGCCAATCAAGCCTAGGCCAGTCACCACCACGACCTCACCCAACGTTGGCTGCACGAGGCGGATACCCTGCAACGCAATCGCGCCGATGACGGCAAACGCTGCGGCGTCGTCACTCACCGCGTCGGGAACGCGTGCGCAAAGGTTCACCGGTACGCTCACGACCTCGCCGTGTTTCCCGTTGGACGCCACCCGATCGCCTGCGGCAAAGCCCTCGACGCCCCTGCCAACCTCCAGTACCACGCCGACGTTGCAGTAACCCAGAGGCACGGGTTGCCCCAACTTGTTGCGCACCGCATCGAGCGTCGGCATCAATCCGTCGGTCTTGATCTTTTCCAGGACCATGCGCACCTTGTCCGGCTGCTGACGAGCCTTTTCAATCGGGTTTGCTTTCCCGAAATCCACCAGCATCCGTTCAGTGCCAGCGGAAATCAGCGAGCGTGAAGTGCGGATCAATAACTGACCGGTGGTCGCACGCGGGCACGGTACTTCCGCCACACAGGTGGCGCCGGTTTTCAAGTCTTGAAGAATCTGTTTCATCTCTTTACCTATGACCACCAACAATTCAGCTCACGAACCGTGCGAAATGCAATCCGACAGCCCGACGTAGGCGACCCACCTGCACGCTCGCGGCCAGCATAGACTCATGCGCGCGACCCCACAGTCGGCCACCCCAATTTCTTCCCGCACTCACCCCCAGTTTTGTACCAGCGCGACATGTCAAACCGCTCACCGCAGATCCGAACACTACACGCTCCGGTACTCTTTCCACCCGGGCTCGCGCAACGTCCCGACCAGAAGAACACGTAACGGCCAGAATATCCCGCAAGAATTCACTAATCGCTCATACGCTGCACCCAGCAAGTACAAAGGCCAGGTCATGCGCAGATACTCAGGGCGACCCTCGACAAGCTCAACTCGCTCCAACAACATCCCGGAGTCCTCAGCCAGCCGGGCCACATCGCGCCGCGTATTGGCGCGGTAACGGGTCGGACACGTAGCGACCTCGGGTCGCCCGCGCAAACGATTGACATACTGGTGAAATCCATGTGGCGTAAACCGCGCTATGGTCGGCATGTAGTGCCACTTGTTCCGCGTCTTGAACAGAAAAACACCACATCGAACCGGCCATCCTCATAGGGTATGCCAGCCGCCTTAGCCACGCGCCCTTCGTCGAGCATTGGGTTGTCGATCACCCTTGGATCCAAATCAACCCCACACATCTGCCCCACGGCTACACGGAAATTCATTTGCGGTACAATCCCCGCACCGGCGCCAGGGTCGAGCACAACTGAGCTAGGATGCAAATACGCGATAATCCTCTCGCGGAAAAGCTCGTCATCCCAGTTTCGCGAATAAGATGGATAAAGTCTGCGATTTAACCAGTCTACAGCACTGCTCATTTCATTGATCTCCATGTCCTCGTTAGCACCTATTCCTTCTCTGCTCCCGGCGGCACCGCTCTCATCGTCGCAAACGCCCCTCTTGACCCACATTGCCCAATCTCTCTTGACACCGAACCCATGAATCACCAGCGCACTGCAAATTAGAACTACGGTTCTCTGCCCAACCCAAGCTCCTTATAAATGTCGATCAGCACCTCGATGGTGTTCGGCTCGACAGCACCTACGTTCGACGTTGTACCCGACTGTAGTAAAGCAAATAACTCGTCGAGGTCACGATACGCAAGGACCCCTTCTGGCCTATCTACCACATTGGTGGCGAAAACGGGTTTGCCCAGGTAAAGTGCCTCCCTGACTGAAATAGAATCGCCGTCGGTGCTCGTGTTCCGGATAAATCCTTCGCTAAGCTTTATCACCTCGCAAAAATCATGCGGAAAGCAGATCCAATGTGGAACATCGATCAGATCTGGAGCATTGACCCTGACGAACGCTTTGTAGCTCCCCGTTGGGTCCGAAATGATCAGCTTATAATCTGATCGCAGGGAGAAGCGCGACAAGAGATTGGTAATTCCATAAATCTCTAAGCCGTGCTTGTCGAATGTCACATTAAAGGCATTCGTGCAAAACACTCTCTGCCGCAATTTAATTCTCTCAATGACTTCCAAGGTCGCCAACGGCAGTGGCTGCACATCAGAAGGCGGGATAAAGGCTGAAACCCGTTGCGCTCGAGGATTCATACCGCGTGCCAACGTGTGGCTGCCCCTGTTGATTACGATTGGCACCGAACACCAACGTAATGACAAATAATCCGCCTCGTTTTTCAGCCAGGAGTAACGCGACAGATTACCGTGGTATGTAATTATCGTACGCTTCCCCAGGATGTGCCCAACAACCGCGAATACAAGCCGCAAATAGACATTAGACGTGTGCAGGTGAATTATCCGATGACCGAGAACGGAACTAATCCCTCTACCAGTAAACAAATCCTTCAAATGCAGGAACGAGCAATCGCGACGAGAACAAAAATACGCCCATAGACGACTAACATGAATTGTAACTCCGCCAATTGGCGGGGGAATCTTGCCAACTATCAACAGATCCTTCATTTAAAATACTCAGATGAAGTCACACAGCAACACGCCGAAGCATCCTGACGACTGCCGTCGAATACAAGGCCAGAAGAAGACACCGACTTACCGCTCTTAACCCATCTACGAGCGATTTCGACCCTTATCATATACTCGGTGGCGTCGATGGTACTACAGACGCAGCCCGGTATCAAAAACTGTGATCGTCCGCGAGGCAACTTATCCCAATGGAAAGAGAGGAATCACCAGAAAGTAGCAGGATAACCAACTAGTTAAAGCCGCGTAGCCGTACACTATGCGTGCGTCAATGCCCGAAGAGAATTCGCACTCCTTGGTAACGGCACGTCCCACCGAGCGACCTAGCGATTGCCTGGCGGGCTTCCCTTAATGCTCTCCAACACTAGACGGCGCGTGGATGTGGCACGCCATTCGTCGTTTGGGCTAGAAATGACATCAACGGCAAGTCTCCTTGCCGCCTGATTGCCGAACATCGAGGCATACCGCGCAAGTAGTGCCGCATCCTCTAGACCGAGTCGCCACGCTTCCCAACGCCTGCTGCTAAGCAGAGACTGGTTACCTTCTTCGTACACAACGCCAAAATCGGGACGTCGCCCATCAAAATCGTCCCAGGCGCTTCCATATATATCGCCATAACTCCAAAAGCCGACGCCACCAAAACCTCTAGCATAAGCACGCCAAGGCATAAGCCGATAGTAACTATAAGCCAGATTGTCCTTCCCGGGTCCCCGCATGTTATAGAGCCACACCTTGGAACCTTCAACGACAGCAGGGTCACTGGATAGACCTTCAGCCACGCATGCAATATCCACCAGTGAAACCAGAGCTAAGGCGGATCGGTTGTCAATCGTCGCGAAAAGTCTCACGCCAGCCAACTCGCTACGCATCCACCGAATTACCTCGTGCGCCATCACAATCTCTTCACCAACAGGCTCATCATACGGGTATAAGAAAACCCGTACATCGCTCCTTCCGACGCTCCGGATACTATCGATAATCCCATGGTACCACTGAACAAATTGTCGACGCCAAACAGGATCAGCAAGTTGCGGGGCATTTCGTCGAAAATCCAGGAACAGCAGGACGATGCTCACGCCAGTATATTTCTCAATGACTTTAGAAAACCCCTTAAAGTCGACGGACCGATACGGCGTAAGCATGGCTGGAGGAATGACTGCAACACTTGTATGATGGGCCAACAGGTCTGCGCGAGCTAAGTCGCCCCGCATAGCCAACATGCCATGGCCTGGATATGCCCAAACAACCGATGCCAGAAAGGAGCGGTTGTCAATGGTTGCAGCCCTTTCCACGTCGGTGGTAGCGATAAAGCGCTTACGAGAACCGTCGATCCGAAGGGTATGCCTTCCCTCACCGCACAATTTTAGCCACAGCATCACGGTCTCTCCCGGCGCGATGTCGTAGATGGGGCCCACAGGTACCAGTGGGTCGAAAACCGTTTCTAAGCTTGCTGTCAAGACTGGCTTGGCTTCAAAGAGAGCTGCTGTCAGGGCCGCTTGTTGCGCTGATTCGGTGAACCGAACGCGCAACGGTATGGAAGCCGGATTGCTTAACGTGAACGCGCGATAATCGCAACTCCCCTGGGGTATAAGTATCTTGTAATCTGCCTCTGCCTGACCCTTCGGCAACGTCAGAGGCGAAATGTGCGCCAGAGGATTAACCGTGTCGATCACGAACTCCTCGTTGGGAAAGCGCTTAGCCAATGCGGCGGCTCGCCGCGCGACGGTATCTGGGCCCGAGGGAAGGCCCAGCCGATCCAAAGCGCGCATCGCACGACGGCTTGCGTCGACGGTACGCGAAGCAGTGACGCGGCGTGAAACGTCGGCAGGAATCTCTCCCAAATCAATGGTCGATTTCAGTTCTGTTCCGGCTACCGCTTCGACGATTTCCACCTCGTCGGTAAAAAAATAACGGCCCCGCAAAATGATTTCCAGACGGGCATAGCGGGCCAAGCGTCCCAACCCAGAAAGGCTAAACCGTCTCTCCTCGTAGGGTCCTTCGTGCCCACCCACATCGTTAACGACATCGCCGACAAACTCGTACCGCTCTCCATCTGCACTAAGATAGACCATTCCGCGATAGGGAAAGCTTACGCCAGCAGCGAAACGTCGGGCAGTTCGAATCGCCACTGACTCAACCGGGACGATGTGCCCAAGATCTACGGTGATCGCCACCCCACGCGTCTCCTTCCAGCCAAGGCTCCCATCGGACGTCCATAAGATTCCCTTTGTGAACTGCTGGTCCGTGAGTGCCTTCGCTACTGTCTCCTTCGAGTAGGTTTTGTAGTTCGGCTCTGGATCTAACTGGTAAGGCTTCTGCCGAGAAACGAAGTCCGCGGCAGAGGCTACCGAAAGCCCCAGAATGGCCAGTGCTGCAGCTAAAGCAAACCTCCCCGACCAGGGGCGCCGGTACCGTGAATCAGCTTCCATCGCCTCCCTACTCTCCACTAGGGCTACTTCCTTGAACACTTCTGCGGCGCCAAGAGTTGGGACACGCCAACGCTATGGGTCAACAGCACTCCTAGCTCACCTCGAAGCGCCAGTCCGACCGCCTACTGAAAGCGCGCTCGCAGCACGTTATTTCTGAAACCGTGACTGCGATCTGTCACTGAGCCAACACTAACACCAGCCGGGGCAAGAGGCGTCACGACCCTCCTTTTTCGACGACTCAGCATCCCGGATAGGTTTGACACCTACGATGTACAAGTGCTGCCAATTGCCGACCCGTCGACAACCGCAGCGTACAACTTCGCCTGAGTCTTAGCAGCCTCACGCCACGAATAGTCTCGTTGCAGCGTCATGAAAGCTTCAGCACCCATTGCCTGCAACCGATCGTGTCCGACATCCGTAGCCTCACGGATTGCTCTCATCAACGCACCTACGGTCGGTTCGCCAATCTCGAAACCGAACTTTCCATCGCCCAGTAACTCGCCGAGCCCCCCTGCCGTCGTACTGGCAATTGGCCGGCCACTTGAAAGGGCCATGGTTGCGACACCACTTTGCGAGTAGAAATCCGTGTAAGGGAGCACGACCAGATGCGAGCATTCAAACAACCCGCGAACTTCTTCTTCCCCAATAAAGCGTGCCACGACATCAATCCCTTGCGGTGCACGCGCAACCAACGCCTCGCATTCACCCCAATATAACCTTTCTCCCTGACTCACAGCACCAGCGATCACAAGAGTCACCGGCAAACCTTCTGCCCGCAGTCTCTGCACGGCCTCGATAGCGAGATGAATTCCCTTGTTCTTGCGTATGGCCCCAAAACATAGAACGCGAAACTCCTCCGAACGTGTGTAGGGTAACGGTCGATCACACAGAGAAAAAACGCCATGGGAAGTGACTGTCACGGAATCGGCAGGAACACCAAAATCTCTTATCAATGTCTCCTTTTGGCTGGAATGATGGACTACCAATGCGTCGGGAGCCTGATACAAAGCGGTCAGGATCTTGATCTCAATTATGCGCAGCCAAACAGGCAGAAGCCACCGATGTGGGTAGACGTCGTGAACGGTCAGCACGAGACGAACATGCCTACGTGACAACTGCCACATCTGAAGAAGCGAAAGAAATGGTATTCCCGGAAAGTTGAAATGCACCAGAGTATGGGCTGATTTTGCGGCGTGCTTCAAGTCAAGAATTATAGCTGAACATTGTAAAAACTGCTTGCCCATCTCAAGAAGCTTACCGAATCGCCGCCGTGCCCGTAGTGAACAGAACACCCTCAGTTTGTCTTTCGGGAACGTCCCGAGATACTCGAAATCCTCCGGGCAAACCAACACCGCATCCGGATAACTCGAACGAATAGCGCCGAATAGCTCACTCACGTATTTCGCAGCCCCTGACTTGCTGGCTTGCGTGCATTGAATCAATAGCACCTCGTGGCCCTCTAACACGTCACTTCCCTCTTTGTCCGTTGCATTGTGTTACTTCGCACTGAAGCAGCCAACACGAGCGCTGCTCCTGCATAAGCCATGAAGTCGACACCTCCGTTTGCATACCCAAGCAGCCCACCGTGCTCCGACAAGCCACGTACAACAAGAAGCAACACCCACGTGGGGGCAAGAGCTGCAACGAGTCGGTCATCCCCGTGAAGTTGCTGTCGCTTCCAGAATAGCCACAGGCTTGCCCTCAACACATAGATTAGCATAATCATGCTGACGGAAAATCCCAGAAGCCCTTTCTCGGTCAATATAGTGAGGTAGGCATTATGGAAGGCGCCTGAATCGAGGCTCGTAAAACGTTCGAGGTTGCTTGAGTATAGCGTGAGATAGCGTGTTAGATCAGTGTCCCAGGTAAGCGCCCCCCACCCAAGAAAGGGCTTGTCCATAAACTTAGCCAAAGCGCCGCTCCACAGCTCAGAGCGGCCCGTCGTAACGTCGCTGAGCCAGTACAACGCTTGGAGTAGTGCTTGATCGTCAAGAATCGTCGCGCCGGCCACGAAGGCAAGAGCAGCGATGGGTAACATGAAGAGGACCACCATCTTCGACGGCGGACGCCGTAGAAGCCACGCAATCCCACCGGCGACTCCCAACGCTAGGATACTGGTCAAGGCGCCACTCAGTACCAAGGCCAGGAGAACTGTTAGGCTATAAGGGTAAAACCACCAGCGCCGTCCGTACCCTTGCCAGTTCAGCACAAAGGCAAGCAACATCGCAAAGGATAATGGATTCGGGTTGAGGCCATACCGGGCGTCCATCTCAAACTTGTAAGCGGCGAACTCCATCAGGTTGGCCGGGCTTGGAGGACCCATAATTAACAAGAAACCGCCGATCAGCGTGATTGCACCAATCAATGCGGGGATGACCAACAGTTTCCGAAAGACCCGGCTGTTTCCCATGCGCCTAAAATGGACCATCAGGACAAATGTCGTAGCCACCATGAAAGCTTGGCGAGCGGCGTCAAGCCACCCCAATTCCGGGCGAGATGAGTCCATTGTCGAAAAAACTCCGCAGATCACGTAGGTCATTCCGAGGACAAGCCAGCGCCTCTCAGCGTGGTTGATCCGCCAGCCTGAGGACCCGAGGCCCGCGAGAGTCAGGATGGACGCCCCGGTGATTAGGCCTCGAGCCAAAAGCCCGTACACACTGCCGGGGAGCACCACGAGCGCAAGAGACATCATGAACATCAGCGAAATTAGAACACTCACACTTCACTTCCTTTGAGGAGGATTCGGGTGGTCAGCCATAGAGCTACAGCTCCCTCCGAGATCACGCAAACCCAGATGACATTAGCTAGGCTGGTTGAAAACGCTAGTTTCCCAACGAGGGCAACCCCGTAAGCCAAGAGCATCAGCTTCATGTACAAGGCTCCACGCCCAAGCACAAAGCAGTGTCGAGCCGCGAGTTGATTAGTCGACATCACAAAGAAGTATGCTGAGTACGGAACCAGAAGGTCCGCAACCAAGCGTGTCTGGGTTGGACCAAAATGGCCGCGCTCATAGACCAACCGCACGATAGCGTCGTCTAGGCTGACCATCAATAGGGCGATCAGTCCACTAGGCAGGCAAAGGCACAGGAACACCCATCCCGTCGGCCGCCGGCCTGCACTCAGTGACCGAGCAGCCCAACTCTGATAAATCTGCCCCAGTTGCGAACTTATCAAATTGAGCGGCAGCATCCCAATTCGCAGCGCAAACGCGTTAATCGCCACTAGGCCATCTCCAAGACGTGCCGCAAAATAAAAATTGGAGAGCTGGTTAATGTTAAACCCGACGTTTTCGAGAGATGCTGATCCAAGTGATCGCATAAAAGATGATAAATTTGGCGCATCGCTAGTACCCCCCCCTGCCAAACGGCGCAGCAAGACCGTAAGGCCAATGAAACCAGCGAAGGCCATTCCGAAGAGATACGACCACGGCAAAGCAGCAGTCATGCTATCGCGTGTGGACGAAACGGAGTAGAACACCACGAGAACAATTAGCATAGTCGCCGGCGCCGTGGCACTTAGCAAAGTGGCTTCATTATGGCGGCGGTCGGCATGCAAGACACCAAAAGCAAGGCCAACTAAGACAGTAGGCAGGATCGAGAATGCAAGAATGCTGGCGAAACGCTTGAGCAGTTCATTGGGCGGCGCAAAACCAAGAACCACTGCCAGCTGTGTGGAATCCAGCACTGCTAAGGCGACAGTCAGCAGAAGTGCCAGCCCGCCAAGCCAGCACATCACCGGCCGGAGGAAGCTCGGACCACCGCCAGCTGCCTCACTCCTTATGTAATGCGGTACAAATGCAAGGTTGAACGCCCCCATCATGAAGCTAGAAACAAAGACCAGCAACTGTTGAATAGCAAAAAAGGCGTCAGTCACCCCCGAGACTCCAAAAACACTCGATATGAGCACTTCGCGGACGAAGCCTAACGCTTTGCCGAAACCGTTTATCAAGAGCTGTAGAAGCACGGGGCCCAATCGCCAAGGCAGTCCCGCGTTCATTATACAGCCCGCTTATAAAACACGATCCTGGTGGGCACGAGGGCGAGCCCGAATCGATAGCACCACGCAGCGGCGGTGAGACCGGCGATACCAAGAAGGCTTCGATGGAAGCCGACCCGTAAGAGCCCGTGGCGCGCGGGTAAGCAGAAACCAGCCGCAGCCCCCTCGGCGCGGAAGCGCTCACTGGCAGCCATCTGAGGGGCTTCAAGATCACTGGCTCGCGGGTAACGATTGCTCTGTTTGTAACCCCGGTTACTTAGCCCCTTGGCCCGGTTCAACTGGTCCATGGTCAGCCGCCTGAAAAGCGACCATGCGATCGCGTCAACGCCACCCTCGTCCTTGACGCGGTGAACTGCGATTAATCTTAGCCTCGCCGAAATCGCGGAACTCGCCAATCTGCAAAGGTTCGATTCCCACGAATGCGCTAACGCACCTCGTACAGCGTCCGCACCTTCCGGTGTCAGCCCTTGATCGATAAGGACGCGGACATCGAACACGAAACGCTCATCGACGGTCACGCCACTCTTCCTACCACCGCTCGTCGCGAAGGCGATCGTGCTCTTCGTCGCTCGGAGGTAGCCCGCTCACGATCGTTCGTTTCCAAGACCCAAGGATTTCCTTGACGGCTTCGCGGACAGAGCGCCGCGGTTGGGGTGCTCCTTTAGAGTCTCCCCCGCTGGAATAGCTGTCTTCCGGGAATGGATCCGCTTGAGTGGTTGCTTCGGGTACCGTTTTATGATCGGGAATGATCACCGTCAGTCGGATTCTCGAACGCTTCACATTAACTCCCGGTAGCAGTTGAAGCCAACCGTGGTCATATATGGCTTCTACTTGCATAGATGGTTCTCCTCCCACCGTCGATGACCGGCCACTCGGCGATTTCCTGTGCCGGTGTACAGGCAGACCGCCCCACCTTCGCCAACGGCGGGCAGCGATAGCCACTCTCCACTCTCGCGCCTCCAACCGGTCTGTCGGGCCGGGACGCCGGTCATGGGCGCGGAGGGCTTGACATAATGCTCACCGATCGCGGCAGTCGGGATCTGTGCTGTCACTTTCAATGTAACCTTCGTTTTAGTTTGTCAGCCAGGGCCAAGCTAGTGGTCCACTTGCCGCCGAAGACGCTCAGCAGCTTCCCGTTGCGCTGGAAGGCGTAATCACGACGCGCACGGGTTGGATCGCCGGCGGACTTGACCAACGGCCGAATTCCGGCAAAGGTTTCAACGATATCGGCCGCTGAGATCGGCCGGCTGTGGAAGTGATTGTAGGCTTTGAGAAGGTAGTCGGTTTCTTCGTCACTGCAGGCTATCGGCGCGTCCAGAGGTTGACGGACTTCAGTGGTGCCGATGAGGGTGCGACCCTTCCACGGTAGCACGAAGAAGATTCGCTTGTCCCCGGGGACTTCGAGCAGCAGGGCATGCTCGCAGGGACAGGCGACGACGAGATGACTGCCGCGAACCACGTCGAGACGATACCGGGGCTCGATACCGCTGTCGGTAAGGAGTTTTTCCGCCCACGGGCCGGCGATGTTGAGAATTTGGTCGAACGCCAACGGCTCGCCTGTCGCCAACGTCAGCCTTCCGTCTGGAGAAACGGAGCCTACGGCTACTCTTTCCTTGATGACGACGCCGGCTTGTCGGCACTGCTCGGCTACCCAAAGTCCGAGGCGCCGGTCGTCCATCTGGCCATCGTGGTAGCGGAAGCCGCCGAGCAGATCGTCGGTCTTCAGCGTCGGCGCCAGTGTCACGACCTGTTCCCTTGTCAGCGCTTCGCTCTTCGGTAGCCTCGACTTGCCAGCCAGGAGGTCGTAGAGCTTCATGCCTACCGCCAGCATCCACATCGGCCGACGGCTACTCCGGTAGACCGGCAACAGTATTGGCAGTGGCCGGGTCAGGCGCGGCGCACGCGCCAGCCAGGCGTCGCGCTCGCGCAGTGCCTCGCGTACCAACAGGAACTGACCCGTCTCGAGGTAGCGCAGCCCACCATGCAGCATTTTCGACGAGGCAGCACTGGTGGCTTCCATCACGCGAGCGCGCTCGAACACGGTAACGTCGTCGCCACTCTTGGCCAGCCGCCAGGCTGAACACAGGCCGTTGATGCCGCCGCCGATGACTGCAATCCTCATCCGCAGCGCTCCCGGCGTTCCACTGGCAGCAACCCGGTGCGACCACCGTGTGGTGAGCGGCAGGCGCCGATCGATACCGCCCGCGAACCCGGCGCTTCGCGACGCTCGGCGCGGGATTCGAGTTCACCACAGAGGACGTCGGTCCTATCGAGCCAATGGCGGGCTTGCTTCATGGCCGTTCCGCCGACGCGTTCGCCGGTGCCGGGCCACTTGACGGAGTTGCCATACCTTCCCGGGCGGGTCCAGACGAAGTCGCGCGGCACCTCCGAGATCTTCCCGATACGCGTTTCCAGAACGCTCCAATTGAGCAGACGAAGCGTGACATTGTGGCGGTTCTCCTTGACGACGAAGCAGTGCACCCTGGCTTCGTCACACGCTCTGGCCAGACCGGCGCGATTCTGCGCGCCGGGCCACGAGAGGGGGCTCGGTGATCAGGTTCACTCTGTGACGGGCGGCGGTTCCTGCCTGCTTGCGGTGCAGGCCACTCGGCCTGCGAGGGTCAACACGTTCCAGATTATCCGAATGGGTTTCGACGGCAGCGAAATGGTTCCTGGCGATACGGCCGCAACCGACGATGCCGATGCGGATTTTTCTGCCCTGGATGATTTTGTTCATGGTCGATTGGCTAAAGAGCGAGAGCACGCGTCTCGCAAGGGATGTTCGGTTGTAGCAGCAGCAAGTCCGCTACCTGTGACGGCTGTGTTCCGCGGTGTCGGGTAACCACCCTTCGTTGAGGACCTCCCGCATCGCCCACCGGCAGGCGTCGGGAAAACAGTCGAGGCCGGTTTCCCCGACAGCCTGGGCAAGCGCCTCGGCCCAGACCATCTCCAGCCATCGCGCTTCCTGGAGCTTGGGAACGAGGCTGGGGGGTGTCATGCAGCCCATAGGCAATTTCCTTGCGCTGCGCCAGGATGGTCTTTTCCCAACTGGCTCGCCGCCTATCCATCTGGTATTGCCACTCGAGCAGATGCGCCAGCAGGACCGCCATGCGGCTCGCCAATTCGCGTTGTTCGCTCCTGGCGACGCTCTCAATCTCTTCCGCGACGTGCTCGCGGTCGAGCAGCTCGACCCGCCCGGCACGAATGAGACTGGCCTGCTCGCTGGCCCATACCACCACAGCCGATTCGTAACTGGCTATCACACTGCCCCCTGCAACCCCGGCTGACAGAAAGCGTTTCATTCTACCCGAACCCTGCCTATGGAACCTGGACTTTGCTCAGGTTCTGTGCCGTACGGTAACGGATTCGACAATGCCAGCCAGTGCGAATGGGCTGGCGTTGACGTGGCGTGAACGCCTTGCTCAGCTAAGCAGATCACTCTTCGGAAGCGCGGACTTCCCCGCATTGACCGCGCTTGCGCTGCGCACCTATACTCGTTTCGCAGGTGCCGTTAGATTTCGTCCCCCCATGATGCCATGGCACCGAGGCTCATCGTTGGGCAGCGCATGAGGAAGGTGATCGATGAACACGGAATCTCTGAAGGAAGTGATCAAGCGGGAGTTGCCGGTCTGGCTGCGGGAAGATCCCGAGTTGCGAGCCTACATCCTGGAACTCACTCGTCAGGAATACGCCG
>Ga0209460_1001110_pt1 | contig 17625 bp, 9 predicted proteins | sample EBPBio132013_DNA_FD_185868 | JGI IMG/M metagenome (GOLD analysis project Ga0209460, IMG submission 185868) | Wastewater treatment Type I Accumulibacter community from EBPR Bioreactor in Madison, WI, USA - Reactor 2_5/13/2013_ DNA (SPAdes)... | ecosystem: Engineered > Bioreactor > EBPR >...
TGAAGCTGTGGAGTTCGTGCAGTTGGCTTTCGGCGGCTTCGGTAAATTTGAGGATGGCGGATGAGGCGATGCCCTGACTTTCGGGCGTGGCACGTTCTAATATTTGGGTGGGTTTGGCAGGCATAAGAATTTCCTTCTATTTTGAGTGACAACGCGAAACGAGTATAACGCGGTTGGGCGAGCGCGGGGTATGTGGTTTGGCAGGGTACGAGGGTGTCGTTCGGAACCTAGATGCCCCAATCAAACGGTGGGTATTTTTGAGCGACAGCTTCAAGACGGTCGAAGGCGGCGGAGATATTGGCGTATTGTTCTGAATCCTCAGTACCTCCATATTCATTGGCATTTTGTCGTATGATTTCCATCGTCGTCGCTCGCCATAGTTTGATGTCTTTGTGCTTCACGACAGGATCAGTTTGATAGGCTTCACATAGTAAGCCGAGAATGTCGATAGCGACAGGGAGATCCTCTTCTAATCTATAAAACCCGAATGCCTCCCAACGTGTTTCCGACGATAGAAAGTAAATAATGTCCTTTACCAATTGCTCGATTAAAGAGCCAATGAAGCGATCAAAATTAGATGACTCTTGACCAAGTTGATTGGTTTCCATTCGAATTGAAAAATAGGGGAGCGAATATTCAGCTAGCAGTGGTGTTATCGTAATTGACACAGCTTTCTCGCCAAGGTTTTCCCACTCATAGCCTGTATCTTCAAGGTGCTTAAACATGGTCTCGATTGCAGGACGATGCTTTTGGCGGTAAGCATAATCATCTAAAGCAATTGGGTAATTATCCGCGACCTTCCATTCAGTGTCCCAAACAGGCATAAATGCAGAACGCCAGCGTTGTACAAGTTTGTTTGATCGAATAGGAACGCCTCCAAGCCCAATATTATGCTGCTCAAATAAGAGAATGATTTCCATAACCGTCAATACTTGTGATAACCACCACCCGTTATTTGCGACCTGCTCCGGTGATACCCAATATTCAATCTCACGCTCAATACGATCAGTAATCGACATAAAATAATCGAGAGGAGAATCACCATCATAAATACCCTTGCCCCATCTGCCCATTGTCGTTACCTCACTCACTTGAGGATGTACTGTACTACAGGTGTCGTTAGGCTGTCATCCGATTATTGACACTGCGGGAGGCTGAAGAGGCCGGTGAACCAGCACTGGATGGCGAGGATGCCCCGCAAGTTGCGGTCAAATTCGGTTCCTCGGACGGTGGACAGTTCGACATCTGCCGCGAGGATGCCCTGCCCATCTGCCCAATTGGCTGCCGTGCCGCTGACGGTGTAGGCATCGAACGGTTCGCCGTAAGGATAACCGGAAGCCGCGCTGAGGACGGCGGCAAGCTGAAGCGAGTCGACGGTCTCATTACACGTCCCCTCGAAGATGCCATCGGCGGAGGCGTGGTAGAACAGGGCGGCGGCTGGCTTGTTGGTCTGCATAAAGACCGAGAGGGCGGCGGTTTCCGGCTCGGAGAAAGGACGCTCGCCGGGGTCAACCGTGCGCTGCTGCCAGTAGGCGGTTTCTGACCAGTCGCAGCCCCAATTGCGGTTGAGGTCAACCTGATTGCCGTTGAAGCGCCCTTCAGCGGTGCGCCCACGCGCGAGGCCATCGGGATTCAGCACCGGAATGAGGATGATCGACATACCGGCTAGTACATCGTCCGGCGCGGATTCGAAATGCGCGATCAGTTCATTGATGAGCAGCACGGTATTCGACTCAAAACCCGCGTGGACACCACCGACCAGCAGCAGGATTTTATCGCCCGTACCGAAGCGCCACGCCAGAATCTCACGCCCATCTGCTGACTGCCCGATGACGAAGGTGTTGGCGGCGGGTTGGCGCGTGAGGACCGGCGTACCCGTTAGTGTGACATCCGGCGGCAGGGTGACGGATAGGTTGGTCAGGGGTGGCGGGGCGAGCGTCGAGAGTAACAGCGCGGTCGGTAAGGCGGGTAAGGGAGTCGAAGTCGGCGCGGTGGTGGGAACGGCGGACGGAACCTGCGCGTCAATCAAACGCGGGGTGTTGGTGGGACGGAAGTTTGCCAGCGACACAGGTGTTTGCGTAGGTAATGTGGCTGCGGTGGGTGGTACTGTCGTCTCTTGGCAACCTGAGAAGAAGATGAGTATGATTAGGGTACTAATAACGCGCGTGATTATCGGGTTCATATTATTGAGGTAAGCGGAGGGGCATGATGTTTCCAAAAAAGTTTGCTACCCTGCTGTTCATACTAAGCCTAGTCTCGCTGGTGGCTTGCCAACCGCAAGAGGAAGTGGCGGAACTGCCGACGCTGGCGGTGCTGCCGACCCTCACGCCGAGCGATACACCGACGATGACCCCCAGCGCCACCAACACGCCGACGGCAACACCCACCCCGACGGCAACGGCGACGGCGACTTTTACACCCAGCAACACGCCGACGAATACGCTGACACCGACAATCACGCTGACACCGACTTTCACCTTAACACTGACGAGTACAATAACGAATACACCGGTATCCACCAATACGCCGCTGCCACCGACAATCACGAATACGCCGATTTTTACCAATACGCCAATCGCGCCGCAAATTCTATCATTCAACGCGACGGCGACCAATGTTACCGCGAACAGTTCGGTTACGCTGGTGTGGAGTACAGACGCGGAGTCAGCACGGATTGACCAGATGAACGCGCAGGGGCAGGTATCGCAAACGTTTAATGTGATTCCGACCGGTTCGCTTCCAGTTACGGTGCCGGGGAATCTGGGGACGTTGGTGGTGTACCGGTTGACGGTGTTCCGGGGTGCGGCACAGGATACGCGCTCGGTGGCGATCACCGTGCAGTGCGCGACGGCGTGGTTCTTTGGCAATCAATATGCACCGCCGAACTCCGGCTGCCCAACGGGGCCGCAGTCCTCAGGGGCGGGGGCGTTCCAAGCGTTCGAGCGCGGGTTCATGATTTACATCAACGACTCGAACCGTAACACCATTTACGGCGCACAGAACCAAGACGCACGGTTCATCACCTATGGCAACGGTTGGGACGGCACCACGACCTATAGCTGCTTCGGTACGCCGACCAACGGTTTGCAGGCACCGCAGGAAATGTTCGCGTGGGCGTACTGCAACACCAACGCCCCGATAGGCGGATGGAGCGGCTCGGTGGGTTTCGCCACGACAGCGATTGACAAGACTAACCGCACCATCCAGTTCGAAGACACCGGCGCGGTGTATATCGACTCGCCGTTGGGTGTGTTCCGGTTCAACAACAGCACAGGCACATGGTCGAAGATTAAATAAGCTAGGACACGACAACGTTATGCCGATTGAGAAAACGCTCATTGTGATGGCTGGAATGCCCGGCAGCGGTAAGACCACGCTGGCGCGGTTGATCTCGAAACGTTTGGGCATTCCGGTTTTCGCGAAAGATCGTGTACAGCGGGTACTGCGCGACCATAACCTCGCTAAAGAGAATACCGGCGATGGTTATTACATCATCCTCGATATGGCGGATGAGCTGTTGGGGTTGGGGTTAAGCTGCATTCTGGATGCGACCTTTCCACTCGACCATTTTCGCACGACCGCCAGCGAAATTGCCCAACGGCACAAAGCCAAGTTCTGCGCGGTGTACTGCTACTGCTCGGATGATGCAGTGTGGCGCGAACGGATGACCGACCGCGTGCATTACGTTCCCGGTTGGAAGCCAGTCGGTTGGGACGATGTGACGCGGATGCGGGATTACTACCAACCGTGGAATGATAACGCGCTGGTGATGGACTCGATGCACAGCCCGGAAGAAAATTACCCGCGCTTGGTCAATCATATCGAGAAGGCAACCCGGCGGAAGTATGTTCCCCACCAGCCGACGGAAGATAAAGCGGACTGGCAGTGGCAGGGGTAGCAATAAAAAAGGCGCACACGCGCCTTTTCATTTGTTCAGATACGGCTTGATTAGACAGCAATCGCTTCCAACTTGGATTCGTATTTGGGCAGCTCAAACCAGAAGGTGCAGCCGCCGTTGTCGGGGCAGTCCAAACCAACGCTGCCGTTATGCAAACCCACCAGTTCTTTGACAATCGACAAGCCGAGGCCGCTGCTGCTTTCACCATTGGTCGGGCGAGGGCTGAGTTTGGCGAACGGCTCGAACAAGCTGCTCTGTTCCTCGGCGGGAATGCCGGGGCCTTCGTCGATCACCTTTAACCGGACATCACGACCCATGACTTCCGACGAAATGGTCACGAAGCAGTCGTTGGGGCTGAACTTGATGGCGTTGCTGACCAGATTACTCATCACCTGCATGATACGGTTGGGGTCGGCGAGGACTTCGCCTTCGGTTTCGCCCATGAGCAGGGTGATGTTCTTGACGTTGGCGGTTTCGCTATAGCGGGTGACGACTTCCCAGATCAGGTCTTCCATCATCACGGGTTCGAGGTTGAGCTGTGCTTTGCCCTTTTCCAGCGCGGCGGTATCCAGAAAATGCGTAATCAGGTCATTCATGGTGTTGACTGCCATTTCTATCGTTTCTAAGGCATCTTTCGTTGCCGGTTTATCATCCAATTCGGTTTGCAAATAGTAGTGCGCCAGACGCACATTGTTGACCGGATTTTTGAGGTCATGCGTCACGATTTGTAAGAAGCGATCCTTCTTCTCGTAGGCCGATTTGAGATGCGCGATCATCTGCTGCTGTTCATCGGCGCGTTTTTTGGCGGTGATGAGGTGGCGAACGCGGGCTTTAAATACCTCGGCAGTGATAGGCAGCACAATAAAATCATCCGCGCCAAGGTCTAAGGCGGCGGCGTGGTTGCCCGCTTGCTGGGCAGAAACGATCATTATGACTGGTATGGTGGTCAACTGGGCGTTGGATCGCAGGGCTTTCAGGGTTTCGAGCGTTCCGTCAATAATCATCAGGTCGAAGTCAGCGGGATTCGCCAATTTGAGCGCTTCATCTAACGTGCTGTTCCCCGCCACTGCATATTCCGGCATCAGCATATGGCGAACAGGCAACCCGGATTCGGCATCTTTAAAGACGACGAGTAAGCGGGAACGTTCGGGTGAGAGTGCAGGTCGCAAATGGCTCATTGGAAATGTGCTGTACTTTATGCGTACGCACATGCCTCCTTCTTCCTTGACGATCAACAGTACTAATTAAGAATGATTTGATCGTTGTTATAAATCAAATAATAGCACAAATATCAACTGTATCGCAATTAATTTATCTATTCTGTCTGAATTTTAGGTAAATAACAACAGGACTAAGCGGCTAGCCAACGTAAAGAAATCAAATGACGTTCCCTCAAACAGCCGTAAGAAAGAGCCTTAAGATGAAATATGCGAGAAGAATTAAGGTTTATATTTCCAGCAGGTTCGCTTTTATTTTCGCCTGTAATTCATTGTTCACCCCGGCGGCGCTGCGGAGGTAATTCTCGACGGAGCCATATTTGCGGTGGATGTGGTCGATGGCGGCTTTGAGGTAAACGGGGTTGGAAATGAACAGGGGTTGAATATCTTCGGCGGTGACACCTGTCCACGCAATCGACTTGATGACGTGCCGCCCAAACTCGAGGAAGCTGTTGTAGTAGATATTGCTGAGGGAATAGTCGGCGAGGATGACATCCTCAGAGACACCCAACAGACTGAGGATGAGCATCACGGCGATGCCCGTGCGATCTTTACCGGCGGTGCAGTGAATGATGGTCGGCAGGTTATCGGCGTTGGCGAGGCGGCGCAAAATGTCGCCGTAGAGATGGGCGTTGCCATCAACAATGACACGGGTGTACATATCGGGCATCATGGCGGCGAATTGGCTGCGGTTGAAAAAGAGGGCGCTGATACGCTGGCGGCGGTTTTCGGCGGCGAGCAGCGGCAAATGCAGATATTCCGGCGCGGGGTCGGTGGGGAGTTTATCCGGCGCGTCGGTTTGTTCTTCCACGCTGCGGAGATCACAGACGAGTTTAATGCCAAGTTTGCCAAGCTGTTCTAGGCCAGCCGTGCTTAAGCCGCCGAGCGCACCGGAACGGTAGATGCGTCCGGTACGGACACGCTGACCATCAGCGGTTTTATAGCCACCGATGTCGCGGAAGTTGATCGCGCCATCGACGGTGAGGATGCGTTCGGGCAGGTCATCCGGCAGGCGGATGATGAGCGATTCGGGGTCGATGCGTTCGACTTTGTTGCGTTTGTTGATATAGCTGCTGATACCGACCAGCGCACCGACGGCACCCAAGACACCAATCCATCGCTTCATAGACCTGCTCCAATGCGTTCTGCGGCTAACTTCACGCCGATAAAATTGCGAGCGACCGGGCCGATTTCCAGTTCAGCGAGGGAACCGGAAACAAACAGACCTTCTGACCAGCACAGACGCTGATCGACAATCGGGAAGCCATCTTCAGCAACGGGCAAACCGTAAGCCTTGATGGCAGCGTCAAGCCATGCACCACCGGGGCGCGAGGTTTCGAAGCCCGTGGCGAGGATGATGCGATCTGTCGTTAACGTATCACCACTTTCAAGCGTCAAATACAGCTTGCCGTGCTGATAGCGAACGGCCTTCACTTCATCTATACGCTGGTCGAGGATGCCATGTTGCACGGCGGCTTCGAGTTCGCGTACGACATCCGGTGGCATCGAGCCGCGATGACGGGCGGTGCGGATGAGATGACGGCGGCGGGCGTAATCCGCGTCTTGATAAAACCCGTCGAGGTGCTGGTGGGTGATCCAGCCCAAGTCCGAGTCAAACTGATGGATGCGCGGTGGATGGCGCATGAGTAAGGTTACGCTGCCCGATGATTCCAGCGCTAGGGCAGTGGCGGTTTGGGCGGCAGTGATGCCCCCGCCGACCACGAGCGTATGACCGGGGGATGTGGCGCGTGTGAAAGCGGGATCAAAGAGGTGGTGGATATTCGCACCTTCAGCCTGTGCTGTGCGCGCCCAATCCGGCCAATAGGGACGCTCGGTATTGCTAAAGGCGAGGATGACGTTTCGCGCCTCCAGCGTGCCGTTATTGGTGGCGACCTGCCAGCCTTCGGCGAGGCGGTGGAGACCTGTGGCGCGGCCTAACAGTCGCAGTTCATCCAGATGGTAACGTTCGATCAAGGTTTGACTATGGGTGTTGAACAACTGGAGTGATGGACGACCATACGGCTCGATGAAATCCGCCAACGGCTGACCATCGTTGGTGCGGGTGAAGGTGATGAGTGAGAAGGGATCGTAGTGCAGGTTGTGGGCATGAGGCGACCGCAGATAGCTCATGCCGGTGTTGGCGGTGAAGTGCTGCCAGAGGGCTAGGGGTTGGGGATGCGGGTCGAGGACGCGCACTTGATCGGCTGGTATTCGCCTGCGACGGGTGAGATAAAGGGAGAGGTAGGTACCGTGTATTCCCCCACCGATAATGAGCCAATCGAGCATAACCCCGCCTGTGAAGTCTTTTACAATCTGCCCTATGATAGCACACGTTTGCACTCAGAAAGGGTCAAGTAGCACGAAATCAGTTCTTAGGATAAAATAAACCGTTGATTAACAATATTTAAAACACATGCTGGAAGAGTAGCAATCGGCGTGAGTTCGATAGGTGTTTGATTGACGTGCCGCAGTCTCCTCCCAGATCGCTTGGGGGATTATCGAAGGCGAGGGAAGAATGAGCTTCGACGAAGAAAACCTATCTGGCCCAGATGTGATTAAGGTTTCGGCAAAATCGCGCTCGACAGCAGTGGCGGGGGCAATCGCTGGTGTCATGCGCGAGCATCACTACGCCGAGGTGCAAGCCATCGGTGCGGGGGCAGTGAACCAAGCAGTGAAGGCATTGGCAATCGCGCGTGGGTATTTGGGACGCGATGAGATTGATATTGTGTTCACTCCTTATTTCACCGAAGTGATGATCGACGGTCAAGAGCGAACGGCAGTGCGCTTTTCGGTGGAGCAGCGCCCTCCGGGTACCGTGAGCCGTGCGCCACGCCAGACCAGCATCTCAGCGCGTGACGATTAGCCGTGCTGAGAGCCGACCTACATCTTCATACGACAGCATCTGACGGTCAGCTTCGGCCTGCGGACGTTGTTCAACTTGCACGTAAAAACCATCTTAATACAATCGCTATAACCGACCATGACACGACTGATGGGGTTGAAGAAGCCTGTCAGGTCGCCAATAACTCGCCGGTCGTCATCGCGGGGATTGAACTGAGCGCCGAGGAAAATGATACCGACGTGCATATGCTGGGGTATTACGTCCAGCCGGAGAACGCCGGGTTCAAAGTGGCACTGAGCCAATTCCAGCATGATCGCCTGAACCGGGGCGAGGCGATGGTGGCGAAGTTGGCGGCACTCGGTAAGCCGGTTTCGTGGGCGCGGGTGCTGGAACTGGCAGACGGCGGTTCGGTCGGGCGACCGCATGTGGCGCGGGCGATGGTGGAAGCGCGGCACGTCGAATCGATCAATGAGGCGTTTGACCGCTACCTCCATCATGGTGGCCCTGCGTACGTTTCACGCAAGCGGATGTCGCCGGAAGAAGCGATACAGCTTATCCATTTGGCGGGTGGGGTCGCGGTGATGGCGCATCCGGGGTTGGTGCCGGATTATCTCGTGATTTTGGAACGGTTGGCAGCGGCGGGTTTAGATGGCGTGGAGTTCAACCACCCGCGTAACCCGGCGACGGTGCGCGAGAACGTGCGGGCGATTGCGCTGCGGCATAACCTGATTATGACGGGCGGCTCCGACTTCCACCGGCAGGGCGACCCGATGGGGGCATACACCGCGCCACCCGAATCGCTGCTGGCACTGCGGGAACGACAAGCCCTCTATTAGACTGCTCAACTGCTCACATTCATTTGTGCCAAAGCAATCGTAAATAACCCTATCCCATACGTGTATCCTACGACTTTATAACGCGCCTCGTTTAATAACCCGGAATCATTTATAGTCATATAGGGATATGCAAGGTGTTGGCTGCATCATAATAAATATTTAACTAAAAAATAGGTCGCGTTATGTCTGCTTCTCGCCGCACTCTATTCACCATTACACTGGTCGCATTTTTGATCGTAACAGGGGTTCATGCCCAAGAAGCACCTCCAGTTGAAGCGCCTACGATTACCCCGTTACCCACGGAAGTGCCAACCGAGGTCGCACCTCCGACTGATGTCCCCACGACGATTCCAACCGAAACGTTGACCTTAGCGCCGGAACCGAGTTTAACACCCCTTCCGACTGACCTGCCGACGCAAACCCTAACGCCTGAGCCGTCGTTGACCGCTGTGCCGACTGTGTTACCCAGCGCAACACCGAGCGTTACGCCGAGTATTATGGCTGCTGCAACGAGTACAGCCAGCCTGACCCCCAGCTTAACACTCGTGAACGTACCGGATACCCAAAACCACGTCAGCGTACAGGCAGTCTGTACCCCTTCGGCCTCGCTGAGTGCCATCGCGCTTGTTTCCGGCTCGCAGTTTTCATCGGCCTACACCTCGTTATCCGCAGATGGAGCCTCTATCGTCTTTCAGAGTAATGACAGCAGTCTGGTTCTGAATGACACCAATAGTGCCACCGACATCTTTGTTTATAACCGCCAAACTTGTACGATCACGCGGGTTTCTGTCGCCGCAAATAGCACCCAAGCCAATGGTCATTCAACCCTTCCGAGTGTATCGGGCAATGGTCGTTACGTGGCCTTTATTTCGGAAGCAAGTAATTTAACAGGCGGCGACACCAATAACCGGCCTGACGTGTTCGTGAAAGACTTGCAAACCGGTGCCGTCACCCGTATTCAGACCAACCAATCAGCGGGCAGCGTCATCGTGGGGCGGCCTTCCCTATCGAGTGATGGTCGCTATGCTGTTTATCAACGGTACGAATCGACCTTGAGCAGTGGCAGCATGGTTGAATCGTATGATTTTCAGACGAGTACGGCTCAAACGATTGGCGAAGGGAGTTCGCCGACCCTTTCGAGTAATGGGCTTTTTGTTACGTTTTTGTCGCTCAACGCGCTCGTCGCCAGCGACACGAACGGTCAATGGGATGTCTATTTATTCAGCCGTGCTTCCAGCCAGCTTGAACGAATATCCATCTCGGCACTGGGCGCACAAAACAACAACGGCTCCCTTAACTTCGCTCCATCCATATCCGACAACAGCCGGTATGTCGTGTTTCAGTCAAGCGCGTCGAACCTCGTCAGCGGGGACACCAATAACGCCACTGACATCTTTCTTCGCGACCGCCAAACGTCACAAACGACCCGCATATCGCTGAATTCGGATGAACAGGAAGCGAACGGCAGTTCGACCAATCCGCATGTTTCGGGTGATGGGCGTTATGTCACCTTCTCATCTGCGGCGAGTAATCTGGTGAGTGGGGATACCAATAATGCCGCCGATATTTTTGTGCGGGACGTACAGGTTGGCGTGACCTACCGCATTCCCGGCAGCGGGGTTGGTAACGGCAGCGCGGATTTCCCGGCGATTTCGAATGATGGTAACTATCTCGCTTTTCAATCGGGTGCTAGCGATCTCGTCAGCGGAGACACGAACAGCGCTCAAGATGTGTTCGTCGCCCAACGATTGTCATTCGCACCGCCGATTATCCCGCCAACGATGCCGGGTGGGTGTGAAGATCACTGCGGCACACCGGTCACCCCGACCCCATCGTATACTTCAACGCGAACACTTGTTCCCAGCGCGACACTTTCGCCAACGGTTGCCGGAACGCAAACGCTTCTGCCGAGTTCTACACCAAGCCCGTTCGTCGCTCATTCACCACGCATCTTTTCACCCGCGCAAGGGGTTGGCATAACGGCTTCTGCCAGTGGTGGGGTTACGCCGTATACCTTTAGCCTTGTCAGCACGCCGACGTATGGAACGCTGAGTGGAACATTACCCAACGTTACTTATGTTCCCAGCAGCGGTTATGTGGGCATCGATCAGTTTGTGTACAAGGTGACTGACCAAGCTGGCAAAACGGCAAACGGAACCGTTACCCTTTCAACCTATCCGGTTCTCACGGCGACCGACAGAACCGTGAATACGCCGTTTGAAACCGCATCGACGATTACGCTGGCGGCGGTTGGCGGAGCGCAGCCGTATACGTTCGAGATTGTCGCGAACCCGACGGCTGGCACGTTGAGCGGAACCCTCCCCAACCTGATTTACACCCCAACAGCAGGCTACAGCGGCAGCGACAGCTTTACCTTCAAAGTAACCGATACCTACGGGTTTAGTGATACGGGTGTCGTATCGATCATTATTGCGCCGAAATTGGTGTTCGCTAACCAAACGGTGGCGGCGGCTTATGAACGTTCCCTCGCGATTCAACTATCACCAACAGGGGGCATTGCGCCGTATACCTATACCGTAGGCAGCCCTTCCCACGGGACGGTAACTGGCACCGCGCCGGCGCTCGTTTATACGCCGCCGAATGGCTATAGTGGCTACGACGCATTCAATGTCACTGTCACGGATGCAATCGGTAAAAGTGTTACCGCGACGATTAGTATTACGATCCCGACACCTTTTATGGTGGCTGCTGGAAATACCGCCGCGCTTATTAACGCGATTGTCGCCGCCAATATAAGTCAACTGCCCGACACCATCATTTTGGGTGGTGGAACCTATACCCTTACGACCCGTTATAACAGCGATGTAGAAAGTCCCGATGGTTTACCTGTCCTGAGTGGTGTTCTGTACATTCGTGGGAACAGCTCGGTCATCACGCGCAGCACTGCCCCGAATACACCGTTATTCCGTATTCTTTCGACCGATGGTGATATTTCAATCGAAAATTTGACCCTCTCCGGTGGTAACGCGAATACCAAAACGGGCGGGGGTTCGACTTACTCAACCTACGGTGGCGGTATCCATAATGACGGCAAGCTGAACCTTAACAACGTCACGATTACGAATAACAGCGCATTTTTCGGTGCGGCTATCGCGAATACCGTCAATGGCAGCATTGTTCTCACAAACTCGGTCGTTCGAGACAATATCGCCGCCAATTGGTACGGCATTGAAAATATGGGCCAATTCACCGCGACGAATATTATACTGGTCAACAATGGGCCGGGCGGCGGTATTAGTACTGGCAATATTTATGGGCCGGATGCACGTGCAACCATTACCAACAGTTGCATTACCGGTAATCCCAACCCTGCCATCAACAGAGGCACTTTAACCGCATCTGTCGATGCGAGGTATAACTGGTGGGGTTCAAGCACGGGGCCATCATTATTTGACGACCTGTTACAAGTGGGCGATGCGATTGATACCTCCGCCGTTGATACGTATGGTTTTCTGACCGCTGGCATTCTGGGATGCCCGACCGCACAAGATAAGCAATTACACACGCCTAATGGACGACCTATCGCGATGACGTTTACGGGTTCCGGCGGTGTTGCCCCCTACACGTTCAGTATCGCGACTGGGCCGACCAACGGTACCTTAACCGGCAGCCCGCCGAACGTGACCTATACGCCGAACGCGGGATTTAGCGGCACCGAGAAGTTCACCTTCCGCCTCGTGGATAGTCAAGGTTTACCGGCAACCGGCTTGATGACGATTGATGTCGCCCCTGAGTTGGTCGCGACCACCCAAAATATCAATACGCCATTGAATACAGCGGTATTGGTGACGTTAGCCGCGTCCGGCGGTAAAGCGCCTTACGTTTTTAGTAATGTGTCCACACCGGCGAACGGCAGCATCACCGGTACGCTGCCGAATATCACCTACACGCCGAATGCGGGTTTCACTGGCAGCAACAGCTTTACGTTCAGAGTGACGGACGCAGACGGCATCGCTAAGACAGGAACGATTAACGTGGTGGTTGGAACATTGGTCGCACAGAACCAAAACCTCAACACCGCTTTTGACACGCAAGTCGCCATCACGTTGAGTTCGACCGGCGGCGCGGCACCATTTTCCTACTCGATTGTCAACAATCCTGCCAATGGTGTGCTGAGTGGCGCACCGCCGACCATCACGTACCTGCCAACCCACCCATTTACGGGTACAGACACGTTTGTGTTCAAAGTCACGGATCGTTTGGGGACAACCAGCAATGGTACCGTCACCATTAACGTGGGTGCGCCGCCAACCGTCACCATCTCGGTGAATACGACGGCTCAAGAAGTGCCGCCGGTAACGAATGGCAACTGTACGCTCATCGAAGCCATGCTCGCCGCCAATAGCAACGCAGCGGTTGATGGCTGCGCGGCAGGCAGCACCGGCGAAGATATTATCAATGTACCAGCGGGAACCTATACGTTCTCTACGCCATATCGCACCGATGCCGGTGGTAAACGGTATGCCTTACCGACAATAAGCAGCAGCATCACCATCTTTGGCGCTGGCATTGATAAAACGATCCTTCAACGTGCTGCCAACACAAACAACTTTGTGATTTTTTACAATAATTCCACACTTACTCTGCAAGGTTTAACAGTTGGCAACAGCCAAAAACCGATGAGTGCCAGCTCGAATAATCCCGCCGTCAGCAATACCAATAAGCTCACGGTCATTGCGAGCAAGTTTGTCTATAATGCGTCGGATAGTGGCAGCGCGATTCGAAATGAATCTGTTGGTTCAATCGTTCCGGTAGCGGTTATTCGTGACAGTGTGTTCTTGAATAACAGTTCGTACAATCGCGGTGGTGCGATCTATAATCTCGAAGCAAACCTCACGGTCACCAACAGCGTGTTTCTTGGCAACAATGGCTTTGACCATACCGCTCCCGTTCAGGGCGGCACCAGCATTTGGAGTATGGGTACAGCGGTTGTTCAAAATAACTGCTTTCTTGATGCGGCTGTAGCAGTCGTCCATTACACTAATCCGTCATATCCCAATCCCATGAACGCGACGAACAATTGGTGGGGGGATTCAGGCACGGCATCCAGTACTACAGGCTCTGTCAATGTTAGCCCAACGTTGGCTGTGCGCCCTGCCATTTGTGACCTTGCAGCACCGCCGAAGTTGGACGTGGCAGCGGGTGACGTTGCAGGACTGATCGCGGCAATCGAGTACGCGAACACCCAAACGACACCGATTACCATTAACCTCGCGCCCAACAGCACGTATACGCTCACCCAGATATTCCCAACCGGCGCACTGGATACGACCAACAAAATGGGTCTGCCGGTGATTATGGCGAAGCTAACGATCAACGGTAATGGATCAACAATTACCCGCAGTACAGCCGCCGGAACGCCGGATTTCCGCATCATCACGGCGACCAATTCAGAACTCAATCTGGTTAACCTGACGATCAGTAATGGACGCGCTTATTGGGGCGCGGGTATTGGACTTTACGGCGGCATGAAACTGTCGCTGAACACGGTGAAGGTGCTGAACAACTACGCTGATGAAGGTGCTGGTATTGGCGGCAGTTATGAGGTCAACATTACTAACAGTCACTTTGAAGGCAATACATCGACTAGTCAAGGTGGCGCGATTCGGATCTCTTCTGGTGATCCTATAGTCAGTATAACCAATTCGACGTTCTTCAATAATCACGGTTCGAATGGGAGCAGTATCTATGCCTATTCGACGCAGAATGTCAGCATTACGAATAACTGTTTTGTGAACAATGAGGGTTTGAGTGTATCCAACTACATTTACAACTCATCGATCCTCAATATGCCGAACAACTGGTGGGGATCGAGCAGCGGGCCATCGATTTCTGTGAATGGGGAGGGCGATACCATCAGCACCAATATCGCCTATACACCGTTCCTCACAACCAAGCCCGCCCGCTGCCCCACTGTGCCGTTGACCGCCGAATCACAATCGTGGCTGATGTTGTTCCGCGAGACAGAAGCGTATCTTACGCTATCCGCCGATGGGGGTATTCCGGCTTATACCTACAGCATCGTCAGCAACCCGACACATGGAACGCTGACACTCGCTTTCCCGGATGTCATTTATAGGCCGAACGTGGGTTATATCGGAACCGACAGCTTTACGTATAAGGTGACGGACACGGTAGGGGCGACCGCTACAGCCACCGTGACCATGACCATCCAAGACGCGAATATCCACGTCACTTCTTTTAATCAAGAACAGCCATTCGTGGTCAATGGCAACTGTACGCTGGGCGAAGCGATTACAGCCGCGAATACGAATACGGCGGTGGATGGCTGCGAGGCGGGTATTGCTTATGATGTGATTAACTTGCCTTTTGGAACCTACACGTTTACACAACCAGACAACACCAACGCGGCTGATGGGCCGAGTGCCTTACCCATCATTACGAGCAATATCGCCATCAACGGTAACGGCTCGATCCTTCAGCGCAGCACCGCAGCGGGTACGCCGGATTTCCGGTTATTCAATGCTGCTTCGGGTTCGCTCGACCTGTATGAAATGACGGTCAAGAATGGTCGTCTTGTTCGGCAAAATTATGATACTGACCGTGGCGGCAACATCTATAGCAAAGCCCCGCTGTATCTCACTGAAGTGACGGTGACGAACGGTAAAACCAGTTCTAACGCCGGTGGTATTTACGTCTTAAACCCTGATGCGATTTTCGTTGTTGAAGACAGCCTTATCTCCGGTAATGACGGGCCGCTCGGCGGCGGTATCTATGCCTGTGCGGATACGACTATCCTCAATTCGGAGATTTCCAACAATATCGGGCAAACGGGCGGCGGTATAGGGGTAGGGTGTGGTACGGCTTATATCACTGGCAGCGTCATCAGCCAAAACAGCAGTACCGATATAGGTGGTGGTATCTACGTCAACAACGTCAACACAACGATTGTGGACTCGGTTTTGAGCAACAACGTGTCGGTAAAAGGGAGTGAAGTCTATTCCGACAACGTTGGAATACAAAAGCTGACCATCGAGAATAGCTGTGTGATGGATCGCAGCAACAGCGCGGTCTATGATAAAGCGTGGTACGGCACGATCATCGCCACGAACAACTGGTGGGGTTCTGCCAGCGGCCCCGGTGGCATAGGGTCGGGTACTGGAGCGATTATTGAAGGGCAAGGTGTGATCTATTCACCATTCAGAACAGCGCCGATCTGGGGTTGTGGTGTCCTGTCGGTGGTGGGTGTCAATCAAAGCATCAATCTCGCAAACGGGGCTGCGAAGGCGGTCACGGTGAAGGGGCAAGACGGTGCGCCACCCTATACCTACAGTATGTTTAGTCAGCCGATGCACGGTACCTTGAGCGGCGTACTCCCGAATGTGACCTATACCGCTAGCGCCGGGTATTCGGGTACGGATTGGTTCCGGTTCAATGTGACGGATGCCAACGGTGTGACAGCATTAGGCTTAGTGGAGTTTGCGATTGCGCCGGTGTTAGCGCCGCCGAATCGGACACTCAACGTTTTGTATCAAACTTCGGGGTCACTCACACTCAATACCATAGGCGGTCGTGCGCCGTATAGTTATGCGATTACAGCGCCGCCAGCTCACGGTAGCGTTAGTGGTGTGCTGCCGGTGGTCACTTATACACCCGCGCAGGGATACAGCGGTGGCGATGTCATCACTTATCGGGTAACTGATGCAAACGGCACGACTGCGACCGCGACAATCCAAATTACTGTCGGTGCGATCTTAACGACCGCCAATCAAGACTTACTCGTGTTAGCGGATACATCACTGCCGATCAGTCTCTCGGCGCAAGGGGGTACATCCCCGTATACCTTTGTCGTCCTTGTTCCACCGGAACACGGATCGGTATATGGCACAAATGGTTTGCTCACTTATGTGCCAGCGAGCGGCTATACGGGTTATGACTCTATTCAATATAAAGTCACGGATGGCCTATCACAAACGGCCACCGGCACGGTCAGCATCAAAGTCGTGAGTTCGCTGACGATAGGGGAATATCAAGAAAACAGCTTCTTGATGTCCTACAGTGGGAATTGGATTGATTATACGGGAACCGGCCCTGTAAACGGCTCGTTCAAATACACAAACGATCCGAATGCAAAAGCGGTGTTCTGGGTGGATGAATCGGTTGGGCGGGTTATCCTCCGGCGCACGACCTATAGTAATTACGGGTCAACCGCAATTTACGTCGATGGTTCATCTACACCGTTGACGACCATGAACAATGCCAGTTCAACGCTGCTATTCGGTGTGCCATTCACCTTTACCATCCCGACGGGCAGCCACAAAATTGAGCTGCGAAATGTAGGGAATGCTTACAGCAGTGTGGATCAGATTGATCTCCTGCCGCCGCTTGAACCCCTTAAGGCGAGTGTCGGCACCTACCAAGAGAGTGAGTCAAACCTGAGTTATGTGGGGAACTGGATTAACATCGCCAACGCGGGAGCGCTGGGTGGTACACGGCGCTACACCAGCGACCCGACGGCGCGGGTGAGCTTTAACATCGACAGTTCGGTCGGGCAGGTGACGATTTACCGCACGGTGTTTGGCAGCACTTTCGGCTCGCTGCAAGTGTATGTCGATGGCATACTGAGCGGGACGATTGTCAACAATACCAGCAGCACTGTTCAGTATGGTGTACCGTATACCTTCATGGTGGTACCGGGGTCGCATACCATCGAACTGCGGAACACGAGCAGCAAGTTCAGCGACATTGACCAGATCAAGGTGGAAGCGCCCACCGCGCCGCTGACGACAGCCATTGGCACATATCAAGAATCGCATTCGGGTCTGACGTATGTGGGGAACTGGATTAACA
>Ga0209460_1001112_pt1 | contig 17572 bp, 17 predicted proteins | sample EBPBio132013_DNA_FD_185868 | JGI IMG/M metagenome (GOLD analysis project Ga0209460, IMG submission 185868) | Wastewater treatment Type I Accumulibacter community from EBPR Bioreactor in Madison, WI, USA - Reactor 2_5/13/2013_ DNA (SPAdes)... | ecosystem: Engineered > Bioreactor > EBPR >...
ACACACATTGCTGTGTGTTAAGGTTGTGTTAAGTCTACATCCCGCTTTCGTGTTCGTCAAGGCGATTTTGTAATTTCCTACAAACTCATTTGGGATACTTGGGATATTTTACACAATCCTGTATCACCATCACTTGACGTTCCACACCAGTCAATTAAGTTTCCTGAATTGCCTAGTCACAACTGTTAAATTGCGTTTTGCTGCGGGAGATAAACTATATCATGCCGTTTTTTGGCTGTCAACACCATTTTCAAACTGATTTCAAACCCGTTTTTCATAATTGGTGTTTAGGGACAAAAACAGTCCGGTTTGCGTTCCCGGACTGTCCGGCATTACCTTGTTAAGTTGGTCGTTCTTGTGAACGGGCGTTACTATATGATACGGGAGAAAGGTCGTCAAGGGCGACTTGTGAAAATTGCCACCAATTGCTCAATTTGAGGGAGAAAATGGCATGTTACAATTCGCTACGTCCCTGTAGCGCTCTACTGAGCGTCACGGAGTCAACATACTCGATGTCGCCGCCGACAGGCAGCCCGCGCGCTAGACGGGTAATTTTTACACCGCGCGGTTTGAGTTCCTTCTGTATATAGAAGGCGGTTGCATCACCCTCCTGCCCCGGATTGGTTGCCACGACAACTTCAACGGCATCGCCGATTTCAATACGTTTTACCAATTCACGAATCTTCAAATCATCCGGCCCAATACCATTGACAGGCGAAATCGCTCCGTGCAGCACATGGTAAACGCCGTCATATGCGCCGGTTCGTTCAAGCGCGGTTACATCGAGGGGTTCTTCAACCACAGCGATGAGGTGATGATCGCGACGCGGGTCATTACAAATCGGGCAAGGATCATCAATCGTAATGTTGTAGCAGGTTGAACAAAACTTGATCTGGCTTTTCAAGTTAGTCAGTGCGTCAGCCAGTTTGAGCGTTAGCTCATCCGGCGAACGCAGCAAATAGTACGTCAATCGCGAAGCGGATTTGGGGCCGATACCCGGCAAACGCGAGAAGGCATCAATCAATTTAGTAACCGGCTCGGGGATGGTTTTACTCATCTTGCAACCTTGAAGGTGTCTTTTAAGCGAAGGAAAGGCGACTCGAAATACCGATACGACAGCCACGATAGGGCGACAGTCGCCACTATTATAATTGGATAAATCGCAAACTGGTATAGCGGTTCGCTCATTTGTTCGTGAGTAAAATGCAGGAAAACGAGCAATACGAGGGTATGCAGCATATAAATGCCGTACGACAAATTGCCGGCTTCTTCCAACCACGGGTGATCGAGCTTAAGCGGGAACCGTTCATTCGTCGCGACATTCAAAATGAGGATGGCAAATGCGAAGGTTGTAACGACGGTATATGGGATATGGGGCGCTTCGTGAACGAGTATCGCCACTGCTACTGTCACTAAAACAGCCAGCCCACTCACCACCGGATGGTAAATCAACTTGAGTATGGGATGCTTAAAGTAGTAGGCACAAGCAAACAATCCGCCAATCGCGATGCAGTCGTAACGCATATATCTAATTACTATCGTGAAGAAGTCATCCGGCCTCTGCCAAAACATAAACGCCATGAGTGACCACCAGAATACAATTACCGCGAGGAAAAACTTGGCTAAGTTCGCATCTGATTTACCGACGTGCGGGATAAACAGGTAGAACTGTTCCTCAATGGCGATTGACCAGAGATGCTCCAGCGGAGGGAACGGATAGTATATGATGAAGGCGATGTTGCCTTGAAACAAAATCAACAAAATAGCGATCACAGGATTAGCGATTGTATTATTGAAGGCCGAAGTGATCGGCGGGAGCAGCAGCGCAGTCACCAGTAGCAGCGCATAGTACAACGGCCAGATACGCAAAACGCGGCGCATGTAAAACTTCTTGACCGAAACCGTAGACGTACGTTCGCGTTCGACCAGCATCAAGTAGGTAATCAAAAAACCGCTGAGGACGAAAAAGAGGTGAACCGCATCGGTTCCATTCAAAAATAAGCGGCCAATCGTATCTGGTAAATCAGGTATACCGTACCACTGGCGCGGGTTATACATGATGTGGTGAATAACCACTGAAATGGCTGCGTAAAAACGCAGTGCGTTCAAACCCTTAAAATGTATTTTCACGCGCAAACACTTTACTCAGGCGCGATGACCTGCACCAATAACGGGATGAAAAAGAGCAGATCAACTCTGCCCTTTCATCAGTTTACAGCCATGTATCAGCCGTTGTGCCTTGAGCCTATTTTGGAATTAGCCGCCGAGCAACCCACTGAGCAGCGGGTTATCGCCCAAGCCGCCGGTAATGCCTTCCATACGACGTGCGGACAATTCTTGGCTCTGCTCAATCGCTTGGTTCACGCCGAGCATAACCAGTTCTTGCAAGTCGGTCAGCCATTCTTCGTCGTTCAGGTCGATCAGTTCTTTGTTAATCGTGATCGACTGCACACGCTGGTGACCACTGATGACGATCTTGACCGCGCCACCACCCACTGAGACTTCAACCGTTTCTTTTTCGAGGGCTTCTTGAGCAGCGACCATGTCTTCCTGCATCTTCTGGATCTGCTTCATCATGCCGCCCATGCCACCCTGCATTCCGCCGGGCATCCCACCACCAAACCCACCACGACGACCTTTTGCCATTTGATTTGCTCCTCTACCTAAAGTTCAACATTTCCCAAATACCTATACTGGCATTTACCGTATATGCTTACTTCCGTTTATCAACCGGGGTAATCTTGGCTCCTAACTGTGCGCCTTCACTTAGTAAGGGGTCGTTGGGGTCGAAACCCAATCCGTCATTGGATTGCTCAATCGACGCATCATCGCCTTCGACCATGATAACACGGACGTGAAGGCGTACCCGATGCACCTCGTAAAAGACACGCTCCAGCACTTGGATTTTTTCCGGTACTTGCAGCTTATCATAATAGAGTGAATTATTCGTGCCGAGGAAAACGGTGTTGCCATCCACCCTTACAACCCGAAAATACTGCATCAAGTCGGGGCCATTCTTGCTATAACGATAGAGCGCCTTGAGTGCGATATTCCACTTTTCGCGGATGATCGCAGGCTCGACCACGGGCGGCGCACCGGCAGGCATGACCTCAGCCGGTGGCGGCGGCGCTTGAGCTGCGGCTTGCGGCGGTGGAGCGTAAGCCGGTTGAGCATAAGCTGAACTCATCTCAACGACAGATTCCTGATACTTTAAGGATTCCAACAGTGCCAATTCAAGCATCAACTGGGGCTGCCAACCGCCTTTGTAATTATTCACCGCATCATTAAAGCTCTTAATAGCGGTGAGTAAGCGTCCGCGCCCGATCAAGACCGCCTGATCCTGATAGAGCGACCGGTCATCCTCTGAGGCTTCGACCAGATCAGCGCTTGCCGTCTGCGTCAGCAACACTGCCCGCAAGTGTTCAACGACCTGCTCGCCGAGCTGGCGCGGGTCGGTTCCGGCATCAATCGCAGATGCGATCACATGTAAACCACCCGCAGCATCGTCATCGACCAATGCGGCGACCAAATCTTTAACCGCACCAAGACTGGCTGTTCCTAATATCCGTTCGACAATATCGAGGGTGATGACTTCCTCAGGGTCGGAGACAATCTGGTCAAGCAGGCTGATGCTGTCGCGCATACTGCCTGTACCCTGCCGCGCGACCAATTCCAACGCCGCACGTTCGATTTTCAGCCCTTCAGTTTCAGCAATGGCTTGCAGACGGTCAGCCACTTCTTGCACCGTAAACAGCCGAAACTCGAATGGCAAGCAGCGGCTCTTAATCGTCTGCGGAACCTTATCAATTTCGGTCGTCGCTAAGATGAAGATGGCATGGGCAGGGGGTTCTTCCAACGTTTTGAGCAGGGCATCAAACGCATTACCCGTAAAACGGTGAACTTCGTCGATGATATAAACTTTGTACTGACCTTCACCCGGCGCAAAGGCAATCTTGTCCCGCAGGTCACGCACATCATCGACACCGGTATGGGTCGCGGCATCGATTTCGATGAGATCAAGGTAGCGCCCTTCGTTGACCGCGAGACAAGCCGCACACTCGTTACAAGGCCGTTTGTCGGGGTCGGTACTCTGGCAGTTAATGGCTTTCGCCAGCAAACGCGCCGAGGTCGTTTTACCCGTACCACGCGGGCCGCTAAATAAATACGCATGTCGGATGCGACCTGTTTTCAACGAGTTCCGTAATGTACGGGTGATATGTTCCTGACCGATCATGTCCTCGAAGGACATTGGCCGCCATTTGAGATAAAGTGCTTGTTTTGGCACTGTCGTAGCCTCCCACCATCCAGCAAACTTGAGTCTAGCATTTCCGTTCGTGAGGGGCAATAGCCCATACGTGTAATCTCTATTATTCAGCGGTCGTTCAGGGCAAAAGAACTCTCAATAATGAGAAATGGCTCATCGGGGCTACCCCCTCCGAGCATTAACGGTGTTATAATTATCAATAGTGAATTACGAAGAGGAGCATCTACTGTGAACTTTGGACCTACAGAACTCATCATCATTCTGGTGATTGTCATCTTGCTGTTCGGTGTTGGGCGTGTTGGTCGCATCGGCGGCGAACTGGGCAGCGCCGTGGCTAACTTCCGCAAGGGCATGGAAGAGGGCAGCAAGAAAGACAAGCCGACTGACGAAACCAACGTCTAGTCTTTGAACCGCAATCGACAGGCGAGGCCGCCCCTCGCCTTTTTGATTTTGCGTACTTCGCTATCCCCGACTTAGCCCAGCCGTTCGAGCGCTTTTTGCAAGTTCAGCAACGGACGATGGGCAACTCCCGGCGGGAGTTTGAGGTTAAAGGAAACAATTTCCTTATTCAACTTCTCGGCATCCAGCGCCAGCTTTTCCCGCGCACTCAACCAAACATCGATATTCTGGCTCGTTCGATAATTTTTATGGGCGTTGATTAAACGCGACTGCCATGAGTCAGTTTTGGCGGTCAGCGTTTTGGCTTCCACAATCCAATCGGGCGCAATACCGTTTTGCTTCATGATTTTATAAGCAAGCTGCATATCCGTAGGCACATTCGCATCCGCGCTTAAGTCCAGCGGACGACCTTCGCCGGGGAGGTTATTAAACTCTCCCGCTTCCATCGCCTTCCTGATCGCCGTATCAACAACCGTTTCCCACTGTTTCATATCGATACTCCGGTAATTGCCACACTCAGATGGATGATGAAGGCGATTGTACCATTTTTCTCAATCAAGTGCTATTACATACTATTAAGAATCTTTTTAAGTTTGCTTCGTAATTTGCAAAACATTCGCAAATTTCGCATTCGATCCGCCGAAATGGTAGGCGGAAGTCTCCCGTGCATCCGCTGAATTGACATTTTGTGGCGGCGGAAATGAGGGAGCGCGGCGCTGAAATGACACAAGTGCAGCGGATTGTTCCCGTGTATCCGCCGCTGCATGGTGCATGGCGGTTGTGAGGGAGTGAACCGCCGAAGATAGTTTCAAGTGGCAAGTGGTAAGTTACAAGTGAAAGGCAAATACATAGTTAACCGCCAAGTCGCCAAGAGAATACAGAGTCATTATAGCACAAAATTTCTGATACGGTGTTTGAGTTTTCAAACTTTGGGAATGAGTTCTGAGGGGCGTTTTAAACAAAAACCCTCCCATCGACATCGAGCCGAAGGGAGGGTTAGTCGTGCAATACACGGTTATGACTACGGCAGGGTTACGGGGGCCGGGAGCCGGAAGCTGCCCTGCACCTTGCCGGTGTTGTCTTTCAGCGTCACCACATCGCCGGGCTGGAAACCGGGCTGTGTCCGATTCCAGAACAGCGCGATAGCCGTATCCTGCCCTACGCGGCTGTAAACCGTTACCAAACCATTTGAGAACAAAATGCGTTCGGTGAAGGTGTAGACGTTGCCACCCGATGTTTCAATCGTCCAGCCCTTGAGGTTGACGTTGTTGCCATTGTTGCGAATGGTGATGCCTTCGGAGGCGATTTGACCGACACCCACGACTTCGGCAATTTCGACCATCGCGTTGGTGGCGGTTGGCGGTAGCGTCAAGGTTGGGCGCAAGGTCGGTGTAGCAGTCGCGAGTTCTGCGGTTGCTTCGGCTGTGGCTTCAGTGGTTGCCTCAGACTCAATGGTTTCTTCAAGCGTTGGAACCGGTGTAGTCACAGGCCCCGTCAGCGGGCAGCCTTCCAACGGAACGATCAGGACATCATCAATTTGCAGGAGGGATGCGGTATCGTCATTTAAGCCGTTCACTTCCATCAAACGGAAGGGATCAGCACCATATTGTTCGGCAATCGCGAAGGGTGTATCGCCAGAAACCAGCGTGTGAAGGATACAATTTTCCGGTAAGGCGGTCGATGAGGTCTGAACCGATTGAGCATCAGCCGGATTAACCGCTAAGGCGTTCGCGTCTATCGTCCCGATGGCCTCGGCAGAGACGGCTGTACCCGGTGTCGAGAGAATGCCGGTCGGCAGGATAACCGTACCGGGCTGCGGTGTCGCCGTCACAATTTTGATGGCTGGCCCAGCGTTGGGGTCGATTGTAGCCGTCACGAGAATTGGTACGGTAATGACCAATTGGCTCGTGCTCGGTGGTGGAGCGTTCGAATTAAGGAACTGATTGACTGCAAAAATAACTGCTGCCGTGATCAAAATATTTAGTATTACAAATGCCACAAGCGAACGTCGCCGCATAATAACCTCTTATCTAAGTCCCCCAAAGACCCCGTTACAGAATATTAACACAGGGGACTAATGGCGGCAATTGAGCGGTTAGAATACGGTTAGGGTGGTTTCATTTCCACTTATAGAGTGTGTAGCCGCCAATACCATCCGTCCAAATAGGCTCTAAATAGGTGGCAACAGCCTCTGGAAAGAGAGCATTTTCGGTAAGAAAGCGCGAATCCGTGGCGCTGAAGGTGTATCCCAAATCATAAACGAGGAAATAATCGTCGCCGCTGGCTTTCCACGATTCAAAAACTTGGTCGATGGTTTGACCTTGTTTCAGCGGACGCGGCCAATAGTCGAAGAGAACATCACTCAGGCAGGTTTGGGTTGGCGGGCAGTAATAACCACGTGACTCGTAGAGAAAACGAATCTGTGAACCTTCGGGCAGTTTAGCTAACTCGTCCATCGCGGCGGTAAACACGCCTAATTTGGAGGTGAGAAATTCCGCGCGGCTGGTTGAACCTAATAAAGTTGGTACCAATTTGGACTCGAACGTGTCGCGCACCGCATCAGTCACACTAAACACAATCGTCAAGGTCAAAATGGCACGGGAAAGGAAGCCCACATCCAACGGTTTACGAGGCCACTTGCCCACACTGTGAAACCCTAATACGGCTAAACAGGCGGCTACCGGAAAGCCCATCAGCATGAGCCGTGTTTGTGAACCGATATTGGTCGTTAGTGCCGTGATGCCCCAGTAGGCTAACAGCGGTAGCGAAAACACGATGGCAAGTCGGGCGAAGGTTCGGGGTTTTTCGTCGAGCCACTGCCAACCGAACAGGAGTAGAAAGGGCACGGTTAAAAGCCACGGCCCAGCGGTAAAGCCGTAATTCTCACCCTTCTCGACCCCAAGGATACTGGCGGCAAATGGTAAGACTGGCAACTGCCATAACTTACCGTTACTCAAAAAGCCGAAGCCGGATGTTGAAAAGGTCGCGGTTCGTCCGGTATCCCAATTCACGCCACCGAAAATAAACGGGTATAAAGGATTCTGATAATAGATTAGCCCTTTGAGCGCCCAAGGCAGAAAGACGATGCCAGCAGCCAAACCAACGATGACCACGTTACGAATAAACTCACGTGGCGAATAAACTAGCAGCACGAGCAGGACTGCCCCAACTAAACCGGCAGCGGCATACTTCACGCTTACACTTAAACCCAAGAACACTCCCAACAGGATTAAATAGGTGGTCGAGTTCGATGTTGGGGATGCTGATGCGTCAACATCTGCTGTTTTCGGAAGCAGAGTCGAATGCCAGATAGTGACGAGTGTTAGTACAGCGCCACCATAGGCGAACATCGCAAGATCAACATATGCCCAACCGAACAGCAACCAGAAGCTAAAACTCGTCAGCAGCAGTGTAATACTTAGGTAAGCAGCAGCGGTATCCACATAGCGTTTCAACAGGCCGCCCACAATCAACAACCCCAAGACACCAAAGCTGAGATGTAAGGGGGCGGCGGCGCTATCGCGACCAAACAACCCCATACCCATCCCATAAACGATTTCGGCAGTTTGGGGAAATCCCATAAAGAGGTTATCCGGCAGCGTTATCATGCGTCCGGCGCGGAGGTAGGCTTGCGGACCAACAAGGTGATAGTTAATCGCGTCATAGGCATAGGGTGGCGCGAGGGCGTGCAGCAGCGCCAAAACAAGCAGCAGAGCGGATACAATCATTAGGAAGCGAGTCCAAGTCGTAACCGGATGAAGTGCAGCTACGAAGATTAGACGAAGATCACCTAACCACGCAATCACAAAGCGCACGTTCAAAACTGCTAACGCGATAAGTATGACCCACATCGCGAGAGGGCGATAAAGCGCAAGTATGCTGATTACTAGCAGTACTATGCCGAGCACACCTAACCCGATTAAACCTTCTAGACCTAACCGTTCGGAACGGGAAAGCATCGCGAGGTGAATTTTTGATAGACCCCGCCGACCGACACCAGCAGCAACCGATATCACAAGTCCCGTGCTTACCATGTCGAGCAGTGCACCACCTGCACCGGCGATCAGGGCAAAATCGAGCGGTTTATGCACCCAGAAGTAACCGATCACCACCCCAATTAGGAAAATAAGTGCAGCTAAAATACGCCAACCGGGACGATTTTTTATAACAGCCATCTAATATTGTCCTGCTAATATGAGACCCGTTAGAATATCTCTTTATTGTACGTGGGTATCGAGTGGAGAGGAATTAACAAATGACCTACATGATTGACGGGCATAACCTGATTGGTAAGCTGCCTGATATTTCTCTCGATGACCCGAATGATGAAGCACTCCTCGTACAAAAACTTTCCAGTTTTGCCGCGCGTACCGGTAAAAATTGTCTGGTGGTGTTTGACCACGGTTTACCGGGCGGCAGCTCACGGATGTCCACCCGCAGCGTGCAGGTGGTGTTCGCCTCCGGTCGTTCCAGCGCTGACCGGGTGATGGTGGAACGTATCTACAAAATTCAGGACATCAAAGGCTGGGTGATCGTCACCTCGGATAATGACGTGATGGCACGGGCGCGGCGGCGCGGGATGGAAACGCTGCATTCGGAGGAATTCGCACGGATGATGGAAGCACCACCACCCAAAATTGTGGACGCGGGTGAAGCGACCGATGTCAACCTCTCGGAAACCGAAGTTGATGAGTGGTTGAACCTGTTTAGTGACGGGGCAGCACCGAAGAAAAAATGAGGTTGCAATGACTGAAAAAGAATACATCTCTGTTCAGGAAATGGCTGCCATGCACAACGTCAGCATCAACACCATTCATCGCATTTTATGGGCAGAAGTTGATGTGCCGGATACCAATCGGCGTATTCCCGGTGCCGTAAAAGTTGGCAGTGAACGACGTGGCGAGTGGCAAATCCCTCGCGAATCGGCAAAAAACTGGCAGCGCAGCGAACGCGGACGTAAGCGAAATAAAACCTAGCAAAATAATGTGCTATTTGATTTTTTGCTTGACAAAAATTCATATCTGTTATACAATTTATTCCAAGATAAAACGAATGGGAATATACCAATATGGCACGTCGATACGACCACCTGCGTGAAAAAGCGATTGAACTCCGCACCCAGTACAACATGACGCTGGAGGAGATCATCGAACGATTGGCGCTGCCCAAGACGACGATCTACTACTGGATTAAAGACCTCCCTATCCCGCGCACGGAGAAACAGACGGCGGCGCAACGACAGCGCGCCGATCAAGTCCGCATCAAACACGCTAAACTTCGCGACGCTGCCTACCAAGAAGGGGTTGCACAAGCGCCGGAACTTCTCAAAGACCCGACGTTTCGTGATTTTGTCGTACTGTATATGGCGGAAGGTTATAAGCGCGACAGAAATACTGCTTCATTTGTTAATTCAGACCCGCAGCTCGTTCGGATTGCTCATCGTTGGATGTGTAAGTTAACGGTTAAATCGCCAAGCTATAATCTGCAATACCATGTTGATCATGACACTGATGAACTCCGAGCCTTTTGGGGAAACTATCTAAACATCAAACCTACATCAATCAAACTCATTCGCAAATCGAACAGCGGGCAACTTGCTGGCAGGCAATTTCGTTCCGTGCATGGTTTGTTAACGATACTCGTATTTGATACGTATTTCCGAGCAAGATTGCAAGCATGGATGGACATCGTTAAAAGTCAGTGGTAAAATTTCCCCATTCGGGGCGTAGCGAAGTCTGGTATCGCGCATCATTTGGGTTGATGAGAGCGTGGGTTCAAATCCCGCCGCCCCGACTTAACAACCAGATGTGCGGGTATGGTGTAGTGGTAACATACGACCCTTCCAAGGTCTTGTCACCGGTTCGAATCCGGTTACCCGCTCTGAACCTATGACATGCGGGCGCATAGCTCAACGGCAGAGCAGTCGGCTCATAACTGATGGGTTCTAGGTTCGAATCCTAGTGCGCCCAATGAACTAAATTTATTTAAAGATGACGTTTTATCATAGATGCAAAAGCGGCGAGGTGTTTAACCCTCGCCGCTTTTGATTCGTTGTGGCTTCATGATATTTAGACCGCGATGGCGACCAGTTCATCCGGCACCGGCAGCTTGCGCTTGCTCAGGAAAGAGACCAGCGCCGGGGTCAAGTCGCTGACGAGGCCGTTGTACGAGCGTTCCAGTTGATGCAAATGCTCCACCAGCCACAGGTACATATCGGCTTCGGTGCGCTTTTTCATATGCGCCAACATATCGTGCTTACGAATAAGCATGACCGCCGGTAGGTACACATTCTGGTACCAATGTGTCGCTGCTTCTTGAATGCTTACAGGGCATTCTTCACATTCGGATAGGAATGCGCCGTGCAAGTTGATATGACCGATGAAGTCGTTGTAGCGCGTCGGTTCACTCAGCATCAAGTTCTCATGCTGAGGGATATAACGCAGCGCCGTTTCCTCTAAGAAGGTCATGTAGGCTTCGGCTGCATCCATTTGACTGGTTACAACTGTTTTGTTCAAGCAAAACGGAACGTCAACCTCGGTTACGTATGCTTCAATCGTCTTTTGCCCAAGCGCCAAAGCTACCGAGACACGATGATTACCATCGCGCACAAAGTAGACTTCGCCGACTTGGTAGACTTCGATTGGTGGCAAGCCCATCGTACCCTGAACTTCAGCGTAGATGCGGCTCCAGCGGTCTTTATTCACGACACTCTTGGGCAAAAATGTGTTGGTAAAGTCGGTATAACGACCAACGCTGCCAACAATCGCTTCGAGCGGAATATCTTGTAGACCACGATACAGTTCTTCGCGCAGCCGAAGCCGCGCACGGATGTCTTCGAAACTTAACAACTGCGCGGGCTTGCCACGCAGATGACCGATCATTTCTTGCCAGAAGGCTCGTACAGTCGCATGTTCATATTCGACTGTCGCCAAATACATATCCATCGTGTTAGGCATCTTTTCCTCCGAACTACGGCAACACGCATAGGATGGGACGAATTCTCAAGAGCAACAGTTGTAAGCGTGTAATTTTGAAAACGTGTGCGTAGCGGTTCGATGCTATCTACGTATGGAGTTGTTAATTTTCTTCGTGCGAACTGATCTTATCATTAAACCAATAACGGAAGGTGAAGACAATGTTAAGTCTCACCAGATTATTCGGCTAAAACTCGGCAGATTACACAACAATGACAATCAGTGGGTTAACCGAGCGCGAAACGGGAAAAGGTCGAGGAGCTTCACACAATACAGAGGTGGAATTATGGATATAACGCAGTTAAATCATCCTCATCAGTGAATATAGACAACCTGAACAGGTAGTACCTTACCACGATCTGGGCATTTGCAACTATAGTCAATATTTGAGCGTCGGGTAATCGTAGCGTGCAGAAAATAAAAAGAAGGGCAGCAATCGCCCTTCTTGTGTTTATCAGAACGTGGCTCGCGTTAAGAAGTCGTTGTAGGTGTTTCGGCCAGCTTACCGAGTTCCTCATCAATATACCGCGCGAAAACCGCGTAGGCTTGTGCGCCGCTGATGAAGCGCCCGTTGACGAAGAAAGCGGGTGTTCCGTTGACACCGAGGGCTTGGGCTTCGGTCACATCCTTGCTGACTTCCGGCAGGTGCTGCTGTGTATCAAGGCAGGTGGTAAAGGTAGCGACATCAATGTTTAACTGCTCGGCATAAGTAATGAACTGCTCGCGGGTCAACGCTTGCTGGTTCTTGAAGGTTAAGTCATGGAATTCCCAGAACTTACCCTGATCGTTCATACACTGCCCTGCCAGCGCAGCCGTTAACGAACCCTGTGTCTGGAACGGATAGTCGCGGTACACGAGGCGCACTTTACCGTCATAATTCTGGAGCAGCGGGTCAAGCGTTTCAGCCGCGAAGCGACCACAGAAGGCACAGTGGAAATCCGAGAATTCGATGATGGTTATGGGGGCATCCGCCGCGCCACGGAACGGGTCATCATCGGCGCTGACTTGATATGAGTTGCCCTGTACCAAACCGGCGGCCTGCTGCCCACCACCAGCAGCCGCTATCGCTTGTGCGGCGTTGTTTATCAGTGCGACATTCTCGGCACTGTTGGCATTGAACAAGGAGGTGATGGTCGCGCCACTGATGAGCGCACCGAGGACAAAGAACACCACCGCGATAATGATGTAGTTGAAAAACACCCGTGAGATCACAATCACCGCACCCGGTTCAGCATACGCCTCGGTTGAAGAATCGGCAGCAGACTGCGTTTCATCAAAAACTGGCTTCGGCAAATCCTTAGGGAGCGGCGATACATCGTTTAATTCGGGTGTCGAAGATGTTTCCACGGAGACCTCACAACCATCAAACTTTAGACAATTTCATCCTATTACGAAGCCTTTACCACGTCTATAGGCAAAAAGGCGTAGGAAATTAGGTACATTGGATGACTCAAACCCTTAAAAGTACGCTAGAATAGTACCATAGCACTTTCAATACTGCTTACAATTTCAGTCTTTCTATAGGTTTTCTCAGGAGCATTGCCTTTGAGTGAAGAGTCGGCGCGTCTGTTGGAGGGATTGGTCATTAGTGACCAAAGCGGTTTTTTTGACGTTGAACTTTCAAAAGATCACATTATTACCTGTCGTTTACGGGGACGATTAATGGAAGAAGCCCAATCGTCCGATATTGCGGCTATTGGCGACCGCGTACTTATACAAATCCTCCCAGATGGAACCGGCACAATCGAGTCGGTACTTGAACGCACCAGTGTCCTTTCGCGGGCGATGCGTACCGAAGGCAAGCGCGGCGCAGGTGAAGCTGAACGCGAACAAATCATTATCGCGAACGCTGACCAAGCCCTGTTTGTTTTCGCGGCTGCCCAACCTTCCCCGAACCTCAAAATGCTGGATCGCTTCCTTGTGGCGGGCGAAAAGTCCGAGATCGGGCGGCTGATGATTGTGGTCAACAAGCTCGACCTTGAGGACAACTCGGTCACGAAGGCACGTTTCGCCCCTTATGAGAAGATGGGGTATACCGTTTTGTATACCAGCGCTCAAGATGACCTCGGCGTGGACGAACTCAAAGCCCTGCTAAAAGATCATCTCTCGGTGTTCACCGGCCCGTCGGGGGTCGGTAAAACGAGTCTGCTCAACAAAGTGCAGCCGGGTTTAGGCCGTACGGTGAAAGCCGTCAGCCAGCGTCGCGCAGAAGGTATGCACACCACGCGCGACAGCGTACTCGTTCACCTTGATATGGGCGGGCATCTGGCAGACACACCGGGGATGCGCTCCCTCACTTTATACGACATTGAGCCGGAAGAACTCGACGGTTATTACCGCGACATTGCGCCGTTCGTGAGCGAATGCAAGTTCAACGATTGCAGCCACAGCAACGAGGCCGGATGCGCGGTTCGCGCGGCTGTGGACGCGGGGACAATCGCCCGCGCCCGCTACCAGAGCTACCTGCAACTGCGCGAGGAACTTGAAGAGGCTTACGCAGTTTACTAACGTTGGTGATGCGCTTACTTCTTGGTCGGGCGGGTGTACTGCTTGATCGTGCGACCGTTGGCGGAGTCCTCGATCAAGGTGGCGACACGCCGCGCACGGGTCGCCTCCTGCTTGGCGCTGACGATCCACCAGAGAACCGATTTGCGGTACGATTTCGGCTGCCGTTCGAAAAAGTCCCACGCCTGCGGGTTGGCCTTGATCTGTTCGATTTCGGCGGGTGTGAGTTCGGCTTGGTCACGCTGTTCGTAGGCGTAGATGCCGGATTGGTTTTCCGTCCGCAGGGCGAAGGCGGCGAGGCCAGCCGGTTTCATGCGGCCTTCCCCCGTGAGCGATTCCACACGGGCGATGTTGACCCAGCTCCAGTTACTCGTCGGTTTGCGGGGTGTAAAACGGATGGTGTAACTCTCGGCATCGAGACTCCTGCGAATACCGTCGATCCAACCGACGCATAGGGCTTCATCAACCGACTCCGGCCACGTAATGCTGGGCTTACCGGTGTCCTTTTTGTAGTAGCCGACGAGCAGTTCTTTCTGCGTTTCGTGGTTCTCATCAAACCACTTTTTAAGGTCGGCAGGGGTTGGGAAAAAGGTTGGTTCCATAGCTGCTCCGTGAGGGGCGGTTAAAAGTCAAAGTTAAGTTAAACAGTCAGCTATTGACGCGATGGCAAATTTGGCAGAATTCTGGCAATTGTGCATCCATTTTTATGGCGATTCGGCGGATGGCTCGGCTGAATGCGCTGCAATTCTGGCAAAAGGGCTGCCGCCGCCAAGATTGCTAAACCTTATGCTAGCCTTCAGTAAGAGTCGATAGCGTTCATTACCACTGAACCTCAGGGTGGTGCTTGTGGTATGGTGGTGCTACCGCTGTCCACCACCAACCTCATTTTAGAACATTTGTACATCGTCCGTCAAGGGATTTTGGTTCGAATTTTCAAACTTTAGTGTCCTTTTTGGGGAAACAGTCCGGTATGTTCTGTTTCTGCTTCCCCACCGACCAGTACGTCAGCCGATGTATTCAACGATCATCGGCGGAATGGTTTTCTCCATAATCTTCATGTAGACGGTGGCTTTGCCGAAGAAGATCAGCAGCGCTTGCAGATACACGTCAAGCTGCAACTCCAAAGGCATCTGGTAGCCGCTGGCACGGTCGATCATCTTCTGGAAATCGGCATCACTCAAGGCAGACAAGGTGGCCTTCATGTCGTCGTCCATCTGCCTGAACCACGCCTTGAGCTGGCTAATACTGCCTTCGATTCCGGCGGTGGTGTGGCGATAGGAGAAGTCGGTTTTGCCGGTTTTCACCGATTGCAAATAGGCGTGCTGCACGTCACCCATCTCGCGGCAGAGCGCCCCCAACGACATCGCCTTGCCACCGGGGTTGAAGGCCAAATCGGAATCGGTCAGCGAATCCAACAAGGCATCGCGCAACTGGTGCGAACCGTCAATCCACGACCATTTATTATCCATATAGCTGCTCATGAATATACTCCTTGTGCATAAATCAATCCGCTACACGATAGCATACACGACTCCCTGCGCGATTGTAAAAACGCGACAAAACCGAATTTTTGTACTAGAATACAATCCTACCAGACAAAGGAAACGCTATGCTTCAAACGCTTCGACTGCTGGCCTTTAGCCTATTCTTCGCCCTATCCGCCCAACCGCTTCTCGCACAAGACACGGCAACCCCAACCATGAACAGTTACCAACTGCTGGTCACCAACTCGCATTCGAACACCATCTCGCTGGTAGACCCCCAGCAGGGTGTGACCCAAACACTGGAAGTCGGCTCCGCGCCGTGGGCAATCGCACTATCGCCGGATAACCGCGCGTATGTTTCAACCGATGCCGGTGTGGCGGTGGTGGATGTGCAAGCGTGGGCGCTGGAGGCGTTTGTCCCCTACAACACGCCCGTTCGAACCGGACGCTTCGGCGAATACCGCGAGGGTGGCATGGCGCTCGTCCTCTCGCCGGATGCGAAAACGGTTTACGTTGGGGTTTACACAGGTGGCGGCACCGATCAGCTTGAAGTTTTGGATACGGCAGCCCTCGAATTTACCGCATCTGTTCCCATCGGCATCCGGCCATTTGATGTCGTGATGACACCGGACGGGCAGCATGTCATCAGCATCGACCACGACTCGTACTCGGCGACCGTCATTGATACCGAAACGTTAACTCCGGTGACGGTCGAACTCGCGCCGTTGGGTTTCGCCGCTTACGATAAGCCGCACTATGCGGCTGTGGCAGCGGATGGTCATTTGTGGCTGCCGTATCAGGGGCGGACGCTGGTGAACTTCGACCCGTTGACGGGTAAATACACCACATCAAACCTCAACGCCAGCACCCACCAGCACGGCACGGCTTTCACCCCCGACCAATCACGATTGTTGATCGTCGGCACGGGCGCGGCGGGCGAAGTGAGCAATCCGCCGAGCTTAACCATAGTCGAGATGGACACGCTGCAAGAAATGATCCTGCCGCTTGCCAAAGCCCACGAGAAAGCTCTCGTCAGTCCCGACGGCAAGACGGCTTATCTTTCCGGTGGCTACCTGCTGAACGGTGGTTGGGACGGCATCACCGTCATGGATTTGGAGACGTTCGCCACGCGCGAAATCCCCGTGCCGGATGCGCCGCTTGATATGGTGATTGTGAAACCAGCGAATAGAGGCTGATATGCTGCCAGCGACTACACAGGTCAAAGCCATCCTGAACCCGCACACCGCGGTTGAAAAGTTCCAGTTCACGCGCTATTTACCCTCGCCGGAACTCGCGTACTTTGTAGATTGGTACTGGCTGATTCACTGGGATTTGCGCGGACAGGAACCGTATACACAGGACGTACTCACCTATCCATGCGTACAGTTCGTGGTAGAAGCAGGCGCGTCCGGCGTGTTCGGCCTGACCAGCGGCAAGTTCAGCCGCACGCTCGTTGGCAAAGGGCGGGTCGTAGCAGCCAAGTTTCACGCGGGCGGTTTTTACCCCTATTTGCGCTCGTCCATATCCGCCCTGACCGATCACCAAGTACCGATTAGCAGCATCTTCGGCGAGGCGGGCGCAGCACTCGAACGTGCGATTTTAGCAACTGAGGATGACCAACAGGCGCTGCATACGATGGACAGCTTCTTATGCGAACGACTGCCGGAACGCGACCCGAACGTGGCGCTGGTGAACAGCATCATCGACTGCATCAGCAGCGACCGGACGATCACACGGGTGGACGAGTTGGTGAGCCGCATTCACATGAGTAAGCGCAGTCTCCAGCGGTTGTTCAGCGAGTATGTGGGCATCAGCCCCAAGTGGGTGATCCAGCGCTACCGGCTGCAAGAGGCGGTTGACCAGCTCGTCGGCACAGGAGACGAGACGTATACGGCTATCGCACACCAGTTGGGCTATTTTGACCAAGCGCACTTCATCAAAGATTT
>Ga0209460_1001116_pt1 | contig 17534 bp, 14 predicted proteins | sample EBPBio132013_DNA_FD_185868 | JGI IMG/M metagenome (GOLD analysis project Ga0209460, IMG submission 185868) | Wastewater treatment Type I Accumulibacter community from EBPR Bioreactor in Madison, WI, USA - Reactor 2_5/13/2013_ DNA (SPAdes)... | ecosystem: Engineered > Bioreactor > EBPR >...
TCGGCTGCGCATCGGACGGCGTGACCTCGGGTTCGATCAATGACGGCGTGACCATGGCGCATGAAATCGGTCACTTTGCCGGTCAGGCGCATGCCCCCTGCGGTACCCCCGGCGACGCGAACTACCCCGCTTACGAACCCTACGACCCGGCAGGAACGCCGCAGGCCTCGCTCGGTGAGTACGGGCTCGACATCAATAGCGGCACCATCCATCCGCCGACGCAGAAAGACTACATGTCCTACTGCAACCCGCGCTGGATCTCGCTGTACACACACGCGCGGCTGATCGACAATGCCGTTTTCTCGCCGACCTCGACGCACTCGCCGCTGCGCATTCCCGAACTCGTCGACCCCTGGCTGTGGCCCTGGGAATACATCCCCGATCCGCCGCCGCCGCCGTGGTGGTTCTGGCGGGATCACCTGCAGGTCTACCAGCCGCGCCCGGTCATCGTCATCACCGGCACGCATCGTCGCGACCGCAGCGTCGCCGTCGAGTCGGTGATGCGACTCGACGCGCAGCCGACCGTGCATCGCGGACAGACTACCGACATGGTCGCCGAACTGATTGGGCGCGACGGGAATGTCGTCGCCTGGGCGCCGGTCATGCGCCTGCCTGCGCATGCCCACGGCGGTTGCTGCGGCTGTGCGTGTGGTCATGACGGCGGACCGGGCGGTGAGGCGAGCGACTACAGCTTCCAGGCCCTGGTGCCCAACGTCGAGCCGGGGGCGGCCCTGCGCATCCAGCGCCCGGGCCGCGACGGCGCCGGCCAGGACCGTGTCGCCTGGGAACGCAAGGCCAGCGAAACGCCGCCCCGCTTGCTGCGCGTCGATGTCAAGGCACGCAAGGCCGATGTGCTGGTGCAGTGGTCGGTCGAGCCCGGCAGCGGTGAGTTGCCCCTGCAGTTTTCCGTCCAGTTCTCGAAGGACGGCGGGCGCTCCTGGAACGGCTGTGCCGCCGGTCTGCGAGACCCCAGGCTTGTCGTTGACCTGACCGCCCTGCCGAGCGGGTCGATCACCTTCCGGGCCATGGTGCATGACGGATTCAACACGGTGGCAGAGCGATCCAGGCCAATCGTGCTCAAACCGCGGGCGCCGGGCGTCACCATCATGAACCCGCCGGCCGATGGGTCGGCAGTGCTCGAAGGCTCGCCCTTGCGTCTGTGGGTAGCCGTTGCCACGGCGAGCGGCAAACGCATCGAGCCCGAGGCCTGTGCGTGGACGCTCGACGGCGAGCCGGTTGGCAGCGGTCTCGAACTGTGGATAACGGCGCCGAAGGCCGGCTACCATCAATGTAGCGTGACAGTGCGCGATGTCGTCCCACTGACCGTCGGACGCCGCTTCATGACCTGGGACGGAGTGGCGTACCCTGGGCCGGACACCGGCGAGCCGACGCGCGGCAAGGGTGAGGGCGGAAGCCGAGGTAAGTGAGCCGCGCCGATCCGCTGAGCGGCGAGTGGCGAGTGAATCCTGGTCAACCGATCGCCGGCACCATTCAGACAGTTGATTGGACGCCGCCGCGGCTCTCTTGCTAGTGTCGCAGTTTGACCTTCAACGAATCTGGCGCCGACCTTGGCGCCAGCAAGGGGGCGAGCGATGAACGAGTTGCCGGCAGTGAATGGTTTCATCGGCGAATCTGCCGCCTTCCGGGCGATGCTGGCGATTCTCGCCAGGATCGCCCGCTACGACACCACCGTTCTGATCACCGGCGAAACCGGCAGTGGCAAGGAAATGGCGGCGCGTGCGATCCATTACCAGGGCCAGCGTCAGGACCGCCCGTTCATACCGGTCAACTGCGGAGCGCTGCCGGATCATCTGGTCGAGAACGAACTTTTCGGCCATGCTCGCGGCGCTTACACCGATGCTCGCGAGAGCCAGATCGGCCTGATCGCGCAAGCCGAGGGCGGCACGCTCTTCCTTGATGAGGTGGATGCGCTGACCGCCAAGGCCCAGGTCAGCCTGCTGCGCTTCCTGCAGGATGGCCAGTACCGCCGGCTGGGCAGCAGCCGTACCGAAAAGGCCGACGTGCGGATCGTTGCCGCCTGCAACAGCGATCTCCTCGATAGTGTCGGGCAAGGGCAGTTCCGGGCCGACCTCTACTATCGACTGGCGGCCATGGACCTGCACGTGCCGCCGCTGCGGCGCCGCGAGCATGACCCGGTGTTGCTCGCCCGCCACTTCATCGCTGAAGCCGCGCATCAGTACCAGCGAACGGTCCAGGAACTGCATCCGGATACCGTGCACTGGTTGCTGACCTACGCCTGGCCGGGCAACGTTCGCGAACTGCAGAACCGTATCCAGCGCGAATTCCTGCTCTGCGACGGGCCTGACATCCTGGTGCGCGACCTGGCTCCCGACAGCGATCGACGATGCCAGCCCGATCGCCGCCTCGGCTGCCCGACGACGCTCAATTTCAACGAAGCCAAGCAGCAGGTGCTGAACGCCTTCGAGCGCAGCCAGTTGCAGCGCCTGCTCGCGGAGACCGGCGGCAACGTTTCAAGTGCAGCGCGTCTGGCCGGCAAGGAGCGGCGCGCGCTCGGCAAGCTGCTCAAGAAGCACGGCATCGAGCCGGACCACTTCCGGCGTAGCTGAAAACTCACGCGCAGCGCTCCCGCAGCGCTTCCCGGACTTGGCTCGTCGCGACCTCGCCTGCATCCGCGCGCAGAGTCGGCGCGTATCTGCGATCAAGGGCTCCGAACAAGGACACCCGAGGCCACCGCAAATACCCCCCTCTCTGAAAGGACGCTCCATGTTGATCAAGACCACTCCCGCCCAGTACAGCGCGCGCCGCAACTTTCTCGGCAGAAGCACCGGCATCGCCCTGTCGGGTGCAGCCGTTGCGCTGCTCGCCGGCAACTCGCGTCTCGCCGTCGCCGCCACCGGCAGCCCGTCCGGGGACGTCAACATCCTCAACGTCGCGCTCGGACTCGAGCACGAGGCGATCGCCGCCTACCAGGTCGGCGCCGAGAGCGGGCTGCTGCAGAAGCCCGTGCTTGACACCGCCGTCCTCTTCCAGAGCCATCACAAGCAGCACCGCGACGCACTGGTGGCCACCATCGAGAAACTCGGCGGCAAGCCGGTGAACGCCAAGTCGAACGCCGACTATGCGGCGGGCCTGGGAGCGGGCGGGCTGAAGTCGCAGGCGGACATCCTGACTCTCGCTGCGCGCCTGGAGCTGGGCGCCGCCAACGCCTATATCGGCGTCATTCCAGCTTTCTCCGAGAAGGATCTGGCCAAGGTCGCCGCCCGTCTGGCCGCCGACGAGACGATGCACTGGTCGCTGCTGGCCAACGCGCTCGGCAAGCCGGTGCCGATGGCCGCCCTCAGTTTTGGCGCGTGAAATGATCATCGCCGAGCGACTGCTGCCGGCGGTCCTGGGGTTGGCCATCGCGGGTGGCGCCGCGGCCGCCGACCCCGGGCGCGGTGCCGGTCTCTACGAGGCGCGCTGCGCTGCCTGCCACAGCCTCGATGCCCACCGCGTCGGGCCGCTGCATCGGGGCGTCGTCGGTCGCCGTGCCGGATCGGCTCCCGGATACGACTACTCACCGGCGCTGGCCGCTGCCGCCTTTACCTGGGACGCGGCCCTGCTCGATGCCTGGCTGAAGGATCCGGAAGCACTGGTTCCGGGCCAGCGCATGGGCTATTCCGTTGCCGATGCCGGCGACCGGGGCGATCTGGTCGCCTTCCTGCTGTCGGTATCGCGGCGCTGAAGCCACGGTGGCCGTCGAGGCCGGTACCTCTCGCTCGTTGCGGAGACTTGGCGCCGCGCGCAGATTGTTTCAGCCAAGCGGCTCGCACGTCCCGTCGCGCGCCACCAAACACCGGGCCGCGGCCGAAGAGTACCGCCGCTGGCCGAGCTCGGCGGCAATTGTCATCAACGCCGCCGGCGCATGTGCCATTCCATACCACCGGGAGGCGGCTGCGAATGGCGATGGCAGGGGGCTACTTCGCTGCCGGCAGGTTTACGTTGGACTGAGCCAATAACTGCCTGACCCGCCCCATGCTCTTGATGGCGTGGCGATTGACCTTGTCGAGGGGCTACGACCGTCCATTCCGACAGCAGCAAGCAAACGTTGGCAGCGAGAGACATGAGGGAAAGTCCGGGATCGAAAACGATCCCTCATTGGTCGCCGCGCGCTGCTTGCGCGAGAACCATGCGCAAGCAGCGCGCGGCGACCGTCACGATCCCCTGGCTATGTCAAGTCTTTTCTTGCATTTTTCGAAAATTTTTCCACGCGGCTCAAATGCTTCCGGCATCCGGCTGCGATCGCGAGTGTCTAAACTTCAGTTAACATCACGCGGCTTGATCAGTCAGGCAGTGAATACGATGACGATAGCTGATCGCGTTCCCCAGTGACTTTCAGAGTGTGTTTAAAGTTTTGTAACTACTCAGGTACATGGCATGTCTCGTGCTTTTGACTGTGCATGGACGAACTTCCAGATCTTGATCGCCTGAGTGTTGCCGAAAAAGACGGCTTGATCCGGGAGCTGTGTTGCGTGCGCTGGTGCGCGATCTCGTGGCACAGGTGACGGTGCTTCAGGCGAAGGTAGTGGATCTGGAAGCGCGGCTGGCGCAAAACAGCCGGAATTCGAGTAAGCCACCGTCCTCGGATGGTTTCAGCAAGCCGAAGCCGAAGTCGCTGAGGAAGCCGGGAGGCAAGCCCACAGGCGGGCAGAGAGGGCACTGCGGGCACACGCTGAAGAAAGTTGCCGAAGTGGATCGGGTGGTGACGCATGCGCCGTCGGCGTGCTGCGACGCGTGCCAAGCGCCGCTGGTCGAGGTTGCCGTGGTGGAGACCCGTCAGGTGTTCGATCTTCCGGTTCTGCGCTTCGAGGTTGCCGAGCATCAGGTTCTTGCCGGTCAGTGTGCCGCCTGCGGCAAGATTTGCCACGGCGAGTTTCCCGAAGGCATTTGTGCACCGGTGTAGTACGGACCGGCGGCCCTGGCCGCCGTGGTTCATCTGAGTCATCACCACATGCTGCCGGTACAACGCACGGCGGCGTTGATGAGCGACCTGTTCGCGTTGCCTATGTCCGAGGCCACGGTGCTCGCCGCCTGCGAAGAAGCCAAGGACCGGCTTGAGCCGACCGTGGCATCGATCGGCCAGGCGATCCAGGCGGCACCCATCGCGCATGCTGACGAAACCGGCCTGCGGGTTGCAGGGTCGCTGCACTGGATGCATGTTCTGGCCACGACGATGCTGACCTGGGTGGCGTGCCACGCCAAGCGGGGCAAGGAAGCCTTTGACGCGCTGGCGATCCTGCCCGGTTTCATGGGTACGCTGATTCACGACGGCTGGAAGCCGTACCGCGAATTGCTCTGCCAGCATGGCTTGTGCAATGCCCATCATCTGCGCGAACTGACCTACGTCTTCGAGGAGTTGGGCCAGGCTTGGGCTGAGCAGCAGATTCACCTGCTCGGCGCCGCCTGCCAGGAGGTCGATCAAGCTGGCAACCCGCTGCCACCCGCGCGCCTCACCGACTACCGATTTCGCTATGACGGAATCCTCGCGGAAGGCGAAGCGCTCAATCCGCTCGCCCCACGCTCCGGAAAACGTGGCCGAACCCGACAGAGCAAACCGGCAAACCTCCTCCGGCGACTGCGGGTCTATGCCGACGACGTCTGGCGCTTCGCGACCGACCACCACGTCCCTTTCACCAACAACCTCGCCGAGCAAGCCGTTCGCATGCCCAAGGTCAAACAAAGAGTCTCTGGCTGCTTCAGAACCCAGAAGGGGGCCGATACCTTCTGTACGATCCGCTCCTATCTCGCCACCATGCACAAGCAGCAAGCCAATCTCTTCCACGCACTCACCCTGACTTTCCAAGGGAAGACTCCTCAGCCTCGGTTCGCCTGAACCACGTCTCATCCAAAATGGGGACCTGCGCAGTTACAAAGTTTTCGCTCATTGCGAATTCACCACCTTACCTCGGCGGGCTGCGTGCAAGCTCTCGTCCGTGCGGGGGAACGTCGACAGGCAGACACGCCCGCCGTTGGTCTGATTGCCGCCGAGCAGAACGACATGTGTTGCATCAATGGCGAAACACAAGCCGACGTGGTGACCATTGGTGCTGGCCGACGTGTTAACAACGATCACGTCGCCTGCCTGGGGCGAGGATTTGTAATCGCTGCCCCAGTTGCTCCAGTTGGCCGCCTGTCCCGGGTCTTTGGGTGGCGGGGATAATGCCGTATCCCCAGCGGGCAAATTTTTGTTGTGCTGCGTGACCACCCAAGTCACGAAGGCGCCACACCACGGCGTTTTGTCCCCCAGGTCACCGAAATGTTCGTCGATCGCGTCCAGGTACTTGCAGATGCGCGGGTTGCTGGCTTTGCGGTTGTTGGCGTTCGTCTCAACCTGCCCCAGTTCGCCGAGTGCCCAGTCAAGCCACGGTGCCGAGGGATCGCGATTCCATTCTGGCTTGCGCGCTCGCGACGACAGTATCTCGGTCATCATGGTACTGTCGATTTCGTCCAGCACCGCCGGCTTGTTGCGCGCGAGATCGAAAACGGCGCGCTTGGTCTTTATGGGCTCTGGATCGTTCTTGTAACGGTACAAAACACATAGCGCCCGAAGGTCGTCACTGAAGGTTCCTTCAGTAGGCGCGATACGCCCTGGGAACTCCAGCATCTCCATCAGGTTGGTCGCCAAGGCCTGAACGTTGGGGTGGGGAAGGTGGAGCGTCGGGCGCCCCAGCGCGCTCACCACCAGGGTTTCGCTGGCGATTGCAGGGCGTCCCACGATCTGGAGGTACGAAGTTGGGGTCAGCGCAGCGTCGCTACCCAGTACTTCCTTTAGTCTTGCGCGCGTCGGCGAGTCAAAGCTGCCGCTCGCTGGCATAACATCCAGCCGCTGCTGCAACGCGATGATCTCGCGTTTTGTAAGCTGATCCTCAAAACCGTTGAGACTGGGGTTCGTCGGTGACACGCCTAGCTGCGGGGTTGGGGAATTTGCCTCGCCGCTTGGCGAAGTCGGTGTCGGAAGCAGCGGCAGCGTGCCGGTCGCCTTTTTCGCGTTATCCTCGAGATCGGATGCACGACCCGCTGCGCGGAGGTGGACGAACTTGCCCAGGAGGTCGAACCAGAACGGCGCGCCGAGGAGCGCAAACAGGGTGGTCACCAGCACGCCGGCAAACAACGCGATCCATGCATAGACTCCCGCACTGGTAAGTAGCATCGCGCTGAGGCCAATTTCCGGCCTCTCTTTAACCTCTCCGGCGCACAGGTCTCTCAGGCCGGTCTCCTGATGTATCTTCTTCTTCAGTTCATCAAGGCGAGGACCAGATTTGGCCGAGCACAGTTGCTGGCGAAAGTTGCTAAGCGAGAAACCAATAGGCAGGCGCGCCACGGTTCCCTGTTGCTCCTCCGTACAAATCCGCACTTCGCTCAGGCTGCGTGCTGTCTGCGTGCAGTTCGTGAAGTCGTCTGGAGCCATCTGAAACAGGCGCACCAAGCCGCGTGGCGGCGTATGTTGCCGCGCAAGTTCCAACAGGGCAGACTTGCTGTCTTCCAGTGCCCGCGATGCTTCTTGCATGTCGCGCTGGGTTGCTGGGTCCTTGCTGACGGTAGTCGCAGCACTAACCCACGCGGAGACATAAACGAGGCACTGGTAAGCCTCGTAGAGCTTATTCTCGTAACGATTTGCGTCCTCCGGCACAGACCCGTTTGTCTTGGTGTTGTTCTTCTTCTTGTCCTGAACTCCGGCAACCGCCAGTTGAATGTCCTTATGCACTACTGGGATGATCTCCACCCAGGTATGCGCGTCGGAGACGAACTTGAGGCCAACCCTCGGATACCTCGCAGAAACTTTCTCGGTATCTGTTAAGTTCGGTTCCTTTTTGCCAACCCTCGGATCCCTCGCAGGCGCTTTCTTGGAATCTGTTGCATTCGGTTCCTTTGATTCGTGCTCTTCAGCGAACGTTGGGCACGCGTCGCTCACCTTCGTCAGCCGATGCTCGAAGCGAGCGATTGCATCGTCGCGTTCGTAAACCGGTCGCAGGCGGGAATAGGCGTCCACCAGGCGAGACGTAACCAGCACTGCCGGTTTTTCGGGCGCCTTCGTTGCGACTGGAGGCTCGCTGCTGGTACCCGCGTCACGCTGCGCCACGACACGTTCAGCGATGCTGACCAGACTGCCGCGAAGCTCTCCGTCGCTGCCGAGCGACCGCGCAATATACATCGTGTCAATGTTCAGGGCCACTGCCAGAATCAGCGCGATGAAGAACGTAAATTTGGCGCTGCGGCGCTTGAACCAACCGTTTGAGCGGTCGCCGATGTAGGTAAACCAGGCTGCGATCGCTGCTTCAAAGCCGTTCCAATTGGTCTCGTTCCCAACCATCAGGCCGCGCAGTGCGCCGACGATGCCCTTGTCCGATCCTGCAGGCTTATCCCCCCCTTTTGCGGTCAGCGCATCGATGAACTGCTGAGGTGTTGCGAATCGCTCGCTGGGGTGCTTCCCGCTCTCAGCAGCATCCACCTCCATCAGCAAAGCGCGTGCGAAAACGTCTGCCGGCACTTCGGAGGGACCACGGGGAGGCCTCAACAACAAGGTGCCTTCCCTGGCCGCTTCACCTTCGGAAAGGGCGAAGACCAGAGGGTTCTTGAGCAGCCTTTCCTTCAGCTTCGGGTCCTGACCCGTCGCTTCGTTTAAGAGCCGATGCAGCACCGAAACACGGCCGCTCAACCACTGGCCAGAAACGAGTTCCTGCACCGACGTCACGAGCAGTGAGAACGCCGCGTAGATCAGGACCAGACCAATTAGTACGTCGACGATAACGTTTTCCATAGTGCAGCCCCCAATCGCTAGGCGACGTCGTTGTAAAACTCGTGATTGCCGATGACGAAACAGGGCGTTTTTCCCAGCAGCCACGACGGGCGAGCGCGCAGCGTGCGTGCGATGTAATGCAGCGCACCACGCGTCGGGTCAGGTAAGCCGCCCCCGAGCGCCTGCGCAGCGACCTGCAGCGCCAGCCGGTATTCGGCATCGGTGCTGTTGTTGTTCAGCGCTTTCATCTTTGCTCGGTTCGGGTCACCAGAGTTCCAGCAACTGAACTGCTGTGGGTCGAGGCAGACTTCGGCTGCCGTGTCGCAGCGCCGGTAGTGACCTTTCTTACGATTGACGATCACGCTGGCCACGGCTTCCATCCCAGCCTTCCCCTCGCCGCGCGCTTCGCCCCACAGCGTCTTGGCAACGATCTGGATCTCCTCGTCGGACAGCGCAGCAGGCGGTGTCCTGAGTAAGCGGCCGGCGGGCGGCTGTGGGAGTCGAGGGGAATTGCCAACGCGAGGTCGGGCGTCGAGTGTCGCCGGATCATTGCGAGTGAAGGGCTTGACGCTGTACCAGTCGAGTACCGGCGCTACACGCCCCATCACTGCATTGGCACCAGAACTGACTTCAGGATCGAGTGCGCCGATGTGCATCCCGAGCAACGCGTCGCTGGTCGTCCATATCGGGGCCCCGCTGTCGCCACCCACTGTCTCGTCTGTCGTGGTGTAGCCGACTGCGCTGCTCAGGAAATACGTAGCACCTTCCGTGTCGTCTGGAAGTTCGACCTCACCGGACCATTGCAGCGTGATTGTTCCCTCAAGGTCGCCGGTGCAACGCTTGAGTACGACGCTGCGGCCAAAGTCTATCGACATGCGGTCATCGATCGACTCAGGGATCCAGTCTGCAGCCCCCTCGCGCAAGCGCTGTACAGCCGCGTAATCGATTTCGACCAGTCCAGCGTCGATGTTGGTCGGTTGGGTTTCGTTTCCGGGAGCTGGCAGCCATTCGCGCAGACGGCCTTCAAGGCGCAATGAGCCGCCACCCGGGGCTGACAGGTTGATCTCCACCGGGTCGCCCCAACGCGCTTTACGGCTTGAAGCAAGGACGTGGCCGCAGGTCAGCAGATAATGACGATCGGGACTCAGGCGATCCCGTACCAGGCAGGTTGCCGTGCCATGTTCGAACGGCGACGTAGTACGCGCGAGTCCTGGCACGGATTGCGCTAGCGCCGCGCGGCCCGGCAGTGCCTTTACCGGCAGGGGCGGATGTCCTGCGCCAAGATTCAGGCGAGCGGGGAGCGCTCGCGGCGGAACGCCGTGTCTCAAGCCGACGCGAAGCTCCCAGCAGTCTGGTGCCAGAGCCAGCCAGCACAGTGCGTCGCGGTCAAGCCAGTCCGGGGCGACCCGGTAGCGGCCGGCAGAGCGCGCTTGAACGACCCCGCTAGCCCAGGTGAAGACCGTTTCGAGCACCCTCCGGGTCATCGCCGGCCTCCGTTCTGGCCAGCCTTTGCGTCCTTGTATTCGAGCATCGACTCGTCACAGCCGCCGTGCGCTGCTGCTTCTATCCGTGCTCTTCTAGCCCTCACCATTTCATTTCGCTGGTTGAGCCATTTCTCCGCCTTCTCGATGGCTTGGTTCAGTATGACTTGCTCGGAACCATTGAATGCTTTCAGTTTCTGTGCCGATTCCTTGGTCAAGCCAGCCAGCATCGGTGCGGTCAGCACCCAAGGGTCAGCACCAGCCTGTGCGTTCGCTTTCCCTGGCGACGTTCCGGTGTCGCCACTCTCCTGGATCCCCTTAATGATCAACGCCGATATCTGATTGAACGTCATGCCAGGCGCCGAGAGCGCTGGTGCCCTGGCAATCAGTGCTTGGTCCAGTCGTACCCTCACACGGATTGCGCGGTCGCGCAAGATGTCTCGCACCTCTCCGTGCAGCTTGCTGTAAAGAAGACCAAGATCCCGCGACAGGTCTTGTGCCTTTTTTTGCTGCTTGAGGCCATTCTCCTTGAATCGCTCGATAGTGCTGGCACCGCTCGCGCCTGTATTGCCGGCGGCGCCGGTATTGCCTCTAAGTTTGTCGAAACGCACCTCGACATCAATTGGCTTATACACTGGCGCCGGCGCTGTGCGCGACCGTAACTCGGCCAGCAAGTTGGTGAAAGGCACTGTGTATGCGTTTCGGGCCTCAATTAGTTCTTGGCTAACATGCTGCAAACTCGGCGTACTTGGCAGGAATGTGCGCAGTTCGTCATGCTCGTTGTATCCGTCGAGTATGTCCGGCTTGGCATAAAGGTCAACGGTGGCTAGCGCAATGGCGCAGGTCAGGCCAATGGACGCTTCCATATACAGCTTGTCCCGATCGGGTATGCCCGAGCCAAGCACGCCGTAGGCAGCTGTCAAGAAAGAGCTCACGCCAATCAGCACGCTGTTCGGTAGGCTTGTGATCGCGCTGCGCCCGACGAGATAAGCTCCCGTCGGCCAAAGCATCGCGTTATATAGGCTGGCGAGATTGGTCTTCTCGGCAGCCATAGCGGCGTATTTTCGCCTCTCCAGGTCGACGCTCCAGATCTCATGGCCAAGGCCGCCAAAGTAGCCTTCCAGTGGCACGGCTGGCACAAGACAGCCAGTTGCGTCAGCGCCGGCCTGAGAACAGTTGTCGGGAGCCAAGTTGCGTGTTATCGAGGGGAAATACAGATCGTTGCGTAAAGGGGGGATCGGTTGCAGGACGGTACACCCTGCCAGCAAAGCCAAGACGAGTGGCGCTGCGGTCCGGCGGAAAAGCAATCCAGAGTACTCCATCGAGGCCCCCCGTATCACGAAGTCAAATCGCTTCCTCAACGATCATGCGTAGGAAATCTACTGACGCCATGTGAATTATAGAGTGTTTTCCAGAAGGCAGAATCTGCGCCATGGCACGCTCAGGGCGTAACCGTTCACCCCCCACCCCCGCAGATTGGGGCCCAACTGGACAACAACGTCGGCACCCTGCTTTACCAGGTGGGGCGGTTGCCGGAGGCGCAGGCGCGCCTGGGGGCTGCGCTGGGAGCGCTTGATTCGGGCAGCAACCCCTTGTTGCTGGCTTCGCTGCAGCATAACCTGGGGACCATCGAACTGCAGCTGGGGCAACTCGACGCTGCCGCCACGCACCTCCGCCGCCGCAGCGTCGGCCCAGGAACGGCGGGAGTGGCGCGCGGGCTTCATTACCCACCTGAGCCTGCTGGCAAGGATCGAAAAGGATCCCGGCCGGCGGGTCAGCGAGGGGCTGCGATTGATTCAGGCGACCAAACAGGGTGAACTGGCGCGGGTCTTTGCCGATGCCGATGCCGCGGCCGGTGCGGGTGCGGCCGGCGACCTCGGACAGCGGACGCAGGACATCCGTGTCCAGATGGACCGCTACCAACTGAGGGAGGAGGAGCTGCTGCAGAAGCTGCAAGCGAGTCAGTCGGCCACCGATCGGGAGTCTCGCCTGCGCAGTGAACTCGCCAGGGAGCGAGAAAAGCTCGACAGGATGCCGGCCGATCTGGCCCGTACGCATCCACGTTACCACGAGCTGGTCTCCGAACAAGTCGTCGAGGCCGAGCGCTTGCGACTGGTTCTGCGCCACGACGAAGCACTGCTCGTTTTCCTTGTCGGCGGTCAGCAGACCTTTCTGGTTGTCGCCACGCATAAGGATATAAGCCCTTGGCACTGCCGATTGGTCGTGATGTGCTTGACGCGCTGGTTCGTCGAATTCGCTCAAGCCTTGATCCTGACAACGACGTCGAGACGGCTTTCGCTCTTGCTGAAGCCAGTCGCCTGTACCGGGAATTGCTCGCTTCTGCCGAGGCCTTGCTGGCCGACAAAGCGGTCTGGTTCGTACTGCCGGACGGGCCCCTTGAAAGCCTGCCGCTGACCCTGCTGTTAAAGACTGCAAGCTCGGCAGCAAGCGCGAGTCACGATTGGCGGCAGTTGGCCTGGGTGGGACGCAAGCATGCGCTGGCCACCCTGCCATCCGTGGGCGCACTGGCTCTGGCGCGCTCGGGGGTGCCGCCCGCACCGGCGCCCGAGGCCTTGATCGCCTTCGCCGACCCGGTTCTCGGTCCGGTCGGGAAGGAGGGAACGCGTGCGGTACGCAGAGCGCTGACCCGAGGCCTGCGGGGTGAGCATCGCCTGGCCGATCCGACCCGGCTGCGCATGCTTGCGCCATTGCCGGAAACCGCCGACTTTGACGACGGATTGCTGTCGGCCAACGAGATCGCGAGCCTGAAGCTCAACGCCGACTGGGTCTTGCTGTCGGCCGGCAATACCGCGGCAGCCGACGGTACGCCCGGCGTGCTACGCCTCGTTCAGACGCGAGCGCCAAGGCCTTTCCGGTGCGTGAACTGCGTGCGCCGTCAGCGCTCCGATCTTCCGTCAAGTTGGGCATAGCACGATGATTGCTTGCGGATTCCTGTCGCTTCAGGGGAGAGGAGACAATGGATCCGCAGCCGCGCCTCAGCGAGGTGGTAGACGCCATCCTGCGCTATCTGCACCACCACCCGGATGCTGCCGACACCGTGGAGGGTATCTGCGAGTGGTGGCTACCGCCATCCTGGTGCGTCGACAGTCAACGCGTCGAGGCCGCTCTCGCGCGTTTGCAGGCGCAGGGCCTGGTGCGTCGGCGCGAGAATGCCGACCGGCACGTCGTCTTTTCCGGCACCGGTGACGATTCCCGGCGGTCTCCCGGGCCGGGCTAGCCCGGCCGGGGCGGCAAGGGCCGACTGGCGCTGCGATTCGGCGTCGTAGTGGGTCAAGTTCAACCCACCCGGGTCGTCACGGACCCGGCCTCGCGCGGCTGCCCTGGCGGGCCGCCGGCCGCATGATCCACGGGCGGCGGTGGCGAGCCGGCGGCCATCAGGCCGCCATCAGGCCGCGCTCGCCATCGGCAAACCCCGGGTCGTCCTTGACCCGGGTCGGCCCGCCGACCACCAGCGAGGCGCGGAAAGGCCCAGCGATACAGGCAGTTGAAGCGCTGCCTGGCGCTGGCACGCGGCTTGCTGAAGATGACCGGCACTAGCCACGGGAATGGAAAACGCATGGCAGGCTTCACAGGCATCGCCGCTGTCGGGAAAAGCATCGAGCGGGTGCTCGCGCGCGCCTTTCTCGAACGCGAGCCGGTGCCGGGCAAGAAGACCAAGGCCGTGCTGATCCGTACCGAGGACCTCAGCGACAGCCAGTCGAAGGACAAGATCGGCGACAACGCGCTGTCGATCCTGCTCTACCGGGTGGACTTCAACAACACCATGCGCGCCGCCTGGTCGGCCGTCGGCAATGCCGACGGCCGCGGTCATCTGGCGCTCGACCTGCATTATCTGCTGACACCCTGGGCCGAGAACGCCGAGTACCAGCATATGATCCTCGGGCGGACGATGCAGGTGCTGGAAAGGGCGCCGGTCCTCTCGGGGCCGCTGCTCTATGCCCCGAGCCTGCCGGCGACCGTCGAATATGCCGGTGAACCGCAGGCGGCGCCGACCGACGCCGTGCAGCTCCTGCTCGAGGAGATCTCGACCGAAGCCCTGATGCGTACCTTCGACTCGCTGCCGAGCGATTACCGCTTGTCGGTGCCGTATCTGGCGCGCGTGGTACGCATCGATACCGCAGAAGCGTTGATCACGCCGCCGGTCACCGACGCCGATATCCGCCTGCGGGTCAGCACGTGAACACCGTCGCCACCACCCGGCCGCTGGGCATCGAGGATACGACCGAGGTCAGCCGCGTCAGCCATCGTCTGGCGCTTGGTATCCATTGGCTGGACGCATTGACCGGGGCGCCGGTGGCCGGTGACTGGGTCAACGACCTCGAAGCCATCGGTACGCGCCGCGCGCTCTGGCGCTTCGAGCGCCACGCGCAGGCGCGCCAGGCCGTGCGGCACGCCGGCCGCCTGGCGAAAGTGCTGCGCCTCGCCGCGGCCGACAAGGTGGCCACGCCGCCGGTCGACGTCGCCGATGACCCGACCAATTTCGTCGTGCGTGCCTTTGCCCGCCGTGACCCACGCCATGCCGACTACCGGACCGACAACGACCCACGCCAGTACGTGCCGCGCCGGCTGTCGCTGACGCCGGCGCAGAGCGGCGGCGTGCCGCCGTCCTCGCTGGCCAATATCCGCACCGCCTGGCTGTGGCCCGGTGCCACCTACCCCTTGGCCGCCAACGCGTCGGCGATTCGCGGCTGCATCCGGCGCGGCGCTTCGCCGGCGAGCGCCTTGCCTGCCGCCTGGGCGCGCGTCGTGGTCACCCGCCCGGGCGCCGGGGTGGCCGACTTCGCCAGCGAAACACCACTTGCCTGGGCGCATGGCGACGATCGCGGCGAATTCCTGGTCGTCCTCGGCACGCAGGCCGTTCCCGGCGGCGTCATCCTGCCGGCGACCATGGCACTGCGCCTGTGGGTCTTCCTGGCGCCCGCAGTCACCCTGGATGCGGTGGATCCGCTGGCCAGCCTGCCACTCGAAGTCGCCGGCAGCGATCCGCTGAACGAGGTTCTCAGCGGCAGGGCGATTCCGGCGGGCTACGTCATGCAGCCCGATTTCGTCGACATCACGCTGCCGCCGGGCGTTCTGTCAGGAGTAAATGATGCCGACCTGCTCTTCGCCTAGTCGGCACAGTCGTCCGCTAACGCGGGCGTTGCGGTCGATCCGCGGCGCCTTTTTGTCTCGTGACCACACCGTAGAACAGAGGGGAACACCATGCCCGAGTATCTAGCACCTGGCGTCTATGTCGAGGAGGTCAGCTTTCGCTCCAAGTCGATCGAAGGCGTGCCGACCAGTACCACCGGTTTTGCCGGCGTGACCCGCTTCGGGCCGGTGCAGTACTCGGCCGGGGCGACGACGACCAAGCCGCGCCTGATCACGTCCTACACCGAATTCGAGCGCGTCTATGGCAGCCTGGCGCCGCTCGACCTGGCGACCGGCGAGCGTACCGCCTACCTGGCGCACGCGGCGCGTGCGTTCTTCAACAACGGCGGCCGCCGTCTCTACGTGTCGCGCGTCTTCGCGCCGGCGGCAGGTCAGCCGGTCGCCAACTACATAGCCCACCTGACCGTCCCGACGACGCTCGGCGCGGCGGCCTGGCGGGCGCGCTGGCCGGGCCAGGACGGCAATGTGCTGGTCGACACGCAGGTGCAGCGCAGCAAGAGCCTGGCCTTCGAATACCCGATGGTCGTCGGCGACATCCTTGCCAAACACACCTGGGGTGTGCAGGTGAAAAGTGTTCGCGCCGGCGCTGTCGTCGAAGTCAGCGCACCCTTGCCGGCCGTCGCGCCGACCGGCAATGCGCCGCTCGTCGCCGGCAACCTGCGCGTCATCAGTGTCGACAGCGACGGCCGCCAGACCTTCATCGACAGCACCGGGCTGGCCGTGCCGGTCGCCGCCGGCTCGCAGATCGCGCTCGTCGAACTGCGCGTCATCGTCTACGGTCCTGAGGGTCGTATCGACGCCTATGACCAGCTCGGTGCTCACCGCGACCAGCGTCGCGACATCGCCAAGGTACTCGAGCTCGACGACCCCGAAGACGAGAACGCGATGGTCTACCTCGACTGGCTGCCGGGTGCGAATGCGTTCGCGCCGGCGGCGCTGATGGTCGGTCTGCAGGCGGCCGACAAGCGGCTGACCGGCGGCGGTGACGGTACGCTGCCAAGCCCTGACGACCTGTGCGGCAAGGAAGCCAACCCCGACGTCGTCGCCGAGCGCGCCACTGGCCTCGAAGCTCTCGGCGAACTCGACGACATCGCCATTGTCGCGCTGCCCGACGCCGGCGCGCTGCTCGACGACGACTCGATCCAGGCGGCGGCCGACCACCTGATCGCGCACGCCGAGAAGTATCGCTACCGGATCGCCGTCGTCGACGCCAAGGCCAACAGTTCGATCTCCGAGATTCGCGAGTTCCGCGGCAAGTTCGACAGCAAGTACGCGGCGCTCTATCACCCGTGGATCGAGATCCTCGATCCCCTGTTCCCGACGCTTCCCGGCACGCCGCCGCGCAAGCTGACGCTACCGCCGTCGGGCTTCGTCTGCGGCATCTACGCGCGTAACGATATCGAACGCGGCGTGCACAAGGCGCCTGCCAACGAGGTCGTGCGCGGCCTGACGAAGTTCGAGATCAACATCAACAAGGCGCGCCAGGACGTCCTCAACCCGGAGGGCGTCAACTGCCTGCGTTTCTTCGACGGCCGTGGCAACCGCGTCTGGGGTGCGCGGACGATGAGTTCCGACCCCGAATGGAAATACGTCAATGTGCGCCGCCTGTTCATCTACGTCGAGCACTCGATCGACAAGGCCACGCAGTGGGCGGTCTTCGAGCCCAACAACGAACGGCTGTGGACCAACATCCGCAGCATGGTCGAGGACTTCCTCTATGTCCTGTGGCGCGACGGCGCATTGATCGGCGCCAAGCCCGAGGAAGCCTACTTCGTTCGTTGCGATCGCACGACGATGACCCAGAACGACCTCGACAACGGCCGCCTGATCTGTCTGGTCGGCATCGCGCCGAGCCGCCCGGCCGAGTTCGTGATCTTCCGTGTCGGGCAATGGACTGCCGACAGCAAGAGCTGATTGAGGAGAAACCCAGATGGCAACCCAACGCAACAATCCCTACGGCGCCTTCAATTTCCTGGTCTCGCTCGGCAATGGCAGTGAGACCAGCGTCATTGCAGGGTTTTCCGACGCCTCCGGCCTCGGCACCGAGATCAACTACTCCGAATACCGCAACGGTAACGACATGGTCAACACGGTGCGCAAGATCGCCAATACCTTCAAGCAGG
>Ga0209460_1001120_pt1 | contig 17496 bp, 20 predicted proteins | sample EBPBio132013_DNA_FD_185868 | JGI IMG/M metagenome (GOLD analysis project Ga0209460, IMG submission 185868) | Wastewater treatment Type I Accumulibacter community from EBPR Bioreactor in Madison, WI, USA - Reactor 2_5/13/2013_ DNA (SPAdes)... | ecosystem: Engineered > Bioreactor > EBPR >...
CAAGGCCGAGCGATAGAAGATGTGTGGTTGCGTCGCATGAGGCTAAAGCCGTCATGCTGATCACCGGACAAGTCTGCTAAAGCGACTTCATGGTTAAATGTATTTGAAGGGGTAGGAGGCAAGCGTACTAAGTACGCCTCCAATGGAAATGCAAATGCGATTGAACCGCCAAGACGCAGAGAACGCCAAGATCAAGGCGGAGAAGGTTATTTAATAGCTAGGGGTGGGATAGAGGTAATCGGCTGCTGATATGGGTGGTGCGTCCTACCAGTACGACGGTGAAGGCTGAGATGTGCAGCGATGTATTCTGGATAAGACTGGTATTATGTAGCTGAACTGTGTCTATTATGAGGTTTCATGAAGCACCTAATTCCAGTTATTTTTATAAGCCTAACCGTATCCATTCTTTTATGCTTAATAAGCATTTCAGATCGCTTAGATGCTCATACAGATAGCTTGTCTTATTTGGGTATCAGCCAGTGTTCAATTATGCTATGTATTATGGATATTCAATCCAGTGTCACAAGCTGGGATGAGGCGAAAGAGATATTAATTAGCAAACATGCTCAATTAGATAGTACCTATGATGAAATCAGCATGTATTATGAAACATTCAGAGTTTATTTTCTGCCCGATAGAGAGCGAAAAACATATATTCAGGTGCGATCAAATGACAACTCATATTTGGTTAGTTTAGGAGACCTGATCTTAGAGTTTAATACACCCTGTATGATGACTGTGGCGGATGATATGGCATATCTTGAATATCCCCAGTTTATTGCTGGTATCGTTATACCGGACACTAAGAATACAACGGAACGCACATTGTTGACTCCAGTGTCTAAGATAACCAAATTATGGCTTAAGAACCCACAAAACTCATGCCTTACTCCTTTGGCCTTTGAAAGCTCATACAATATTTTTGTTCATTGGTGCGGATTTGTATCAATTGAGCGATATATAAGACGGTGCAGTATCAGATTACCCTAACTCCCTTAAAAGAGTTTGCACACCGCAGGCTCTTTCATTCTTGTTCGGCCTCACTCAACTCAAGTCGTTCGTTCGTGAAGCGTGACTAGAAGGCGAGAGGTGCAGGATAAGGTGGGATGGTGGGGGTGGCGTGAGGGATCGTGGGAAAGCTACAGGAGTTCAACAAACTCCTCAACCGACAACCCTGCTTGGCGGATGATAGAACGGAGCGTGCCGGGTTTCAGCGGTTTATTGTGATTGGGAACTGTGGCGCGGGAAAACGGGTCGTCCCGTATCAAGGTAATATGGCTGCCTTTTTGGCGATCAATGACAAAACCGCCGCGTTGCAATGCAGCGATACATTCACGACCTTTGACAACCGGTAGTTTTGTCATACTGCCATCAATTGTATAGGGGCAAAATCCTCTGGCACTTCTTCACCATTGGCTAATATGCTTTCGATATGCAACTCAATTGCTTCCTTGATGTTCGCGAGGGCTTCAGCAACCGTGTCGCCTTCGCTGATGCAGCCGGGAAGACTAGGGACTTCTACGGTGTAACCGCCGACTTCAAGATCAGGAATTAATATTACCTGGCGCATGGTCTATCCTTTCACTGAGCGAATCATAGCATAATTTACGGGTTGGGTCATGATTAGACGACATGACAATCGCAGGCTCTTTCATTACGGCTTAACGCAAGTTGTTCGTGAAGCGTGACTATAAGAGTAGAGGTGCAGGGTAAAGTGGGGCGACCCCACCCTAACCCTCCCACATCAGCACGTTCGCAGGCTCACTACGCTGATAGAGTAACAGGGAGGGAACAGGGCAAAGCCGTGATAGGGCGTTCAAAAGACTTGTAACGTGCCACTTAAAACGTGCGACTGCTAACTACCCCAGTCCCAGCTTGCCGGGGCAGAGAATATTATTCGGGTCGAGCGCCTTCTTAATCCGGCGCAGGCTGTCCATCCCCGTGCCGTACTGCGCGGGCATAAATGGGGCGAGCCGGATGCCTACGCCGTGATGGTCGTTCATCACCGCGCCGGCCTTCAACGCCGCCTCCACCCCCGCGCGGAAGATGCTGTCGTGCAGTTCCTTCGCTTCGGTCAGGTCGGCGGGGCCGGTTGGCACTTTCATACGGGCGTAGATCATCGACCCCCACTCGTACCAGTGCGAGAAATGGGTGTTGAGCGAGAGGTTGAACTCGGCAGGGCAAGCCGCGCGGATGGCTTTGGTGGTTTCCTCATATACCGCCTCGATATGCTCGAAATCCGCCACCACATCCACCGTCCCCCAGATGCTCGGCAGTTCGGGGGCGTAGGGCGGGTAGTAGAAGACGTAGCGCTTATCCCACCACACCGCGCCGATACTGTCCGGCAGGATGGTGGCGCTGTGGTTCTGGCAAATGTCGGTCGCGATTCTGGCCTCATGCTCGACCAATTCGGGGTATTCACCGTCAAACATCATCACCAGCGTCGTCAGTTCCAGTTCCGCCCCGACCGCCCGCGACAGGCTGTGGGCGGCAGCGTCCGCGTCGTACAGGCGCATGACCGGCGGCTTGAGTCCACTGGTCATAATCTCGCGTCCGGCAGCCACGCCTTCGCCCAGCGTGGGGAAGGCCGCCACCACGAATACGCGCTTCTTGGGCAGGGCGTGGAGCTTCACGGTCGCGGCAGTGATGATGCCCAGCGTCCCTTCCGCGCCGATAAGGAGCTGCGTCAGTTCCGGCCCGACGGCGTGGCGAGGCACAGCGGGGGTCGTCACCAGTTCACCGGTGGGGGTTACAAATTCGAGGTTGAGAATATGGTCTTCGATCTTGCCGTACTTGGTGGACAGCACGCCCGAACCCCGCGCGGCAATCGAGCCTCCGATAGTCGCCCACTCGGTCGAGGCCGGATAGTGGGTGAAGGATAGGCCGTCGGCGTTCAGTTCTTCCTCAAAGGTCTTGCAGATTTTGCCCGCCTCCACCTCGCAGGTCAGTGACTTGCGGTTGATGGCGCGTGTTTTATCCAGCTTTTTGAGGTCGAGGATGATGCCGCCGCGGTCGGCGTTGGCCGCGCCCTGCACACCGCTGCCGCCACCCCACGGGGTCACCGGCACATGCAGGCTGTTCGCCAGCTTGACGACCGCCGCCACCTGTTCGGGCGAGGTCGGACTAACGGCTACGTCCGGTCGGCTGATGGCTTCCCCGGCTGCGGCTGCCGCGATGGCGTACCACCACTGGTCGCTGGCGTACTTCGATTGGGCGGCTGCGCCTGTTGTCACATTTTCGCTGCCGACGATCTTGTCGAGGGCATGTGCGAGGATTGACTTAGCATCCTGAGTTACCATGCTTTGCCCTCGCTCCAATCCTGATTCTTGATCGTGACCTCGACCTTTTCGAGTTCTTCCACCGCGTCAATCAGATGATTGGTGAAGCGTTTAAAGGCTTCTTCGCCCTTCTCGGCGGTTCCGCGCTGCGGTACGCCCATCGTGCCGGAGTCGGTAAATTCCTCGTGGTCGAAGGGGAAGTTGAAGTATTGATAACCTTGAAACTCGGCATCCGGCATCCCATCGTTCTTCGCCCATGCGTCACCCAGCCATTTGGGGGCGTGGGCTTTGTCGGACCTGGCGCGGTCGAGCCGCACCAGCGCGGGGTTATGCGCCAGCACCTGCGAGGTTTCCAGTTCACCCGCGTGCCAGCCGGGGGTTTCCTCGACCGGCCCTTCCAGCACGTCTTTCAACATGCCGATGTAGCGTTCGGCGTAGGGTTTATAGTAGGCGATGAGTGCGCCGGTTTCGTTGCGGAGACGGCGTAAAACGGGGTCAACCACTTTGACGTTCGAACCATGCCCGTTGACGAAGATCAGCCGTTTGAAGCCGTGGTGAATCAGGCTGCGCCCGATGTCGTAAAGCAGGTTGAGATAGGTATCCGCCCGGAGGGTGATCGTCCCCGCGCCGAAGCCCGGCGCACGCATATGCTGGGGCGAATAACCCAGCCACAGCGTCGGTGTATAAAGGATACCGGCTTGCTCACCCGCGCGGCTGGCGACCTCGGTCGAGGTGATGGTGTCGCAGTACAACGGGAGGTGCGGGCCGTGCTGCTCCAAGCTGGCTTTGGGGATGAGGATGGTATCGGAATGTTTCAGATATTCTTGTATATCGACATAGCTCAAGTCCCCCATACAAAACGAGGGGAAATTAAGCGATTTTGCTGAACGTACTGCTGCCATCATGCGATCTCCTGCTTATAGCTTGTTTATATGTTATGGTGCGTGAACCCCCACCCCAACCCACATCAGTTCCTTCGCAGGCTCAGTCTACTGATAGCCCGCAAGCAAGGGAGGGCGCAAATACACGGGAGGATCTCAGCCCCTCCCCTACGAAAACCTCTCCGTATTTCCCTGTTTTCTTTGCGTCTCTGCGGTTAAATCAGGATGTGCTTGAGTTCCTCGAATACCTCGTCGGCGAACGAATCACTATTGATATGGGCATTCACCTCACGGTAGCGAATATCCGGTTTCAGCCCATTTTTAAGGATGTCCCAACATTGGCGGTTGAGGTCGGGCTGCCAGAATGCGCCGCCCTGTATATCCATCACCGAGCCGCCGCCCAACGGTACGACCACCGTCACCTTGCCGGTCGCCTTGTTGAGCTTTTCCACCACGAAACGCGCTGCCGCCAACTGCTCATCCGGTGTCACCCGCACGAGCGTGAACTCCGGGTTGTGGTAGTAAGTTGGGCGGCCTTTGAACTGATCGGGTACTTCATCTTTCGCGCCGAACACAATGAAGTCCAAGCACCCCGGTACGATTACCTGCGGGATGCCCGCCAGCGCAGCAGCTTCCATGCGCGTCGGTTTGCCGATGTGGAAGCCCCCCGCGACATGCCCCGCGACTTCGCTCAGGGTGTAATCCAGCACGGCATCAAAGCGCTTTTCGCAGATGAGTTCCTCCATCGCCGCGCCGCCCACGCCGTTCGCGTGGAAGATCACGAAGTCCATGCCCAGCGCTTCGACTGATGGGCGGATCTGCATCAGGGGGCGGGTGGTGTTGCCGAGCATGGTGGCCGCAATCGCCTTTCGCGGCTTGGCCTGTTGCGCTGCCGGAAGCTGCTTAATGCTGTAGGCTTTCGCCATACCCGCGATGGCTGCGGCTGCGCTTTCAAACACGGCGCGGCTGATGGGGTTGAGGCCGAGAATATCCACGACTGAGTGCATGACCATCACATCGCGCGTCCCGACAAAGGGCGCGAACTTGCGCTGACCGGAGGCAATCGGCGAGACGATCAACTTGGGGAAGCCGATTGGCAGTTCCTTCATGGCCGCTGCCGCCAGCACCGAGCCTTCCGCCCCGCCGAGCGCGACCGCACCGTGGATGCTGCCTGCTGCCATCAGGTCGAGCGTTAGTTTACGGACACCCTTCAACATGCCTTCGACGGCTTTACCGCGTGAACCCGCGTTCCGCAGCGCGTCGATGGAGGTTCCGGCGGCTATCGCGACCTGCGCCCGTGTGTAATCCGCTTCGATGTCTACCGCCTCGCCCAGAATGCCGGAATCCAGCACGAACGTATTGCAACCTAATTCACGCACGCAGTCCCGCAGGTAAGCCGTTTCCGGTCCTTTGGTGTCCAGCGTACCGATCAATAAAACGGTCGCCATCGTAATAACCTTATTTCAAATAAACATAAACGGTGTTGTAGGGGTTCGGGATAACGGGTTTGTCAGCGCCAAACCCCTACAGAACTTTATTTTTTACGCGCCGCTGGCTCGCAGGTGTTTAATGGTATTTTCGACGTGCTTGGAATATTCCGAATCGGGCATGAGGTCGCTGCCGTGGTCGCGGATGAACTTGAGTTCGGCTTCGGTGGCGGTGGTGCCAGAGTCGGCCATCTTCGCCGCCAGCGGGGAGCGATCCAACGGGACGACGAACTCACTGGTCAGTTGGTTGTTGTAGCCGTTGGCTTTGAGGGTCGAGATAATTTTCTGCCAGTCGAGCGCACCTTCTCCCGGTGGGCGGCGGTTATTGTCGGCGACGTGGAAGTCGACCAGCCAACCACCCTTCGCGGCGGTGGCAATCGCCTCGTACATATCGGCCTCCTCGATGTTGATGTGGAAGGCATCGAGGCAGATACCGACGTTCCCGCCGACATCCTGCGCCAAACGGATGGCTTGATCGTGGCGGTTGAGGAAGTTGGTTTCGAAGCGGTTCAGCGGTTCGAGGCCGATGCGGATGCCGAGCTTTTCAGCGTGTCCGGCGACCTTCTTGATATTTTCGACCGCCCAACCCCACTCGGTATCGGGGTCGGACATGGCGACGATCTTGCCGACTTCGCTGGGGACGAGGGTGAAGATCGTGCCGCCGAGGGCGTGTACCATGTCGAGGCATTCTTTCAGATACGCCACTGACATTTCGCGGTAGTAGGGGTCACCGTGGATGAGGTCGCGCCCCTTCACCATGATGCTGACCGAACCAAAGCACTGTAAGTTATTTTTATCGAGAAGCCCGCGTACCTGTTTCCAATCGTACTTGCGCGGTTCGCCCATAATCTGAATACCGTCATAGCCGAAGCGCACCATGCGGTCAATCGTGTGTTCAATCGGTTCGGGGCGCATCCAGTTATGCATACAAATCTTCATTTTTGGCATCTCCTGTGTATTTTCAAATAAACGCGGGCGTATTTTTAAAAGTCACCCGCGCAGACGAACCATCATTTTTAATTAATGAGCAGTCATTGAAAGAGACGGCGGTTTGCGCCGCATGAGGCTAAAGCCATCATGCTACTCACCAGACAAGTCCACTAAAGGGACTCGAATGCTTGACCGATCAACAAATTGTTTTCGAACCTTTCCGCAACGTCTTAAAATGGGAGCACACATCGGTACTCCCCTACAACACAGTGTTCTTAAGTTTGAAACTTATCAGCTAATGACCGTAAAGCGTTTTCTCCGTTTACTGCCCGTACATCAGCTTGTTGAACATGCTTTCGCGCAGGATGCCTAGATGGTCGCGCATGGCTTCCTCGGCTTCTTTACCGTCGCGGTTTAAGAGGGCATCTACAATCCGGCGATGCTCGGCGGTACAGGCGGCCAGCCGCGCAGGGTTATGCCGTGAGTCGGTCTTGGCGAGGTGGTGGACACGGTTACGCAGCATGACAACCGTTTCGCCCAGCAGCGGGTTCGGGCAGGCTTGGCTCATGGTGTCGTGGAAGACCACATCAGCCTTTGACCACGCGGGATAATCATCGGCGGCTAGCGCGGCTTCCATCTCGTTCATGCAGTTGGCGAAGGCTTTCCGGTGTTGGTCGCTGGCGGATTCAGCCGCGAGTCGGGCGAGTTCCGGTTCGAGCAGGGAACGCATGTGGATGACATCCAGCACATCCTGCACCGAGCGCGAGGCGACCGTGACCGCGCGACCGGGGATGACCTGCACCAAGCCTTCCTGCGCGAGCTGCTGTAGGGCTTCACGCACGGGGGTACGGCTGATGCCCAGCATCTTTGACAACTGCGGTTCGGACAGCGGTTCGCCGGGTTCCAGCCCTGCGTGTTGCAGCGCGTCCTTAATCCGCATGTAGGCGACTTCACTGCGGCGAAGCGAGTCCCCATCGAGCAGGTGTTGAGATTGTTCAGCGAGGTAGTGTTCTAATCTTCCCATGTTGGTTTCTTTAAGCACTCATTGATAGATGACGATGTTTCGTGCTTATTCTAACAGTTGTTACCGCTAGGCCGTTCGGTATACAGGCTGTATACAGGTTGAATGGACATATTGTAGCATGGGATTATTTCCTGTCAAAAAGCTGTTTTACGAGCCGAGTTCCAGACCTTTGAAAGCAGCAACCTGCGCCGTAATCGCCCGTTCGATGGGCAGGCGTTCGGCGCTGGATGCGCCGTAGAAGCCAGCGATACCGGGCATCTGCTTGAGCGCCCTGCCGACGTTATCCGGTTCATCAAAGGGGCCGCCGTGGCAGATGACCAGCGCGTCCTTGCGGATCGACCAGATGGCATCGGCCATTGCCATTACGCGGCTGACGGCTTCGTCCAGTGAGGGGGCGACCCCCGCGCCGATGGTTCCGGCGGTCGTCAGGCCGAGGTGGCAGACGAGCAAATCCGCGCCGGCGTGGGTCATGGCGCGGGCTTCGTCGGGGTTAAAGACGTAGGGCGAGGTGAACAAGTCCATCTTGTGAGCCATGCCGATCATCTCGACTTCTTTGTCGTAGCCCATACCGGTGGCTTCAAGGTTCTGGCGCATGATGCCATCGAACAGGCCAACAGTAGGGAAATTTTGCACACCAGAGAAGCCGATGTCTTTGACCTGCTGCAAGAAGTAGGGCATGACGCGGAAGGGATCGGTGCCGTTGACACCCGCCAGCACGGGCGTGTGCTTGACGACGGGCAGCACTTCCCCCGCCATTTCCATCACAATCGCGTTGGCATCCCCGTAGGCCATCAGACCCGCCAGCGAGCCGCGCCCTGCCATGCGGTAGCGACCGGAGTTGTAAATGATGATGAGGTCGGTGCCACCCGCTTCTTCGAACTTGGCGGAGATGCCGGTACCTGCGCCGGTGCCGATAATGGGCTTACCAGCGGCACGTTGGGCGTGGAGGCGGCTGAGAATTTCGTCGCGGGCGATTGGCATGGTGATGTCCTTGTGAAATGAAAAATAATTTAAGGGTGCAAATTGGAATTGTCGGTTGTCAAGCCTTCGGCGCTGGCAGCGGTGAGCAGGTTGTTATCGGCACTAACGAAGGTGAACGAACTTGAAAGCAGTAATTGGGCTTCAATAGCTGAAGCCAATTGAATAGCATCCAAGGTACGCAAAACATACCGAGACACTAATGTTTCGGCCCTTTGAAGTACACGATCATCAACTGACACGACCATATATTGAGAAACAATATGAGCGGTAAAATCAGTCCATAGCAAATTGGCCTGTGTGGGCGTTAGAGATTGTTCACGTACTCTTCTTGTTAAGACTGACCGCATTTCCACAAAGGTGAGTTTTGAAATCGCAATCAGATTACTCGCATTTGGTTCAATCCAACTAATAACCCAAGTTGAACCTAATTCGATGATATATCGTTTGGCAAGGGCGCTCGTATCAACAAAAAATTGACTCACCTATCGCCTCTATCTTCATCCACCAAATCTTCTACTGGTCTTGCTCCAACTGGCATTTGTCCGATTTTAAGACGCTCTTCTAATGACAATGGCTGAACGGATGGTGAGATGCCTAAGTCTTCTGGCTTCACCAACAACCCTGCGGCCATCAATTTGGCACGGATATGCTCACGCTCTGAGGCAGGTTCTTCGATCACTGTCTCATCAACAGGCTGGAGCAGCAGTTCCACCGGCCCGACTGGCACATCGGCGGGTAGGGTAACAATCAATTCGTGTTTTTCATTGACAACAGCCAATAAGCGGATGGCGTTCATGGCAGGTTCCTCTCACTCGTTGATACGACTTATTATAGCGGACTATGCTGACGAGCTGCCCACCAGCTTAAGTAAAGCGTTTACGGTCGCCCCGGCGAACAGCGGGTCGTTGATGTCCATGTCGAGTTCGACTACCGGAATATCAGGGCGCAGCTTGGCCTTGAGGGCGTTCACGAAGGCGGGCAGCGCGGCAGGGTCGTAAAACGGTTTGCCTTCGACATCGAGTTCGGATACACCGCGCATGGGGACGTAGACCTGCACCTTGCCGGTCGAGGCGTTGAGCTTGTCGGCGAAGATCGTACCCAGTTGGGCGTTTTCGTCGGGCGTGGTACGCATGAGGGTGATGTTGGGATTCCAGCTATACAGGTTGCGACCTTTATAGCGTTCCGGCACCGTATCCAACGCCCAGAAGTTGCACATATCGATGCAGCCGGGGACGACGATTTGCGGGATACCGGCTTTAACGGCGGCATCCAAACGGGTTGACCCCGCGCTGAGGACACCCCCCAACAGTTCATCCGCCCATTCGGTGGTGGTCATGTCGAGGACGGCGGTAATGAGGCCATCGGCGATTAAGGATTCCATCGTGCGACCACCACTGCCCGTCGCGTGGAACACCAGCACTTCGTATCCGGCGGCTTCCAGCAGGCCGCGGGCTTGGTTGACGGCGCGGGTCGTATTCCCAAACATGCTCACGGCGATGATCGGCTTGTCATCGGCGGGAATGGATTCACGCTCGACCATCCCGCAAATCGCTCCGGCGGCGTTGGTGTAGATCAGGCGGCTGATGCGGTTGATACCGGCGACATCGACTACCGAGTACATCATGGTAATGTCGGAACTGCCCACGAAACCACTGGTATCCCCGGAGGCGACGGTGGACACCATCAGCTTGGGGAAACCAACGGGTAAGGCACGCATGGCAGCGGTGGCGACCGAGGTTCCACCACCCCCACCCATCCCGATAATCCCGTCGATTTTTCCCTCGTGGTGCAGGAGGCGGGCGACGGCAGCCGCGCCGGTTTGCATGACGGCCATCGCTTCGCCCCGATCTCCTTTGGTGATGAGGTCAGCGAGGGATGCACCCCCGGCGGTAGCGACCTGTTCGTGGGTGATGTCGGGGGAGAAGGCGGGTTCACCGAGGACACCGGTATCGACCACCAGCGTTTGAAAGCCGCGCCTTTCAATCTCGGCTTTGAGGAAGGCGAACTCCTGCCCTTTGGTATCCAACGCGCCGATAACGACTATCGTTTTGGTCATAAGGGTTTCTCGTTATAAAAATTTATTTAACGGGGTCAATTGTTCAAACTATTGCAAAAGTTGCAAATTTCTGTGTTTCGGCGAGGTTGGCGATAGATACGCCGTTTTATGGCGGGAATGGCGAAAAACAGAGGTCATTCGGCGGCTGGCCCGGCTGAAACTGCGGCAACTTTGGCAAAAGGGCTGCCGCCGCCATTATTGCCAAAGAAGTTGTCAGTTTACAGTCAACAGTTATCAGTCTAATGCAAAAGCAATTGAACCAGAGAGACACAGAGAACCCAGAGAAAGACATATTTAACCGCCAAGTCGCCAAGAACGCCAAGATGGAGAGCAAGAGGTAAATCCATCTTAGAACAAAAGTTCACTACAAGTCAAGGCGGATTGGTTAGAGTTTACAAACTTAAGGCGGTCAATTTGTGGTGGGGAGAAGCTGACGGCTGGTTGTGTCATACTCATATATTAACTTATTTTCCGAGACGACAAGTTTCGCCCGATAGGGTTGCCCACCCAATTCTTCAAACATCTTCGAGCATTTATTTCCTGCTGAGTCGCATTGAAATACATAATATGAGAACGACCCCGGACTCAAAAATCCGGCAGATTCATAAGAAGCTAGGTGATAAAGATCCCCTTGATAACTCACGCTCATGATGTGGTTAATAGCGCTATCTTCAATTCGGATACTGTGAGTTGTACAGGTTGAAAGTGTGCATATCAAAAACACAGAGACCAGCAGAATGACACGATAGATGCTTTTCCAATTGGGAACGATGTAGAAATAAGTTAACAATCCGGCGATTATGGCGAAGCCGAAAAAACCATATACTGTAAAGGGTTTCCAACGCGGATTGGTAACCAGTGACCAATAATCTATATTTGTTAGATTTGAGTTCCAATGGTTCGGAGATGTGAACACATCGACAATATGCCACCACAAGATCGCGACGATGATGAGCAGCAGGGCGAACCAGTGGCTGCGGATATAGGCAAGGATTTTTAGCGACATCAATTGCTATCCATTGTGCTGATGACTAGAAGTTGCATTTTCACAGCATCCTCCTATCATATGAATATATTGACATTATAAGGAGGAACTCTCATGCGAAAACTAAAACTCCAAGTGTTTATGTCGATTGATGGGTTTATTGCAGGGTTGGAGGGTACAGCACCGGACGAACAACCCGAAGCCGAAAAGCCATCGGCGAACGAACCGGACGAGAAGCTCGATCAGTACATTGACGGGACGATTTCGACCTCGGACACAATCCTGCTGGGGCGTAAGATGGCGGGTGGGTTCGTCACTTACTGGGAAGATGTGGTGAATAACCAGCCGAACAGCCCTGAATACCCGCTGGCGAAGAAGCTGGTGGATACGCCGAAGATTGTGTTCAGCAAAACGCTCACCGAGTCGACGTGGAATAACACGACGCTCGAAACGGGTGATCTGGCGACGGCGGTGAACGCACTCAAGGCCAAAGCGGGCAAGGACATCATTGTGTACGGCGGTGGGGGGTTTGTGTCGTCGCTGATTAAAGCCGATTTGATTGACGAGTATCATCTGTTTATTAATCCGCACGCGCTCGGTCAAGGGATGCCGATTTTCCACAAATTAACCAAGCAGTTCAACCTGAAACTCAAGAGTGCATCCGCATTTAAGAATGATATTGCGCTGCTGGTTTACGAGCGGAAGTAGGGGGAAGAGATGAGGCGAGGCCGTTTGCGCCGCTGGAGGCTAAAGCCATCCAGCTAACAAGCAGACAAGTCCACTGAAGGGACTTCAAAGGCAAAGCGTAAGCGGCTCGATGGGTTTATTATTTTGATGATTGTTTGATATTTTACATACGAGCTTTAGGGTTTAAGCTGTGTTAGCCTTCTGCCCTGTTGGAGATAGAGTTTCGCATCCTTGTTTACAGTCAAAGCTGCGAGTTCGTTATTGAGAGGATAGCCGGGAAATGATTGTAGTTGGCGACAGGTGTTTCCCGCAGCATCGCACTCGAAAACCACGTAATAGGCGACGTTGAAATCGTCGTAATGCTCAATTGAAGCTGCTAATTGGTAAACCCGCTGGTTAAAGGCCACCGTTTGAACATGCTCTAGTGTATAACCACTGCCAATCCCCAGAATCGCGGCATATAAACCGATACACAATGATGCTAAACATGCGACTGCTATCAGCAGCCAAGAACCCAAAAGCAGTAGATTGCCATGATATTTCCACGCGTAAAATGCTGTAGTGCCTGCTAGCCCAATAAACAACGCCCACGCGATTACATAAACAACTGCTGCTTTATGCCCATTGAGGCTAACGAGCGACCAGTAATTAATATTTTCTAGGGCATTAAAAGTGACCATGCGTGGGAAAATGAGCCGAGCCAGCAGCCACCAATAGAGGATTAGGCCGACTGATGCGAATATCGGCCAAGTTCTGCGGAGTTGATTCAATCGCGACAAGCTATGCCTCTTATGCTTTGTTCAAGGCGCTAACTATTGCTATGCTTAAAGTGAGTCAATTATTGACGGTCGGTAAAATCTGGGTTTCTTTATACCAATCAAGGACAAGGCGTTCATCATCAACAACTAACTCAATTGGTTGTTTGTCGTATCCATATCCGCCTGCTTTAAATATTTCGGAACATATCTGTCCGGCAGCATCACATTCAAAAACTAGGTAGTCAAATTCAGGAACACCACGCGAATGGCTGTTTGTTGACTTTGCTAGATGATAAGCTTTGCCATTGTATTCTATGGTGGTCAAATTACGAACTGTTCTTCCTTCGCTTTCCTCTGCAAGTATGAAATCAACACAAATTGATCGGGAAAATAGTAAAACGAATATAACAATGAGAAGTGAACGATAGACTAAATTCTCAATACGCCATGCTCGGAACAATATAAGTATCACAACTATGACCAAACCGAATACAGCGATATCAAACCAGTTTGGGTTAGTCACAATCGACCAGTAATCAACTTGCTGGAGAGAGGCGCTAGGATCTAGTGGAGATGGCAAAAATAGAGGAACAAGCTGCCACCATGTTAGCCCAACGACAATCAGCAAGATGAGAAGCCAGTGTTTGCGGAGTATGTTCATAAAACCTACCTGATCTGATTAAAAGGGCGCACAGCCGTGCGCCCCTACAACCTTTATCATAGGATAGGTTTCATATCCCTAGCTTGACGGAATCAATACTTAATGTCGATTTGCTTCTTGCTCTGTGATGAGTTCAACCTCAGCCTCAAGAGCGCAACCGCGTTTAAGAATGATATTGCGCTGCTGGTTTATGAGCGGAAGTAGGGGGAAGGAATGGTCTTGGGAGTGCGGATGTAGCGTGCTACGTCCCTACACAAACGTATGGATGTGACTCCTATTTGCTGTAGGGACGCGAGGCAGCACGTTTAATTCACCTGAATTTATTTTGAATTCATCAAAATTGCCATGTGCAGTCCGCTTGGATGTCGTGACTGCCTGAACACGCGGATCAGGTGGGCTTGGTCATGCCCGGCGGGGCAGTCAGCAGTCTGGGAACGCCCTCCAGCAGTTGAATCTTGCCGTCGAAGATCCGGGTGCTGATGTTGTCGAACGCGACATCGGGATAACCGTCGTAGATACGTTCCGCGCCGGTGGCACCGGTGATGACGGGAAAGACAATCACGCGGAAACGGTCCACAAGACCTGCCTTGAGCAGCGAGCGGGATAGGCTGATGCTGCCGAGCGTGCTGAGGATGCCGGAGCCTTCCGCCTTCATCGCCCGAACCGCTTCCACCGCGTCACCGCGCACGAGGGTCGTGTTGGCCCACTTGATAGGCTCCTCAAGCGAGGCCGAGAACACCACTTTCGGCGTTCGCGTCAGCTCGTCGACGCTGGCCTCCTCCCCGGCTTCCATGTCGGCGCTTCCTGCTGGCGGAGCGCCGCTGACGAAACCGTACATCACCCGGTAGGTGTTCGCGCCCATCAAGTACGTTACCGGTGGCTGCTCGCCGAGCCAAGCCATGTACTCCGGCCCTTCGAGACCCCACCAGCCGGGCCAGCCATCCGCCGACGCATAGCCATCCAGTGAGGTGATGAAGTCGATCATGAGTTCTCGCATCGTGCTTCCTTTCTCTCAAATCCCACTATATAACTGAGAGGGTGTTTAAAACCCTTTCACTTCTAAAAAACGGAACGGATTAAATCCATTCCCTACAAAAATGCGATGTGGTCGGTGACGCGGACGCAGCACGCCGCTTCCCTACATTCGAAATCGACCTTTTTAAACACGCTCTGAGACAACTTAACCTCCTCAACCCGCGTCAGGTAAGCTAAAAGACTGCTTCATGAAATCGCACCAAGTTTCATCCTGCCGGAGTTCAAAAAAGGCGGGTGCGGTCGCCGCGAAATCGCGTGGGGTCGTGTGTGCAAACGACTTAAATTCGCGGATCAGGTGGGCCGGATCACTGTAGCCATAGACATCCGCCAGATCGGCTAAGGGGAGGAATGGATTCACGAGTAAGGCGGCTTGGAGGCTGCCAAAGCGAACAATGCGGGCATAGGTTTTAGGCGAAACAGCCGTGTAATGTTTGAACTGGCGCTCGAATTGGCTGGATGACAGGTGGCTCTGCGCGGCTAGGTCTGCCATACGGATTTGACCATGAGCGCTTTGCAGTAAGTGTCCGGCAGTGCGAATGAGCGTGAGATCGTGCTTACGCCGGTAAGCCGTTTGGCAGACATATTCCTGATAGCAGGCGACGGCTTCCCCATAGCCCCGATGTGCCACGATCCCCGTCAGGTATCTCGCAAACCGCTGCCAATCGGCATCAAGGCCAATCACATGCACCGTGGATGGATCAGCGTCCCTATTCAAGACCGGCTTGACCGCCCACGGATACAACTGCATCGACATCATCTGGCAGAAACCCGTCGCGCGAATCCGAAGCGGCTTGTTTTGAAGCGGGTTCACAAATGCCCGTGGGAGTTCGAGCAGTCCGTGTTTGCTCTCCAACAGGAGGGGCGCACCCACATTGATGATGACTTCGACGTAGGCATCCGGCAGGTACACTTCACGGTTATAGCTTTCCTGATCTTGCTCAAGCGCCCAAAAGCAGCTCACATCTGCTGCCAACATAGGCACCGGCGCATATATCGGTTGATGCCGCATTGGACAACCTCACGCTCGCGATTCAGCAGTTCCCATTATAAGCCCATTTACACTCGATGCGATTGAACAAATCCCGCATGTTTTTGGTGGGGCTAGGGCTTAATCTGTGTCAGCCTGCTGCCCTGTTGGAGGTCGAGTGTCGCCTCCTCATTTACAGTCAATACTGCGGGTTCATCGTTGATCGGGGGATCGATAGGAAATGCCTCTAATTGATCACAGGTGTTTCCCACAGCATCACATTCGAAGACAATATAAGAGGCGGCGTTAAAGTCGTCATGATGCTCGATTAAAGTTGCTAATTGGTAAACCTGCCCGTTAAAGGTCATACTTTGAACATGCTCCAGTGTCGTACCGGTTCCAAGCCCCAAAACGAGTACGTATAAACCGACACCTATCGAACTGAAGACCGCGATGGCGATCAGCAGCCATGAGCCGATTCGCAGTAACTTGCCATAATAGTGCCATGCATAAATTCCGGTCAGCGAGCCTAAACCGATGAACAAAATTAAGGCGATCAGGTAAACGAAGACTGATTTATTGCCACTCAAGCTAATCAGTGACCAGTAATCCACATTTTCTACCGAATTAAATGTAATGATGCGCGGGGTAATGACTTGAGCAATCAGCCACCAGTAGAGGATTAGCCCGACTGATGCGAATATGGGCCAAGTACGGCGGAGATGCTGCAATGTCGTCAATGGCTTATTCAAACGGCTCGCGTTCTTCGAGGGGGAGTTGTTCGGGACGCTCCATCGGATCATCCGCTAGAAGTCCATAGGTAGCTCGCAGCGCTTTATGCCAATCATCTTGTTGACGCAGGTCCGCATGAAGTGTGACCGCCACCAATTCCATCATCCGCAAGCGTTCGGTAGGCGTAAGTTTTTGTACTTCTTCAAAGAGCTGTTCGAAACTTATATCCGTCATAGTAAACTCCTTCAAACTACTCACTATGAAGTGTTTACTAGTATATATGAAAAAGGGTGGGCAACTGCTACCCACCCTTCTCTACCCTCTGCAATCAACTTAGTATTTGATGTCCACCTGCCGCTTGCTCTGCGAGGAGTTGACAATCGCGTCGCAGATGACAGCGTTGCGGTAGCCATCCACGAAGTCCGCACCCCACGGCGCGACCGGCTTGTTGTTCACGATGGCATCAAAGAAGTGATGGAATTCGTGGACGAACGTATGCTCCCAGCCGATGATGTGTCCCTGCGGCCACCAGTTTTCCCAGTAGGGATGGTAGGACTCGCTGACGTTGACGGTATGGAAACCGCGCGTTTCCTTCGGCTCCTCATGCGCCCAGAACACTTGCATCTCATTCATGCGTTCCAAGTTGAAGGTGATCGAGCCGTTCTCGCCGTTAATTTCGAGCGAGTTGTAGTTCTTGCGCCCCTGTGCGAAGCGGGAGGCTTCGAGCGTACCGAGTGCGCCGTTTTCAAACTCGAACAGCGACACGAAGGCATCATCCACCGTGACCTTGCCCATCCTGCCGCTGCCATCGCCCAACGGACGTTCCGGCACAAAGGTACGCGCCATGCCCATGACACTCTTGGGTTCACCGACGAGGAAACGGGCGAGGTCGATGATGTGCGCGCCGAGGTCGCCGAGCGCCCCGCTGCCCGCCTGATCTTTATCCAAGCGCCAGATCATAGGGAAGTTCGGGTCGATAATCCACTCTTGCAGGTACACCGCGCGGAAGTGGAAGATGCGCCCCAACGCGCCGC
>Ga0209460_1001128_pt1 | contig 17415 bp, 17 predicted proteins | sample EBPBio132013_DNA_FD_185868 | JGI IMG/M metagenome (GOLD analysis project Ga0209460, IMG submission 185868) | Wastewater treatment Type I Accumulibacter community from EBPR Bioreactor in Madison, WI, USA - Reactor 2_5/13/2013_ DNA (SPAdes)... | ecosystem: Engineered > Bioreactor > EBPR >...
GCAGCGAAGGCTAAGGCAAGAGGATACGGTAAAAATTTCATAACCATGATTTATTTAATTGGCGCTAAACTCAATTTCAATAAAATTAATCCTTATGTTACCCATTCCATTTCATAAAGAACCAAAATAACTGTGGTTGTGATAGTATCTGGTTACATCTCGAGAATGAAAATTACTAAAGGGTTGAATTATAGTGGTGATTCTGTATTTATTTTAATTTATTGTATCCAATCGAATATTCCTTGCATTCTCATTTATTAATGTAAAGTAGAAAAATATCGGAATAGAAATTGAAATATTTACTGATTATTACATTCTGTTTTATACTAAGCACTTTATCTATTTGTCACGCGCAGAATACAATAACCTTACCTGAGAGTGAGTATCTCAAAATAAAACTTGATATACTTTCCCTGCAATTAAACAGCAACCAAATTTATTATTATGATATAGGAGAAACATCAATTCCTGTCAGTATAGAAGAAAATGATTCATCTCAGATCGCGTTTGTGTTTAGGGTTAAATCTGCAATAAACTGGGACGAGGATTTAGAATTATTTCGTGATAATTGTTTAATTGTGGTTACTGCAATTGGTGAATTACTTGAATCACCAACGAGTTTAATTCGTAATCACTACGAAATTCTTGGTTATGTTGAGGTTATGGAAGGCGACGGGTTACCCTCACTCTTCCTGATTTGGAAAAACGGGGATATAACACCCATACAGAAGATGTAATAGGAAAAATTCATAATTTTGATTTGATCGTTTTGGCTGGAATGACATCCTTTTTATTCCCCACTAAAAATTGGCCTTCCTGGTTATTTCTCAGCGTCCCCTGCGCCCCTGCGGTGAAGAAGTATCTCCACCACGTAGTCCAGAAATTCTTTTTCCGCCAGATCTCTTTCCTGTTTATTTTCCACCAGATTATTTCTCATGAAAATGAACGAACCGGCGATTTTGTTTTTGACGAAAACGAATCCGGCTAGATTCTGAACACCGGTCATACTGCCGCTTTTTGCAAGAATTCTGACATCAGGATTTGAAAGTGAAATCCGGTCATCAAGGGTGCCGGTTTCGCCATAAGCTGCTAGAGACGACATCAACGCAGTATCCTGGAGAACGAGATTCAAGGCAGGTGAAACACTTTTTAACCGGATCAAGTTATATCTCGAAAGGCCTGATCCGTCAGCCAGACGGTTTTTGTTTTCAGGATCAATAAATGCCTTTTTGAAGGTTTCAAAATTTCCGGTTTGCCCTGTTTTGATGGCCAGATATCTCAGGCTTTGTTCTGATGCCAGATTGTTGCTGTGTTTGAGAATGCAATCTGCCAACTGTCTAAAAGGATGACGAATGGTAAAATCAGATTTACCTGCAAATTCAGTGAGTTTTGAGGTTTGAATAGTGACGGGAAAAGATCCGATTTTCTGCTGAATAAACCTGATGATCAGCTGATCAGGATTTGGGATTGAAATTGTTCTTTTTTGAGTAGTTCCGGGAAAGGAATTTGGATCACGGGTGATCAGGATTTGGTTTTCACGGAAGTTTCTCGAAATCTTTTTGTCTCCGTTTAAAATCGAAATTGGAAGTCCGGTAGGGAATGTTGAAACCGAATCGCCCCAGGTTGTTTTCGTCCAGCTCACTTTTACCACATTTTCATTTATGGGAACCCGGTTCAGATACGGCTGAAAATCCCACGGTTCATCGTCGAACATCCAACCTTTTCCCCAAAAAGTAGTGGTATCATAATCCAAAGTTTTTATTGTTACTTTGTTAATCGGTCCAACTTTTTTTATCAGCAAATCCAAAACCGAATCAACTTCGGTTGAGCGCAGCAATGGATCACCGCCAGCCCAAATCACCAGAGATGAATCGCTATTGTCGAAGTTAAATGCTGTTGAAAGGAACAGAGTGTCAGTTTTTAACTGTGACCAAAAAGGAAGAAAATAAAGTTTCTGTATGGAAGCAGGAGTGAAAAAACCGTCTGCATTCAGGCTGTCGAGCAGTTTTCCATCAGAATCAGTAATCGTATAACCGGTCCAGACTGTTGAGTTTTTAACAGGTTTTGGTGCTACCAACTTTTGTTGTGGACTGAGCATTTGGGTGCTGCATGACGACAAGAAAACCAGCAGGAAGGAGAGGGAACAAAGAGTAGATTTCATTTTTATACCATAGAAAGTTGAATTTACTTATTTTTCTCCCTAAATTGCAAGATATTTTGATTGGAGAACTATCATGAAGTCTGGAATACACCCAAATTACAAGGAAGTCAAAGTTACCTGTCTTTGCGGCAATACCTTTACTACCAAGTCTACAAACGCTGAACTTAAAGTTGAAATTTGCTCAAACTGCCATCCGTTTTTTAATGGTGGAAAAGATCGTCTGATCGATACCGCCGGCCGGGTAGAGAAGTTTAACAAACGTTACGCTGCAGCTCAACCTAAGAAGTAATTTTTAAAGGGATTTCTGCCATCCGGCTGAAATCCCTTTTTTATTTTATGCACTACGGACTATTCGACGACGCCCTCTTCTCCAATTTCTACCCGCTTACCTATTCTAAACCCTTTTCTCAGCTCAGAACCGGACTTTTTACGCAGGCAGAATTTGCTTCAGCAGTAATTCATCCCGTTTCTCTGATTACCAGTGCCGATCACCTCAACCGGTATCTCTCGGTTTCGTCTTCTTTGCATCCCGAATCAGTTTCTGAACCGGTTCTTTGGATGAACAGCAGGATCCGGGATTATTCTGAACTTGCACCTGCTTTGAAAGAGTTGAAAAACCAGGGTGATGCGCTTTCTGATGGAACAACCGTTTTTGCGATTTTAATTGATGCCGGGCAGTATGCTGATTTTTGCTCATCCAAACCTGAAGAGTTTATTAAAACCACATTTCCCTGTAAACTTGAAACGTTTGACCACACCTGGGAAATTATTCTCGACAATGGAAAAACCCAGCAAGCCCATTGGAATGTTGCAGAAAAATCAGGCCGGTTTACCGATCTGACCGAACTTCATAAAAATTCGATTCTCGGTTCCGGAAAAATTTTCGGCGGGAAAAATGTTCTGATCCACCCAGGCGTCACTTTCGACCTGAGAAATGGAAACGTGATTCTGGATGATGATTCAGAAGTGATGGCACACTCTTCCTTCGTTGGCCCGGTTTATATCGGCAAAAAATCCAAAATTAAAATCGGTGCCAAGATTTATCAGAATACGGTGATCGGTCCGGTTTGCAAAGTGGGTGGTGAAGTTGAAGATGTAATTATTCAGGGATACTCGAACAAACAGCATGACGGATTTCTGGGACATGCTTATCTGGGTGAATGGTGCAATCTGGGAGCAGATACCAATAATTCAGATTTAAAAAATACCTACGCAAACGTTGACATCTGGGAAAATGGTAAATTTGCCGATACCGGAAGTCAGTTTATGGGACTGATCATGGGTGATCATTCCAAAACCGGAATCAACACCCAACTGAACACCGGCACTGTCGTCGGGTTTTCTTCAAACATTTTCGGAGCCGGGTTCCCCGATCGCCTGATTCCATCGTTTCACTGGAGTGCCGATGGCCGGTTGATTGACTACCGCATGAACAAAGCTATAGAAACGGCAAAAATCGTCATGTCACGCCGCAATATTTCCTTCACCGACGCTGACGAAACACTTTTCCATGATATCAAAACCCTGGCGGCAATTGAAATGCCATCGGTAAGAAAGACAAAATGAACACTTTCCGGGATATGTCCCTCGCCATCCTGACCGATTGGCAAAATGAACCGAACAAACTTGCTGATATTATTTACAATCGGCTTGAAAGCAACCGTCATGGTTTCTCCTGGCGGGGTGATGTGTCTGAAATGGTTTTTGGAACCGTTCGCCTGATTGATCCGCTCGATGTGGTTTTAAGCCCGAAGATTAAACCTTCCACCAATAAAATGGTTCGGAATATTCTCCGCCTCGGAACGTATGAATTGCTTGAAATGACGGGTAAACCCGATTATGCAACCATTCACTCCTGGGTTGAAACGGCAAAAGCCCGGGTTCCGTTTGCAAAGGGAATGGTTAATGCGGTACTTCAGAGTATTGTTCGTGAACGTGAAAAATCACTTCAGATTTTGGCGGAAGCACGAAAAAACAATATGCCTGAATGGGTTTTAACTGATCCGGCCTGGAAAAATGCCGGTCAGGAAACCCAAAGTCAGTGGAGTACCTACTTGTCAAACCGTCCTGAATGGTTTGCTGTGTCGGGTTCAGACCTTGACGACAGTCTTCAGTTTCTTGAAAAGGCAGATTTCCTTCCTCACGGATACAAAATCACCAACATGGCTGATTTTCTTCAGACCCATGATTTCAAGGATGGAAAATTAATTGTGATGGATGCTTCAAGCCAGTTGGTTGCCCATTATGGACTGGATCCGAAGGCAAAAACCCAGCTTGATCTCTGCGCTGCCCCCGGCGGAAAATTGATGTATTCGGTTTGGTTTACAAAAAACCTTAAATCGGTGACGGCCGTTGATAAAAACGAACAGAAGCTCGGGAAAATTCGTGAAAATCTGGAGCGGATTCAGGTGAAAATTCCGGTTTCACTGAAAATGACTGATGCCCGTTATCTGAAAACTGATCCGGCCGATGTGGTCTGGATTGATGCACCCTGTACCGGTTCCGGTGTCATCAACCGTAAGCCCGACATCCGTGCGGTTCAATCGAGTGACGGACTCAAACTTCAGCAAAAACTTCAGTCAGAATTGCTTGAACATGCTGCAACATTTGTAAATCCGGGCGGAAGACTGGTTTATTCAACCTGTTCCTTCCTTGAATCAGAAAATGAAAATCAGATCAGAAAATTCCTCGAAACTCACCCGGATTTTTCTATTTATATCAACCCGGATCCGGTTTTTGCAGGCATGACCAATGAATTCGGACTCAGAACCTTTCCGGCACAAACCCAGCTTGACGGTGCCTGTGCTTTTATTCTGATCAGGAAAAAATGAAAGAACTTTCCAGAAAAATACTCGAAATGGCCGCTCTTGGCGGTCCGTTTTTCTCAAGGACAAACCTTCAGATCTGGGTCGGCAGAATTTCACCCGCTCAGGTTGAAGAAGCCCTGAAAGAAGGTCTTGATGAATTTGTCCTTCATCAATATGGTGAGCTGTATTACTATTTCCGGACGAAAAATAAGCTGAATGCTTTTCTTGAGGGAACGACTTCCGATCAGCGGAAACGGTTCCTTCGTGATCGGATTCAGAAAGTGCTCGATACCAAACGGGAGCCCTTTGATATTCTGGCAATCATGGCCATGCAGTTAAATGCAAAAGAGGAAGCTGTTGATTTCTGGATTAAATCTACACTTTCCTATCTCGAATTTGCTGCCTGGTATCCTGCCGGACAGTCAATAGAAAATGCCAAACTGATTTTGCTCGACGAAACCCGGACCGAAGAGCTGAAAAAACTTGAAAGTTTGCTTAAAACCATGGTAACTGAGTTTGGTGCTTTGGATCCGCTTCACGGGAAAAACATAGAAAAAGCAGGCAAATTCCGTTTCCCGGTAAAAGTGGCTGAAACCATTGACCTGAATGTGATCCGCCCTGAAGACAGAACCGTTCCGGAAATGAACGAAATGGAGAAAGCCTACATTTTGCATACGCTGGACTCGGTAAACGGGAATAAAACCCGGGCATCGAAACTTCTGGGTATGAACCGGACCACTTTAATAATGAAAATGAAACGATTGGGATTGATGTAACCATGAAAATGATCATTCCGATGGCTGGGAAGGGAACCCGTCTCAGACCTCACACGCATACGACTCCAAAGCCACTTTTAATGGTTGGCGGAAAAATCATGCTTGAAGAAATTCTGGATACACTGGTTTCAACTGCAGAAAACCAGATTGAAGAAGTTTCATTCATTCTGGGTGATTTTGACCGTGATGTTCAGGCCAACCTGGATAATCTGCTTAAAAAATACAAAGCGAAAACCAGCTTTTTTGTTCAGGATCCGCCACAAGGAACCGGTCATGCCATTTTTATGGCTGAGAAAAATCTGTCGGGTGAAGTTCTGGTTGCTTATGCCGATACGATTTTTGATGCCGATCTTTCAGGACTTTCCTCCCTTGATGCTGACGGTGTAATTTGGGTAAAAGAAGTTGAAAACCCGAAACAATATGGCGTTGTTGTTGAAGAAAACGGATATATCACCAAATTTGTTGAAAAACCACAGGAGCCGGTCTCAAATAAAGCGATCATTGGTGTGTATTACTTCAAACATGCCGAAAAACTGAGAGAAGAACTGGAAACGCTGATCCGTGAAAATAAAACGGTCAAAGGCGAATATCAGTTAACTGATGCACTTGAAGCCCTGGTGAAAAAAGGATTCCGTTTTAAAGCGAGAACAGTGAAATATTGGCTGGATTGCGGAAATATGCAAAGTTTACTGGATACCAATCAGTTTCTGCTTGATCTCGGACGGCACCAGATTCAGGGTGCAAAAGTTGAAAACTCGGTTATAATTCCACCCGTTTTTCTTTCACCAACTGCCTCAGTCAGGAATTCTATTGTCGGGCCTTACGTTTCTATTGGAGCCGACTCAGTTATTGAAAAATGTGTGATTGAAAATTCGATTATTAACGAAAAAACAAAACTTAACCTGATTCAGGCAAAAGATTCTCTGATCGGCAGCCATGTTACTTTGCATGGTAACTTCAGAAAATTGAACGTGGGTGACCACACCGAATCAGGTACTATTTAAAGGACAGGATTTAAAAATGGCAATTTCCCAGGAACAGGTTTTATCTGCATTGAGAAGTGTTCAGGATCCGGATTTGCATCAGGATATTGTGACCCTGAATATGGTTAAAGACGTGAAAATTGAAGGAAATAACGTCTCTTTTACCGTTGATCTTACCACACCGGCTTGTCCGATGAAAGAGAAAATCCAGAAAGAGTCTGAGCAGGCAGTGAAGTCTGCTACCGGTGCTTCGGTCGTAACGGTAACCATGACCGCAACCGTAACTTCACGTGGAATGGGCAATCAATCTCTTCCCGGTGTTAAAAATATCATTGCTGTTGCCTCAGGTAAAGGCGGGGTAGGGAAATCTACCGTTGCAGTGAATCTGGCGGTTGCACTTTCACAAATGGGTGCAAAAGTTGGGATTATTGATGCGGATATTTATGGTCCGTCCATCCCGATTATGTTTGATGTGAAAGATGAAAGACCTGGCGTTATTGACGGAAAAAGATTGGTTCCGGTTGAAAAATACGGAATTAAACTCATGTCGATCGGTTTTATGATTGAACCGGGTCAGGCTGTGATCTGGCGCGGACCGATGGCTTCTTCTGCCCTGAAACAGTTTATTGGCGATACCAACTGGGGTGAACTCGATTATCTGGTGGTAGATATGCCTCCGGGAACAGGTGACATCCAGTTAACGCTGGTTCAGACGATTCCTGTTACCGGTTCGGTGATTGTAACCACTCCGCAGGATGTCGCACTTTCTGATGCGGTCAAGGGAATTGCCATGTTCAAAAATGTGAACGTTCCCTGTTTGGGTGTTATTGAAAATATGTCGTATTTCATCTGTTCACATTGTGGCGAAAGAGAAGAAATCTTTTCCTACGGTGGTGGAAGCCGTACTGCAGGTGTGCTGAATGTTCCGTTTCTGGGTGAAGTTCCCATTGAAACCAGCATCAGAAAATCTGGTGATTCAGGTATGCCCGTTTGTCTGGCTCATCCGGAATCTGCAACTGCCAAGGTTTTTCTTGATTTGGCCGGAAAACTGGCTCAGCAGATTGCCATCAGAAATTCAGATTCAGAAGCTTCAAAACCTGTTGAAATTCTTTTCAAATGAAAACACTGACTGAGAAAGTTCAGGAAGCATTGGATGAAATCCGTCCGGTGCTTCAGAGTGATGGTGGTGATGTTGAATTGGTTAACATCACACCTGAAAATATTGTTGAAGTGAGATTGCTGGGGAATTGCAAAATTTGTCCGATTTCCCTGATGACACTTCGTGCAGGAATTCAGGCAACAATCAAAATTCATGCACCTGAAGTCAGAAGAGTTGAGTCAGTTGCGTGAAGAGAAGATTTGAGTTTTGATTTTGTTTTGAATTGGTAAAATGCTGAAAATTCTGGATTTGCTACGCACATTTTATGACCCGCCTTCGCGGGAATGACAGTCCTATAAAATTAGCTCAAACCCAGAATTTGTCATTCCCGCGAAGGCGGGAATCCAGTATTGAATTCCAATCCCCAATCCACCCCCAAAACCTTACCTAGGCCTTGAGAACAACTTCCTGGATTGCTTTTTCTTTGAGCTGAAAAATTCGCTGAGGGTATTTTTTGACGAGGTTGTAATCGTGGGTTGCCATCAGAATACCGGTTCCCATGGCATTGATTCTAAGCAGTAGTTTCATAATATCGTCTGCAACTTCAGGATCCAGATTTCCGGTTGGCTCATCAGCCAATAACAGATACGGATCATTGACCAAAGCTCTTGCAACCACAACACGCTGTTGTTCACCGCCACTTAGTTCGTGTGGCATACTGTTTCGTTTGTGGGTAAGTCCGACCTCAGATAAAACCTTCATCACTTTCGTGTGAATATCTTTTCTTTTTGCACTTGTTACGTGAAGGGCAAAGGCAATATTTTCAAATACAGAACGGTCGGGAAGTAATTTAAAATCCTGAAAGACCACACCAATTTTCCGTCTCAGGTGGGGAATTTCCTTTTTTGAAATGGAATTTGACGTGTATTCATGGAAACGAACCGTTCCCCGGTCAGGAAAATGATCCATATAAATCAGTTTAAGCAGTGTAGATTTACCGGTTCCTGATTGACCAACCAGATAAATAAACTCGCCTTTTCCCATAGTAAAACTTACGTTCTCAAAAACAATCCGTCCATCGTAACTCGATTGAACATCGTAAAATTCTAGCATTACCGTTTCCTGATGATGACGTGTACCCGTTCGGTTTTGGGTCCGGCTTTTTTCCCGGATTCAAATTCATGCAGCATGGACATTATCTCACAACCCGGAATTTTTTGAAGAATTTCCTTCATTTCCTGGATGGTGTAAGTTCTTTCAACATGTTGCTCGGTGAAAATACGATCTCCGTCAGTGATTTTAAATTCAGTAACGTGAATCTGGGTTTCAGGGTCATATTTAGACACTCTGATAAACGAAGCATCAACTTCCTCAAATTGTTCCGAAAAATCTTCCGGTGAATTTGAAAGGGAATTGACGGGAGTTGTAAAATCGAAAATAAAAATGCCATTGGTTCTCAGACAGCCTAAAATTCCAGTTACAACCTGAGATACTTTTGCTGGTTCAATGTTATAATTGATACTGTCAAAAAGCATGATCGCCAGATCAAAACTGTCAGATTTAAATGGTATCGAACCATTGTCAAAACAGACAGGAAGCATTGAAACACCTGAATCTTCAGTTTTCAGCAACGATCCCTGAAGCATCCCAAGTGATATGTCACCAATGATGTACGTTTTAATTTCAGCCAGATTGAAAAAAGTACGAAATGAACCGGTTCCTGCTGATAGTTCCAAAACAGATTCAGCTGGACGCCTTTGGTAAACTCTGACAAGAAGCTTGATATGTTTCGCCCATTCATCATAGGGTACATATCTGCTGGTAAGATCATAAATTCGTGAAGTGCCTGAATAAGGATCGGTATATCCGGTCATGTCAACCCGATACTTTCCTGTTTTGCTGGATTTTTAAAAGCCATTCAATAGCCTGGATGGTTGATGATGGATTTGCAAGACCTTTTCCGGCTATATCATAAGCCGTGCCATGATCGGGTGAGGTTCTGACAATGGAGCTTCCTGCAGAGAAATTGACACCGGAATCCATTCCCGAAAGTTTAACCGGAATTAAACCCTGATCATGGTAACTGGCAAGAATGCCGTCAAATTTTTTATGAAGTCCGGCACCGAAAAATCCGTCAGAGGCAAACGGACCAGAAACTTTGAATCCATTGGCCTTTAATGATTCAATTTCCGGTTCATAAACTGTTGCTTCTTCATGACCGATGGTTCCGCCATCACTTGCATGCGGATTTAATGACAAGATGGCGATCGATGGATTCTTAATTCCGAAATCCTGTTTCAAAGAGTTATTAAGGCGTAAATACCGATCTCTGATTCGCTCACGGGTTATTAATTCTGAAACTTTGGACACGGGTACATGAACGGTTAAAAGTGCAACTTTCATGTGTGAATTCATCAGAATCATCAGGGGTTCAGATTCACCCAGAAGATGACCCAGTAATTCTGTGTGTCCTGAAAAGGGAGAACCAGCAGCAACAAATGATTTTTTATTTATAGGAAGGGTAAGAAGTCCGGTTCCCGGGTTTTTATGGCAAAAAAGAACAGCTTGAGAAAAGGATGAAAGTGCGATTTTTCCTGCTTCGGCAGAAAATAAGCCCGGTTCAATATTAAAATCAGTATTTTCTTCGATTGGTTTAATAAGAACTTGTTCGAGGGATATAAACCGGCTTAAAATGCTCTCGAAATTGCAGATAACACCTGAAGGAAGAAAAAGAAGAAATTTTGCCCGGTCTTTAAAATGAGGAACGGCCCTGATAAAGGTTTCCATTCCAATCCCGTTCAAATCACCACACGACACTGCAATATCCGGATGAGACTCTTTACTGTTCACTTGGGTTTCACCTGTTTAAAATCACCTTTTCCGTCAGTATCAGCAAAAACATAATTCCTGTTCAGTTTTATATAAGTCCAGATTTCCTGAGGTGGCTGATTTGGGGGTGTAAGCCTTTTCCGTGAATCAGGCTCACCGTTTAAAATATAAATTTTTCCCCGGTCAGTTCGCCAACCGGGTTCCCTTGCAGTCGGGTAAGATGCAAATGAAAAATCAACACGGCGGTAATATTCGGCCATCAGCTCGTTATAGGGTGTAAGCGGAGTCGGATCTTTTTCCTTCCAGAATTTTCTGAAAGCATCAATCCTTTTTCTTGCGGAACCCGAGTTCAATTTATCATAAATTGCTTCTGGAGCCAAATATTTTAAAGTTCGGGTAGCCAGATCGAGATCATAAAGTGAAAATGGCATATTGAGCCAGTAAACCATAAAAGAAATGGTATCCGTTACACCACCGGAAGTTAGGGTAACAGCATATTGTCCTGCATCCAGATTGGTAAGGGGCAAATGAACAGGAATAACCTGAACAGGAAATTTTGCAGTCGCAGTTGAATAATTCAAGGCAATTGGTTTACCAGCTGAAATCCTGACTGAATCTGGCATAACTTCAAATTCATCTTCATCTATTGGTTTTTGAAGTAATTTGAAAACAGTTGATTGAATGCCAACCGTGTCTTTGATTGCCAGGTAAAGTGAACTTTCAGAGCCGTATGGAATATTTTTCCCTAAATTGGCAGGAATCAGGGTTTCATTTTTTACTGATCCGATCCAGGCAGAATCAAACCAGGAAACAGTTTTGTTTTTAAATCTGACTTTACGGGGTGATTTGAAAACAGGTTTGTTATTTCCCAGGTCTGTAATATCAACCACATACCTTACCGGCCTTTTTGAATCAGACCAGGTTAGCTCTCCTGTCAAAAAATTAAACCGGTTGCGGGTTATTGCAATATCTGAATGGTCGCTTGAAAAAGTCTGACTGAACCTTCTTATCGTGCTGTCAGCGTAATAAACTTCCAGAATCAGGTTCATTTCTGCATGATAAACCGGTGACTTTCCTGTGGGTTCACGGTTAATGAAGGAAAGAAAATCATGAGAAATTTTAAAAAGAAAAGTAAACTGGGTTGACGTGTCACCTTTTGCCCAGTTTATTTCATCAAAATACATCGGCTGGCTTTGGCGAAAAATAATTTCTTCCATGCGCTGCTGTGAAAACCCGGTATTTACCAGAGTTAAAACAAAAAAACAGGTTAGAATCCAGCCAGTTCGTATCATTTTGCTTTTGTCCGTAAATAACTGACCAGCAATCTGACGCCAAAACCTGATCCGCCTTTTGAGAGATAATGATCAGCACTATCAAGAAAGGCAGGGCCGGCTATATCAATATGTGCCCAGGGCTGATCAGCATCAACAAATTTTTGAAGGAATTTTCCTGCTGTGATGGCACCGGCATATCGTCCGCCAACATTTTTCACATCAGCTACATCCGATTTGATTTGTGGTGCATATTCGTCAAAAAGTGGAAGAGGCCAAACACGTTCGTAAGTGTTCATGCCAGCCACACCAAGTGCAGAAGAAAGCTCATCATCATTTGACATCACACCCGCAGCCTTATCGCCAAGAGCCACAACACAGGCACCGGTAAGAGTTGCAAGGTCAATGATAACTTCTGGTTTATACCGTTTTGCATATTCAAGTGCATCACATAAAATCAAACGGCCTTCTGCATCCGTATTATCAACTTCAATGGTAATGCCCGCCATGGAGGTAATATCTCCCGGACATTGTGCAGATCCGGATGGCATATTATCTGTAGAAGGAACAAGTCCGATCACATGAACGGGAAGGTTGATTCTGGCAATGGCTTCCATGGTACCAATAACGGCAGCTGCACCACCCATATCACCTTTCATGTCACCCATTCCGGCAGATGGCTTAATTGAGATTCCACCGGTGTCAAACGTGATACCTTTTCCAACAAGAATAACGGGTTTTCCCTTAATTCCTTTTGGTTTGTGTTCCAGAATGATGAAAACAGGTTCGTTCACCGATCCTTTATTGACGGCAAGAAGTCCGCCCATTTTGAGATCTTTAATTTGCTTCTTATTCAGAACCGTGCATTTATATTCGAATTCTTTTGCACTTTTTGATGCACGTGAAGCGAGTTCGGCCGGTGTAAGTTCATTCCCGGGTGCATTGACAAGTTCACGGGCAAAAATCTGACTGAAGCTGACTGCAACCGATTCTTCAATCGCTGCATTTACCGTTTTGCCTGAAAGTTCATTGCATAAAATGACAAGTTCTCTGAGCTTTTTCTTTTTGTTTTCATCTTTTTTGTAAGTCGTGTACTGGTAAGAACCGAGAACAAAACCTTCTGCAAAGGAAGCAAACCATGACGCTTCAGGTTTAGCTTCGAGAGGGGTCAAATTTGAAAAATCAGCAGAAGCTGACAAATGGGAAAGACTCCTGCCTGCTTTGGCTAGGGCATTTCCTGCCCGGCGGAAGGTTTCATTCCAGTTTCCTTTAACCGGTTTCAGTTCAAGAAAAATAATCCGGTCTGCTGTTTTACCTTTTCCATCCGGATAAAACCGGAATCCGTCAAGATTATCTTCAGTCTTGCTGATGTGTGCAAAAAGTGAAAAGAGATCAGGACTTGATGAAAGTAACTGAAACTCTTCTTTTTGTTTGAAGAAAAAGATAAAATGAGTATCTGCAGGTTTATGTTTTGAAGTAAATTTGATGTTCATTCTGTTATTTCCATAGCATTTAAAATAGGTTCGGCATCTGCGATTAATCTGGCGATTGCATGGTCAGTCATTTCTTCCATTTTTCCGCCGGATGCATTTTTATGCCCGCCACCTGAATACTGACTGGCCAGACGGTTTACGTCAATATCTCCCTTCGACCGGAAGGATAATTTGTAACCGTAAGGTTGTTCAATAAGAAGAATTCCCATGACAACGCCTTTGACTGACAGCAGATATTTTACAAATCCTTCTGAATCTTCAAGCGTTGCACCAAACCGGTCAAAATCCGATTTTTTTACGACACTGTACGCTAGTTTACCATCATAAGCGGTTCTGATCTGAGAGAGAAATAATCCCTGAAGCTGTAAGGATTGCAGGGTTCTCTGTTCGTTAACCCAACCGTAAATTTCAGAAGGTTCAACACCGGATTCTATCAGATAGGCTGTTTTTCTATGAACAGCTGGAGTTGTTCTTGGAAACCGGAAGTTGCCCGTGTCAGTCATGATTGAAGTATAAATTCCGGTTGCAGCATCCTGACTTACGGTCATTTTACCAGAGTGGAATGTGATAAAATCATAAACCATTTCACCGGTTGCGCACGAACTGATATCAATACAAAGCAGGTCTGCAAAATCACCTGGATAAAGGTGATGATCTATTACGACGATATTCCCCTTTGTTCGTTCAATATAGGGTGCCATTTCTTCCGTACGGTCAAGCTGATTGCAATCCAGAATGATGATACAATCGGCATTCTCCAGACTATGAGCATGAATCGTGGTATTGAAAGTTTCAAACCGTGCATCCTTGTTCATATAATCAAACGCTTCAGGAAGGGGAGAAACATTTATTATTCTGACAATTTTGCCCAACGACTCGAAATAAGAGAAAAGGGCAGCTTCCGCTCCCAATCCATCCCCATCCGGACGAACATGCGTGGTGAGAACAATCTTTTGAGATTGATCAATTATCGTTTTTAGCTGAATCCAGTAATTTTCCATAGTAAACTCAAAGAGCCCTCTCGGGCTCTTTTTCCTTAGTTATTTTCCCAAACATCGCCTTCATTGAAGAGACTTTCAAGGTTTCCTGCTCCCCTTTTTCCCTTCGCCAGTTCGATCTGATTTACCAGACCTTTTTCGTAGGTCGGACGTTCAACATCACGGAGGACGCCGAGTGGTTGCGGATAGTCAGCACTCCGGTTCATTCTGCTCAGAATGTGTGCCCAGGTTGCATCTTTGGCATGTTCATCATGAACAGCCAGATCATTGATAGAGTATTTACCATCGGCTAAGCTGACAACCTTTGGTGTAAGCCCATCCATAATGATACCCTTGTCATTTTCTTTACCGTAAACCAATGGCTTTCCATGTTCCAAATAAAGAACACTGTCCTGCTTGGTATCTTTTTCGGTTAAGGCCGAAAACGTTCCATCATTAAAAATGACACAGTTCTGATAAACTTCAAGGAAAGAAGTTCCTTTATGCTTATGTGAACGGCGAATCATTTCCTGAAGATGTTTGGTATCCCTGTCAATTCCGATAGCAACGAAACCGGCTTCAGCTCCTAAAGCAACTGATGTTGGTTTAAAAGGTGTGTCAATTGACCCGTAAGGCGAAGATTTCGTAACTTTTCCAACTTCAGACGTTGGAGAATACTGACCTTTTGTCAATCCGTAAATCTCATTGTTAAACAGGATAATGTTCACATCAAAATTTCTGCGGATGATATGTATAAAGTGGTTTCCGCCGATTGAAAGTGCATCACCGTCACCGGTAACAATCCAGACACTGAGATCAGGATTTGCACCTTTTACACCTGAAGCAAATGCAGTTGCACGACCGTGAATGGTGTGCATCCCATAAGTGTTCATGTAATAGGGGAACCGGGAAGAACAACCGATTCCTGATACGAAAACAAAGTTTTCACGGGGAATTCCGAATTCAGGCAAGGTTCTCTGAACAACTGCCAGAATAGCGTAATCACCACAACCGGGACACCATCTGACGTCCTGATCTGAAGTGAAATCTTTTGCAGTCAGTTTAATAGATTCGATTTTATTTAGAACTTCTGACATGATTATCCCCTGAGCACTTCATCAATTTTTTTTGTGATTTCGGAAGCCTTGAATGGCTGACCGTAGACTTTGTTGAGCTGAATGGTAGGAACCAGAAAGTCTGACCGTAACAGTCCGGCTAGCTGCCCCGTATTCATTTCAGGAACCAGAACTTTTTTGAAACCTTTCAGTAAGGATTCAACATTTTTTGCCATCGGATATAAATGCCGTAAGTGAAGGTGAGAAACTTTCTTACCGGCACTTTGCTGAAGTTCAACGGCTTTTCTGATCGCACCATAAGTAGAACCCCAGCCTACAACCAGTACATCACCGGTTTCGTTTCCGAAAAGTTCAGCAGGTACAATATCATTGGCAATATTTTCAATTTTAGCTTTTCTCAGGTAAACCATGTTATGGTGATTTTCAGGGTCATAACTGATGTTGCCCGAAATATTGGCCTTTTCAATTCCACCGATCCGGTGTTCAAGATTTGGCGTTCCCGGTTTGATCCAGGGGCGAGCATTGAATTCATTCCGGCTGTAAGGCAACTTGCCATTTTTTTCAGTCAGGAATTCAACCTTAATTTCCGGAAAGTCAGAGGGTGACGGAATTTTCCAGGGTTCTGAACCATTGGCCAGGTATCCATCTGAAAGAATGATCACCGGGGTCATATATTTAATGGCAAGTCTGCAGGCTTCGAAAGCCATAATAAAACAGTCTGATGGTGTAGCTGGGGCAATAACAGGAAGTGGTGCTTCACCATGACGACCGTAAATGGCCTGATTCAGGTCAGATTGTTCAGTTTTCGTTGGGAGTCCTGTTGACGGTCCGCCACGCTGAATATTCACAATGACCAGCGGAAGTTCAGTCATCACAGCATATCCGATTGCTTCACCTTTTAGAGAAACTCCCGGACCTGAAGTTGTGGTCATTCCCAGATCACCGGCAAAAGAAGCACCGATTGCTGAAGCAATGGCTGCAATTTCATCTTCGGCCTGGAAGGTTTTTACACCAAAATTTTTCAGTTTGGAAAGATCATGGAGAATGTCTGATGCGGGCGTGATGGGGTAGCTGCCAAGGAAGAGTTCGAGACCGGCTTTCTGTGCGGCAGTTACAAGACCAATAGCCATTGCGGTGTTGCCGGTAATATTCCGGTACTTGCCTTTTGGAAGTTGGGCAGATGAAATTTCATATTTGGATTGGAAAGCTTCGGTAATAACACCATAGTTGTAACCGGCTTTCAGCGCACGGATGTTCGCTTCAACGAGTTCGGGTGTTTTCTTGAATTTGTCTTTAATCCAGGCAATCGTTGGTTCACTGTCACGGCTGAATAGCCAGAAAATGAGACCAAGTGCAAAAAAGTTCTTGCAACGGTCAACTGTTTTAGTCGGAAGTTTGAGGTCTTCAAGTGCAAGACCGGTCAGGTGTGTAATCCGGATTTTAAAAACACGATATTTAATCAGGCTGTTATCTTCGAGCGGAGAAACTTCGTAACCGGCATATTTCAGGTTTTTTTCAGTAAACTGATCTTCGTTTGCAATGATAATACCGTTGGTATCCAGTTCACGAAGGTTAACTTTCAGCGCGGCTGGGTTCATCGCAACCAGCACATCACTATGATCGCCCGGCGTGTGAATTTTACCTGACCCGATGTGAACCTGAAAGCCGGAAACGCCATAAAGGGTTCCGATCGGCGCCCTGATTTCAGCAGGGAAGTCAGGCAGAGTGGCAAGATCATTGCCCATCATGGCTGAAACATTGGTAAATTGTGTACCAGTCAACTGCATTCCATCGCCGGAGTCACCAGCGAAACGAATTGTCACGTCCTCGAGGACTTGAACTTCTTTCTCCATTTCGAATTTGCCTTAGAATTTGGTCAAAATTAAATCTGTTATCTATCCGTTACAACGGATTTTTGGTCTTTCAGATTCCAGATTACAAAT
>Ga0209460_1001131_pt1 | contig 17385 bp, 17 predicted proteins | sample EBPBio132013_DNA_FD_185868 | JGI IMG/M metagenome (GOLD analysis project Ga0209460, IMG submission 185868) | Wastewater treatment Type I Accumulibacter community from EBPR Bioreactor in Madison, WI, USA - Reactor 2_5/13/2013_ DNA (SPAdes)... | ecosystem: Engineered > Bioreactor > EBPR >...
CGCCGGCCTTGCAAGTCCGTGGCGAGTCGTTGCGACCAATTCCTCAAGATGATGCCGGCGCCTACAAGCTCCTCGACGATGTCGTTCAGGTTCGCATACAGATCTTCCTGGCAGGAGGCGCCCACAAGCGACGTGGGGTCAGGCTTCGGGGCGACTTGAGCCACAGGTGGCAAAGGGCGTTGTTGGTCGCTGGTCGTCGTTTCTCTGAGAGCAAGCGGACGGTGGCGGTCTATCGCGTCCTTGCAGCCGATTGCTTCATCGGCATCAAACTCGGCGGCCGACGAGCCATTCCTCAGTTGCGCGTAGCCATGCTGCAGGCTCCCAGCCGCATTCCGAATGACGGTCATCATCCGGCGAATGGCTTCGTCGGAATCCGAGCACCACTGATGGAAATCCCGCCCAGTCACGAACAGGCGGGCAGCGGCCCGATCAAGGGCGTCCATCGTCGAGCGGATCTCGTCGATACGCGGCCTGAGGTTGGGAATCGAGTCCAAGGCGGCGCAATTACGTCGCTTCAGCTCCTCGCGGCGCTGTTCGAGTTCCAACAGTCGAACAGCATGCGCGGACTCCTTGCCCTCGATGATTTCGCTCGCCGTTGTGGCCACTTTGACCAGCAGTCGTGCTTGCCGATCGATCATGGAAACGAAATCCGCCAGTTCTGGCACGGTGACCACAGGACGTACTCGGCGCACAATTTGTGAAATGGGGGTCAGGGCCATGGTATTCACCTGTCTTCTGCTGCGATGATGGTCAGTGGGATGGTAGTCTGGACCCGGTTGGTTGATGCCCAGCAGGTCAAGCGCGACCTTCCGCCGGCTGCGAGACGATCTGTGTGAGCTACTGCCTTGGCCCGTTCCGAGCATCAATCGTGCCACTTGGTGAGAATCAGCCGTTCTCGAATGAAATCAGCCCTGTTCAGGTGCAGGGTAGGCTCATGCAACGGACGGTGGGGGTGCAACAATATGCAACGATAAGCCCCTCTGCGCCCTGGCGAGAGCCGGTATTACGCAATTAATGCAGTATGTTATGAAATCTCACGAGCTCGCGCGCGAGACAACGAAGCGTTACACCTTCGGCGGGTACAGGGCGCTGGACAACAGCGTCTCGGCACTTTGCTGAGAGCCATCGCTGGTAGCGCGGTTGCATTTGCTGCAGGATCGGTCTACATTGACTTCGCCAAATTCGGCAGCCACAAGGAGAAGCGTATGGGGAAACTGATCGCCGGCCTGATGGCCTTGGCGCTGGCGCTATCAAGTGCAACTGCTGTCGCCTGCTCGGCTGAGAAAGCCAAGGATGGCAAGAGCGAAATTAGCACCCCGGCGCCACCCAAGATCTGACTTGTCGGTGTCCGTAGCACGCGCGGCGCGTACCTCTGGTATCGCGCCGCGTTAGTTTTTGGCCGTCAGCGGTAGCAGTTGCGAAGTCGCCGGGTCAGGCGGCAGCCACCACTCCGGCGGCTTCAACGCCCTCCGGCTTCCCGGTCCTCCGGTTCTATTCGCAGCTTGCCCGGCAGGCCGTGGGGTCGGCAGCGCAGTGGCCATCGCCGACGACCGTGCATTCGCGGCGTGACCGGTGCGTGAAGGTGATTCCCTCGTCATAGTGGCAGGCCAGTACGGTGATCTTCCCCTGTCGCGAGACCGAGACTTGCGACGCGCGTGCCGCCTTGATCCGGTCGGCCGGCAATTCGCAGGACAGATAGGCCATGAAGGCGCCGTCCGCCGATTCCCAGGGAACGACGTTCTTGAGCTTGCGGTATTCCTGGTAATCGGTGCACACCGCGGTGTCCTGCTGGTACATTCGTCGGTCGTCGCTGCAGTAGCCGGTGAACGTGATTTGGAGATCGCTTTCGCGCGGGCAGTTGCCGACCGGCGTTGCGGTAGCGAGATCAGGGCAGGGCAGCCTTTCGCCGGCAGTGGCGGCGACCACGCCGGTGAAGAGCAGACAGAAAACGAGTCGGCTTGGGTTCATGGAGTCGTTCTCCGATTGAATTCGGCGGCCCGCTGATCGCCGGCAGCCATGATCTCGCGAATGCGTTCGCCGATCTCGGCCGGTGGCACGGCATACGCGAACTTGCGGATATAGCTGCCATCGGGTCCGAGCAGGAACATCCCCGCGGAGTGGTCAACGGCGTACTCGTCCGGCGGCGCACCGGGCTCCCGCACCTTCTCGTAACGGACCCGCAAGTTGTCGGCAGCACGTCGAATCAGCGCCGGCGAGCCCCGCAGGCCGATCATCCGTGGGTGGAAGAAGGTCACATAGGTGCGCAGGACGCTCGCCGTGTCGCGTTCCGGGTCGACGGTGATGAACACCGGCTGCAGCCTCTCGGCGTCGTTGCCCAGGCTGCTCATCACCAGCGACATCTCGGCGAGTGTCGTCGGACAGATGTCGGGACAGAAGGTGTAGCCGAAGGAGATCAACTGGAAGCGACCGGGGAAGTCCTCATTGCTGACCGCGCGTCCGTTGGTATCCATCAGCAGATAGCGGCCGGTGATCCCCGGCGGTGGCAAAGCGTGCTCCTGCTCCGGGCCCAACTCGGAGGCCGGGGCCAGCACAGTCAGTAAGGTCGACAGCAGCGCGACGAGCAGACGCGTCAGCGGCATGCTCACCGCTCCGCGGCCGGCGGGCTGCCAGGCAGGACGGCCGGAAGGCGCTTCGCCAGCTCCTCGAGTCGGATGGCGAAATCTTCGGGCGGTGGGCACCTGTCCGTATCCTTGCCTTGCGCAAGGAAAGCGGTGTTGGTTTCCTCCTCGAAGATCCCGCCGTGACGGCGGGTTTTCGGCGCATGGCGGATCATCAGCGCCTTCGCTTGACCGGCGACGGCCATCTGACCACAGGCCAGCGCTTGCCCATTGATCTGTCCGAGTTCACGGATGGCGGATGGCGCGGCTTCCGGATCGGCAGCGGCCACCGCCAGGAACAAGCTCAGGGTGACCAGCAGGGACAGGCGTTTCATCGGGGCTCCAGCGCTGATGGTTGATGCGGGGTGCTCGATTATATTGGGGTTGGCGGACGGCATTCCTTGATCGGCCTCAAGAAGCGCCGTGGCCGCTCTCGCGCGGGTGTCGGTTCGGCCTCCACTGTGCCGAAGCGCATGGAGTACATGGAGTACACTGCACGGTCCAACCCACCCCTGTCCGGTCATCGCCGGGCGCCGGATACCTCCAATGGCCCAACTCGTTCTTCTCCCCGGCAAGGATCGCTCGCTGGCCCGTCGACACCCCTGGATTTTTGCCGGGGCCGTTGGCCGGCTGAATGGTCGCGCCCGGCCGGGTGACACGGTCGACGTCGTCGCCGCCAACGGTCGGCCGTTGGCGAGGGCGGCGTGGAGCCCCGAGTCGAAGATTCGCGCCCGGGTATGGACATTCGACCCGGACGAGACCGTCGACGACGTCTTCTTCAAACGCCACATTCACGCCGCCGTCGCACGTCGTCAGGCGATGCCGGGTTTGCGGGGGCAGGATGGGCTGCGGCTGATTCACGGCGAGTCGGATGGCCTGCCGGGCCTGATTGCCGATCGCTATGGTGACACGGTTGTGGTGCAGCTGACGGCGACCGGTCCCGAGAAATGGCGCCGGGCGATCCTTGCCGCGCTGCGCGAGGCGAGCGGCTGCGCACGCATCTACGAGCGATCCGATTCCGATGTGCGCCGGCTCGAAGGACTCGAGCCGGTGACAGGCTGGGTGTTTGGCGAGGCGCCGGCCGAGCCGCTGGTGATCGTCGAGAACGGCGTGCGTATCGAGGTCGACGTCGTCGCCGGCCACAAGACCGGCTTCTATCTCGACCAGCGCGACAATCGCCTCTTGACGCGCGAGCTGGCCGGCGGCCGCACGACGCTCAACTGTTTCTGCTACACCGGTGGCTTCTCGCTACAGGCATTGGCCGGCGGCGCCACCAGCGTACTGTCGATCGACTCCTCCGGGCCGGCGCTGTCCACCGCCGTGGACAATCTGGCACGCAACCCGCAGCTTGCTGCCGATCGCGCCGAGTGGCGCCAAGCCGACGTCTTCAGCGAGTTGCGGGTACTCAAGAGTGCAGGTCATCGTTTCGACCTGATCATTCTGGATCCGCCCAAGTTCGCGCCTTCCGCCGCGCACGCCGAACGCGCCGCGCGTGCCTATCGGGACATCAACGTCTGCGCGTTTCGCCTGCTCAATCCTGGTGGCCTGCTGATGACCTACTCGTGTTCCGGGGGTATCCGCAGTGAGCACTTCCAGCAGATCGTTACCGATGCGGCAATCGACGCCGGGCGACAGACGCGCCTTTTGCGCCGCCTCGCCGCGCCTCCAGACCATCCGGTGGCGCTCAATTTCAGCGAAGGCGACTATCTCAAGGGTCTCCTCTGTCAGGTCGATTGAGCCTGCTGCCGGTAGCACCGGCGCCGCCTAGCCTCCTCCCCAGATCTGCTGGACGCGTGCGTCGCGGCCGCAGCCCTGGCGATAATAGGCATAGCGGATCGGGTTTTTCTTGTAGTAGTCCTGGTGGTACTCCTCGGCCGGGTAAAAGGCCGACGCGGCGACAATCTCGGTCTCGATGCGCGGCAGCTTGCCGCTCGCCAGCAGGGTATCGCGGCTGCTCTCGGCGGCCTTGCGCTCGGCTTCGTTCTGCCAGTAGATGCCGCTGCGATACTGGCTGCCGACATCGCAGAACTGGCGGTTCTTCACCGTCGGATCGATGTGGCGCCAGAAGTAGTCGAGCAGTTGCCGATAGCTGACCTTCTGCGGGTCGTAGGTCACGCGAATCGCCTCGGTGTGTCCGGTACTGCCGGCGCTGACCTGTTCATAGGTGGGATTGACGGTGCGGCCGGCGGTATAGCCGGATTCCGCGGCAATGACACCCGGCAGTTTTTCGAAATCGGCCTCGATGCACCAGAAGCAACCCCCGGCGAAAATCGCCGTGCGAACTTCCGGCGTCCTCGCGTCCGGTGCGTCGGCCGCGCCGGCACCGGCGCTGGCGCCGAGGAAAAGCAGCGCCAGCGCGGTGGCGAAGCGGCGCCCGATCACGCGCGCAACTCCGGCAGTTTTTCGCTACGCGCAACGAACTGCAGAGCCACGCCATTGTTGCAGTAGCGTTTGCCGGTCGGCTTGGGACCATCGTTGAAGACGTGCCCCTGATGGCCGCCGCAGCGGACGCAGTGATACTCGGTGCGCGGATAGATCAGCTTGAAGTCGGTCCGCGTGGCGACGGCTCCGGGCAGGTAGTCCCAGAAGCTGGGCCAGCCCGTACCGCTCTCGTATTTCTTCGCGCTGTCGAAGAGCGGCAGATAACAGGCGGCACAGATGAAGGTGCCGTCACGCTTCTCCTGGTTCAGCGGACTGCTGCCGGCACGTTCGGTATCCTCCTCGAAGAGGACGCGATACGCCGGGAGCGGCAGCAGGGTCGCCCATTCGGCCTTCGATTTCTGCAAGCGGTTGCCGCTGCTGTCGCTCGCCGACGCCTGGCCGGGAGCGGCCATGGGCAGTACGAAGGCGGACAAACCGCCCAGCCATTTCAGTGATTGACGACGATCCATACGGTTCTCCATAGATATGACATATTCGGACTCTGCGTGGTGCCGACGGGTGCCTGCCGGCCGGCGACCGTGAGTTGAAGGGCAGGACCCGAGCTCTCCGCTGTTCGGCTGCAAAGCGTTTCGACAGTTCCCCGAGCCAGCGCTCCTTCTGATGCATTGTCGTTGCCGGAAGCGCAAACCTTACGCCTTTCGCGTCGCGACGGCAGGCGAAGGTCGACTGTGGTCTAATCTACAGCCATGATGATCGTTCCTCGACCCGTCGTCGCGACGCCTGCCGCATTCGAGGCCCTGGGCTGGGCGGTGCGGACGGCGGTGTCGGCAGCCGACCGGGGTGTGCATCCATGCCGGCGCTGAGCGTCGAACGGGCGATCCCGGTAACGGTCCTCACCGGCTTCCTCGGAGCCGGCAAGACGACCTTGCTCAACCATCTCCTGCGGCAACCGGCGCTTGCCGACGCGGCGGTGCTGATCAACGAGTTCGGCGAAGTCGCCGTCGATCACCATCTGGTCGACAAGGTCGACGACAACATCGTCGTCCTCACCACGGGCTGCCTGTGCTGCAGCGCGCGCGGCGACCTGGCGCGCAGCCTGCGCGACCTGTTCATGCGCCGCCGGCGGCGCGAGATTCCGGCTTTTTCGCGCGTGCTGATCGAAACGACCGGTCTGGCTGATCCGGCGCCGGTGCTCTACACCCTGCTCGAGGATTTCTTCATCGCCGAGCGTTTTCGCATCGACGGCGTCGTTACTGTGGTCGACGTCACTCACGCCAACGGCCAGTTGGCGCGGCATTTCGAGGCCGTCCGTCAGGTCGCGATGGCCGATCGGCTGTTGTTGAGCAAATGCGATCTGGCAGTTCCCGACGCCGTTGCGGGGCTTGCCAGGCGCCTGGCGCGTATCAACCCCGGGGCACCGCAGATCCCGGTGTGTAACGGTGCGATCGATGCGGAACAGGTCATGGGCTGTGGTCTGTACGACCCGACCACCAAGACGGCCGATGTGCGCCGCTGGCTGGCCGCCGAGAAGGTCGCCGCGCAGGCGGCCGTGCCGTCGCTAGCGCACGGCGAGGACGTCAACCGGCACGACGCGCTGGTGCATGCCTTCGTGCTGCGCTTCGCCGAGCCCTTTGCCTGGCCAGAGTTTGCCGAGGCGATCGATGTCCTGCTCGCCACCTGCGGCGATCGTATCCTGCGGATCAAGGGCCTGGTCGAGATCGCGGGTGAGAGCGGGCCGCGCGTCGTGCATTGCGTCCAGCACATGCGCTATCCGGAAGTGATGCTGTCCACCTGGCCGGACGAGGATCGTCACAGCCGCCTGGTGTTCATTGTCCGCGGGCTCGCGCGTGCGATCGTCGAGAAGGCTTTCGCGATGTTCTGTGGGGTTGCGGTGGTGACCGATGCTGAAGCGGTTGTGTCAGCACGCTAAGCTGACTGGTGCCATTGGGTGGACGGTCGAAGTGGCTGCGCCAGCGAACACGGAAGACCTCGGGGCTGATGGCTGGCCGTCGGCGTTCTCCGCCGCCGCGAAAAGCGCGCGATTCTGACGATCGCCCGTTTCGCTGCCCGATCGTCGGGCAGCGCGCGGGTGACCTCCTGCAATGCCGTGATGGCCTGCTGATAGCGTCGCAGGCGGAACAGTATCAACCCCATGTCATACCAGGCGCTGGCCAGTGCCGATCCTTGGGTGCGGGCCGCGCGCAGGCAGTGAGTCGAGGCATCCAGGCCGTTGGCGACGTCGGGCGGAGCAGAACCATCCGCGGAGTCGCCTGCGGCGGCAATGAAGGCCCGCAAGGCGTCGGCGCGGCGCCCGGTGCGGTAACAGAGCAGGCCCAGGAATTGCAGGGATACGACGTCGCCAGGGATAGTCTGTTGAATGCCGTTGGCGACCCGTTCGGCCTGAGCGAAATCTCCCTTTTGATACAAGGTACCGAGGAGCTCAAACAGTGCGTCGATCACCGGGAGAGCCCCGTCAGGGTGCCGGCGCGGTAACCGTCCATCGCTGAGGGTGCCGTGGGAAGTTGCCGCCTGGATGTCATGTGTAAATTCTGGGGTGTCGTCGGCGTTGCGTATAGTGCAAGACTTCCCGTCATTGGCGGGAATCTTTCCCGGTCGGTCTGCTGCGCGAGCACTCGCGATGCGCTGGCGTATGGGTGATAATGAAGTCTGCGCGCGTCCCCACGTCCGGCCAGCCAGCACGGTCGGGCGCTCGCGGCGACTCCCCGCCGGGCACCCTGCCGATGACCTTGCGACGCCATCTCCGGCAATGAGGCTACCATGTCCACACTGATCGACCCGTTGTCGGATACGATCGCCGTGCTCGACGAGCGCGGCGTGATCGTCAGCGTGAACAACGTATGGCGGGACTTTGCCGAGAGTAATGGCGGTAGCGCCATGCTGGCGTCAGGGGTCGGCCTGGACTACCTGACTGTCGTGCGTCGCGCCGCCGGCAGCGACGTCCTGGCGGCGGCGGCTCTCCAGGGGCTCGAGGAAGTCCTCAACGGGCAGCAGTCGATGTTCATGCTCGAGTACCCTTGCCATTCTCCCGACCGCGAGCGCTGGTTCGAGCTTTACGCTACCCCAACCGCCACGGGTGTCATCGTCGGCCACCGGGACATCAGCACGCGCAAGCAGGCGCTTGCGCAGCCGGCTGCCCAACGCGGGGGGCTCCACTGGGACAACCTGAGTGTGGTGCTGAACAGCGTATCGTCGATGATCGGCTACTGGGATCGCCATCTGCGCAACCGTTTTGCCAATCAGGCCTATCGTGACTGGTTCGGCATCGATCCGGCGACGATTCCGGGCAAGCACATACGTGAAGTGATCGGCGAGGAGCGCTATCGCCTCAACCTGCCCTACATTGAGGCGGCGTTGCGCGGCAGCGCGCAGCAGTTCGAACGGGCGATTCCTTCGCCGGATGGTCGCTCGGTGCGCCATGCGCTCGCCCGCTACATCCCGGACGTGGTGAATGGAGAGGTGGATGGCTTCTTTGTCGAGGTGACCGACGTTACCTCCATCAAGGCCAGCGAACTCGCGTTGCAACTGGCTCAGGAGGTCGGCCGGCTCGGCAGCTACATCACCGATCTGTCGTCAGGCACATGGGTTGGCAGCCCGATGCTCGACACGATTTTCGGCATCGGTCCCGAGTACGAACACAACGCCGCTGGTTGGGAGCGGCTGCTGCATGCCGACGATCGGCAGGCTGCCCTCGATCATCTCCGGCGCGTGGCCGCCACCGGCGCGGCCTTCGACGTGGAGTACCGCATCGTGCGCCCCTCTGATGGCAGCTTGCGCTGGATGCACGGCCTGGGTCAGGTCGAGCGAACGGCGAAGGGTACGCCGGTACGCATGCTCGGTACGGTTCAGGACATTACGGAACGCAAGCTGGCCGAGCAGGCAAGGCAGGTACTGCTGGAGCAGAATACCCGCCTGGTACGGCAGCTGATCGATGCACAGGAGCGTGAGCGGGTGGCCCTGGCGCGCGAACTGCACGACGAACTCGCCCAGCATCTGACGGCGATCCGCGCTTTTGTCGGGGCCATCCAGCGTGACAAAGCGACTGCAAGCGAGCAAGCCGGTGCTGCCGCGCGTGCCATCGAGGGTTCCGCGCGCGACATCTACGAGGTGTCGCACCGATTGATGGAAGGTCTGCATCCGAACATTCTCGACGCGGGCTGCATCTCCGATGCTGTCGGCAGCTTGCTGGCAGGCTGGGGTCAACAGCATCCGGAAATCGAATGGCGTGCCTCGTTGGCAGCCGGGCTGGTGTGCGACGGACCGCATCGGCTGGCCATCTATCGCATCGTTCAGGAGTGCCTGAACAATGTCGTCCGGCACGCCCAGGCCGAGCGTCTGCGCATCGTGCTTGGCACTCGCCGGACCCCGGATGGCGACAGGCTGCGCCTGGTGATCCGGGATGACGGCGTGGGCATGGACGTCGACGCCCCGCACACGGGCTTTGGCCTGCTGTGCATGCGGGAACGAGTCCTCGGTCTCGGCGGGTCTCTGCAGATTACCAGTGGCCGTGGAGCGGGCACACGCGTGCGCGTGCTCCTTCCCTGTGCCTGAGCCGATCTCCGACGCGTCGTCGCCGGCTGGCGAGGCCAGCCTCAGGGTTCGATCAAGCCTTGCCGGATGGCGATGCGGGCCATCTCGGCAGGGCTGGCGACGCCCAGCTTGGCCCTGATCTGGGTGAAGTGATTGCTGACCGTCTTGCTGCTCAGGTTCAGGATATTCGCGCACTCGGGTAGCGTATGGCCTTCGCTGAGCAGCTTGAAGACCTGGAATTCGCGCTGGGTCAGCTGGTTGAACGCGACGCCGCGCGCGGGGCGATGGCGGTCCAGCAGTGCCGGCAGCATGTCGGGGCTGACGAAGGGTTCCCCGTTCGCCGTCTTCCTGATTGCCTGCAGCAGGGTATCGATGCTGCTGCCCTTAGTGACGAAGCCCAGCGCGCCCGCTTCGAGTGCTCGTTCGAGCAGTATCTGTGAATTGTGCACGGTGTAGACCAGGATGGCGGCTTTCGGGTCGAGACTGCGGATCCGTCGGATGGCCTCGATGCCGCCGAATCCCTCCATACTCAGGTCCATGACCACGGTGTCCGGACCCAGCGCCCGGTACTGGGCGTACGCTGCCTCGCCGCTGGAGGCTTCCACGACCACCCGCAGGCCGGGATCGGAATCGATCAGGCTGCGCAGGCCGGCGCGCAGTGCCGCATGGTCGTCGACCACCATTACCGTGACTCGTTTGCCTGCCGCCTTCAAGACGCTGCCTCCCGCATCCGTATTCTGCGTCGATGTCACTGCCGGCAGCGGATGCGCGGATTCATCCAGCGGCGAGCAGGGGCCAGGCGAGTCCGGCGTCCACTCGGCCGCCGTGAGCTTGCCCTGCTTCGTCATTCTATCGCCGATGGATGGTCGTGGTCGCTCCCGGCTGGCGGATCGATGCGCGAGCCCGACTCTGCTCGCCTGTCCTGGGCGATGGACGCGCATATCGTCGACCGGTGGGCGGCCGCTGCGAACTGTTCAGCCACTACCGGTGGACCGAGCAGGCAGCCCTGCGCCTCATCGCAGCCTCGCGCACGCAGGAAAGCCATCTGGGTCGCGCTCTCGACCCCCTCGGCGACCGTCTGCAGGCCAAGATCGTGCGCGACGCTGATGGTCGCCGCGACGATCGCTGCCGCATCCGCATCCGCATCCGCCGGCAGGTCAGCGACCAGTGAGCGATCGATCTTGAGCCTGTCCACGCGCAGACGCCTGAGATGGCTCATCGACGAACGCCCCGTCCCGAAGTCATCGAGCGATATACCGATACCGTGCGCGCGCAACTTGTCGATCGTTGCGATGGCGGCCAGCGGATTGTCCATGACCACGTTCTCGGTCATCTCGAGTTCGAGAAACCGCGGCGGCAGCGCTTCCTCGTCGAGAATCCGGGCAACCCGCTCGCTCAGGTTGGTCTGGCGGAACTGCCCGGCCGACAGATTGACTGCCACCTTCATTGGCGGCAGGCCGTGGTTCTGCCACCCACGCATCTGGCGAACTGCCGTCCGGAGTACCCATTCGCCGAGCGGTAGACTCAGTCCCGACATCTCGGCGATGGGAACGAACTCGAGCGGCGAGACCATTCCGAGTTGGCCATGCCGCCAGCGCAGCAGCGCCTCAACGCCGACCAGACGACGAGTGGCGATGGCAAAGCGTGGCTGGTACTGCAGGTGCAACTCGCCGTTGGCGATGGCGCGGCGAAGGTCGTTTCCGATCTGCCGGGTACGTACCAAACGCTCCTGCATCTTGGCCGTGAAGAAGCAATAGGCGTTGCCACCGCGCGCCTTGGCGCGATACATCGCGACGTCCGCACAGGTCGACAAGGCCACGGCATTGTCACCGTCGGCCGGGTACACGGCTATCCCTGCCGATACCGTGCACGTCACTAGCTGTTGCTCGAGGCGATAAGGTGGCGCAGTGATTTTCAGCAGTTTGGCTGCCACTTGTGCGGCGCCGTCCGCATCGGTATTCGGCAGGACGAGGACGAACTCGTCGCCACCGAGTCGGCAGAGGGTGTCCTCGTCACGAACGACGCTGGCGAGGCGTGCGGCGACCTGGATCAGCAGTTCGTCACCCACCCGGTGACCGAGCAAATCGTTGACGTTCTTGAAGCGATCGAGGTCCAGGAAGATCAGCGCCAGCGGTTCGCGAGCCCGGTGAGCCCGGCTGAGGTCCTGCCGCAGGCGCGCGTCGAGCAGGCTGCGGTTGGCCAGACCGGTCAGCGGGTCGGCGTGCGCCAGACGCCGGATGTCGGCTTCGGCCTCCTTGTGCCGGGTGATGTCGACGAGGGTGTGCACGTAGCCGCTGAGGATACCTTGCGCGTCATGCATCGGGGTTGTCGTCAGACGAACGGAAACACGTAGCCCGTCCTTGCGCAGACAGCTCGTTTCCCGCTCATCGGGTGTGCCGGTGGTTCCCCGCCTGACGTCCAGCGCATCAAGGTCGGCGCGCGCGATCAAGTCTGACCGCTCGCGCAGCCTTTCGGTCGGCGCGGCGGTCTCGTCATCGTCGCAAAAGAGCGTCGACGTAAGCTTGCCGATGAGTTCGTCCGCGCGGTAGCCAAGGATGGCTTCCGCGTACGCGTTGCAGGTAGTGATCACCCCGTGCGGGTCGGTGGCGACGATGCCACAGGCGAGGCTGGCCAGGATCGAGGTTTTCAGCGCCTCGCTTTGCTGCAGTGCCTGGTCTCGCTGCCGGCGCTCGGCGGTCGCGCGGGCGCGGCTAACGAGGCGCGGCGCCTGGCCGAACCTGATGGCTGGCAGGACCATGACCGATGGCGGCATGGCAGCGATTCAGTGATTGAAATCCATCGGTCGATTCTCGCGTGGCGATGACGCCGTGGATAGAGGCGAAACTCCCGCGCGCACCGGGAAAGTTTCCCGGTGCGGCGCTGGTCAGTCGCCGTCGGTTCAGCCGATACCCTGGCTGGCGAGGTACTCTTCGTAGTTGCCGAGGTAGTTGACCATCTTGCCGTCAAGGCGGATTTCGAGAACGCGCGTCGCCAGCGACGAGACGAACTCGCGGGCGCGGCTGACGACGCGCGGCGCCTGGCCGAGCTTGGCGCTGGCAGGAGCGAGGCTAACGCTCGCGCAGGCTCTCGTCCCCATACTGCAGGAGCGGGACGAGGAAATACTCGATCACCCGCCGCTTGCCGGTCTTCACCTCGACAGTCACCGCCATTCCCGGCGACAGGTGCACGACCTTGTCCTCGACCGGCATGGTCGTCCGGCCGAGGTGCACGCGCGTCGAATAGATCAGGCCCCGCTTCTCGTCGTTGATCGCATCGTGAGAAACATGCGTGACCCGCGCCGGGATCGTGCCGTGGCGAGTGAAGGGGAAGGTCTCGATCTTGACGACCGCCTCCTGTCCGGCATTGACGAAACCGATATCCTTGTTTTCGATGAAGGCTTCGACTTCCAGCGGGTTGTCGGCGGGAACGATGACCATCAGCGCCTGCGCCGGCGTCACGACGGCGCCGGTGGCGTGGTGTCCGAGTTCATGCGAGAGGACGCGACTCGGTGCGCGTGTTGACGACCTGGCCGTTGCCGCGAACGACGCCGAGGTTCTGGACGCCGACGAAGGTGCTGCCGTTGAAGGTTTCGAGAACGTCAATCATATGTTCGAGGCGCGCGACCCGGGCGATGCGGGCCTGCAGGGCGGCGGCTTCGCCGGCGGAGAGGAGTTCGCCCGATCCGAAGTGGTCTTCCATGCCGGGAAGCCGGTAGTGCAGGGTGTAGCCTTTCTCCTGTGCGGCGGCACGGGACGGGGTGAAGTCGCTGCTCGCGGCCCATTGGTCGATCAGGGCGTCGAGGCTGGCGAGGAGTTGGGCGCGCGTCTGGACGCCGGCGCCGACGAGACCCTGGAGGGTGGCGGTGAGTGCCGGCGAGAGGCTGGCGGCTTCGCGCAGGTCCCGCACGGCGCCGCTGCCCTGCATGTCGGGCAGGGTGGCGACGGCGCTGGTGTCGAGGGTGTCGGTGAATTGGCGGTGGAAGGTGTCGCCGGCGAGGTTGATGTCGGCGAGCTTGCCGGTGACGGCGCCGCTGGTGCCGACGCTGCCGTCGCTGCGCGTGTAGGTGCCGAGGTCGGCGATCTGGTTGCCGTTGGCCAGCGTCTGGTTGTTCGCGGTCTTGGCGACGTTGATCGCGGCGATGCCGAGCGCGTTGAGTGTGAACAGTTCGCCGCTCTGGCTGATGCCGTCCTGATTGATGTCGCGCCAGACGCGCAGGTTGGCGCACTGGGCGTCGAGGCTGCTGAGCTTGCCGTCGGCGTTGCTGTCGAGGTCGGCGAGGGCGGCGAAGCCGTCGGCGGCGCGTGTGCCGTCGCTCTTGATCGTCGCGTCGCCGAAGAGTTCGCGGCCGGAGTCGATCAGGCCGTTGCCGTTGCGGTCGAGGACGAGGAAGCCGTCGTCGGGTTTGATCCAGCCGGTGCCGTTCCTGACGCCGTCGCCGTCGTGGTCGAAGAGGATGGGGTTGGTGGTGGAGAGGCCGGTGGTTTCGAGACCGTCGCCGTCGAGGTCGAGGGTGAGCGGGTCGTGGCGGGGGGTGGTTAAGTGGGAGGAGGCGGTGAAGAAGTCGGAGATGGATTGGCTGAGTGGGTTACTGGGAGTTTTGGGGACAGTATATCGAACTCTATCTGCTGCTTGTCGCACCTTCTCGACGCAGCCGCTTTGACGCTTTTCCCCATTGGCCTGTTGAGGAATGGGTTTAGTATGCTGTCCCCGAAATTCCCGCTGTCCCCGAAATTCCCGTGTCCCCGAAATTCCCGGCTGTCCTCGAAATTCCCAGGTGGTGCCAGCCGGATTCAAACTGGCGCGATTCAAGGCTTGCTTGCAGTGATCGGACAGCCGGCCATGGGTCACGGCGGCCTTGGAATCTTTCCAAAAGTAGCTTGTGCTGCGATTATGAGCCGCCAGAAAGACTCCGATCAGATAGACACAGGCGCAGACAACGCCCAGAACACCCAGAACCAGGGCAGCAAGGCGGCGCTTTGATCGAGAAATAGGCAGACTCGTCGATCCGTTCTGCTTGGTCACGCTGCTCTCCTTCACTCCGGCACAGGTTTTGGGGACAGTAAATTGAACTCTATCTGCTGCTTGTCGCACCTTCTCGACGCACCCGCTTTGACGCTTTTCCCCCTTGGCCTGTTGAGGGATGGGTTTAGTATGCTGTCCCCGAAATTTCTGTCCCCGAAATTTGCAACCGATAGAACGTTCTGCCCCGAACTGCTCGAGCCGCCGTTTGCGGGGTAGAATCCCTTCACCATCACTTGGCCATCCGGGCCATAGAGGGCGATAAAGGCGTGGCCGACGCCTGTGCTGTCAACGAAAACCTGATACGCATAGCTGCTCATCGTTCTTGTCCTTATTCAAAATTCCGGATCACGAGTAGCGGTCTATTGTGGTCTACATCGAAGATCACTACGATTCTGCGCACTGGGGCGGCCATACTGTAGACGTTCAGCAGTGAGCCGAGGCATTCCGGCGAGTGAAGCAGTTGTGGTGAATACATCCCGGTTTTTGCGCTTTCCCAATACCACAGGTTGCCGAACTCTCTGAAGTGTGGGGGACGGCTTGGGCCCGGTCCATTCAAACTGGTGCGCTCCAAGACTTGCCTGCAGTGATCTGAGAGTTGACCACGCGCGACAGCCGCCCTCGAACCTTCTGGGAAGAAGAATGCTGTGCTGCGAGTATAAGCAGCTAGCAACACTCCTATCAGATAGGCGCAGGTACAGACAGCCACTAGAATCAAGGCCGCAACGCGACGCTTTGAACGGAAAACAGAATGACTCGACGAAACTCGCTCCTCCGTCACGCCGCGCACCTCCGAACCCGTATCGTTAAGAAGAACTGCAACTTCATCCATTCCGAGCCATCGTTGATCAGGACGGCCAGATCGCCGTCCCATTGGCTCAGCCTTGCCCCACCCCGTCGAGGCTCCGTCGCGGGAGGCTAAACCATCCCGGGCCAACCGGTATTGACCTGGGTCAAGTCCCTCGTCCTCATCGACGCGCCGCCCCTGCTGCAGTCGATGCGGGCTGGCGTAATGCCCCGGGTCCTGAATCAGGACCTGCTCGGGCTCGGCGCGGGCGACGATGGAGAAGCGGCCATAGACGGCGCGCAAGCCGCCGTGGATAGAGGAGAAACTCCGCCGCGTGTGCCGGGAAAGTTTCCCGGTGCGGCGATGGTCAGTCGCCGTCGGTTCAGGCGATACCCTGGCTGGCGAGGTACTCTTCGTAGTTGCCGAGGTAGTTGACCATCTTGCCGTCAATGCGGATTTCGAGAACGCGCGTCGCCAGCGACGAGACGAACTCGCGGTCGTGCGACACGAAGATCAGCGTGCCCCGGAATTTCTCGAGTGCCGTGTTCAGCGATTCGATCGATTCCATGTCGAGGTGGTTGGTGGGTTCGTCCATTACCAGCACGTTCGCTCGCATCAGCATCAGCTTGCCGAAGATCATGCGCCCCTGCTCGCCGCCCGAGATGACCTTCACCGGCTTGCGCACTTCGTTGCCCGAGAACAGCAGACGTCCAAGCGTGCCGCGGATCAGCGTTTCGAGGTCGTCGCCGTCGGCCGCGTTGGCACGGGCGTAGCCGGCGATCCAGTCGGTCAGGTTGGTGTCGCTGCTGAAATCCTGCGCATGGTCCTGGGCGTAGTAACCGAGGCGTGCCTTCTCGGCCCACTTGATGGTGCCGCGCTGTGGTGTCAAGTCGGCCATCAGCAGCTTCAGCAAAGTGCTCTTGCCGACGCCGTTTTCACCGATGATCGCCAGCCGATCGCCGCCGTTGATCGTCAGGTTCAGCTTGTCAAAAATCTTGCGCGCGCTGCCCGGATAGGCGAAAGTCAGGTTCTCGATCTCCACTGCCTGCCGGTGCAGCTTCTCCTTGTCGTCGAACTCGAAGCGGATCCACGGATACTGGCGCGACGAAGGCTTGACGTCCTCGGGCTTCAGCTTGTCGATCAGCTTCATGCGCGAAGTGGCCTGTTTGGCCTTCGAAGCGTTCGCCGAGAAGCGGCGAACGAAATTCTGGAGTTCGGCGATTCGCTCCTTGGCCTTCGCGTTGGCGCTCTGCTGACGTTCCCTGGCCATGGTCGACGCTTCCATGAAGTCGTCGTAGTTGCCCGGATAGACGGTGATCTTGCCGTAGTCCAGATCGGCCATGTGCGTGCACACCTGGTTGAGGAAGTGCCGGTCGTGGGAAATGATGACCATCGTGCTCGTACGCTCGTTGATCACGTTTTCCAGCCAGCGGATGGTCGCGATGTCGAGGTTGTTGGTCGGTTCGTCGAGCAGCAGGATGTCGGGATTGGCGAAGAGCGCCTGGATGAGGAGGACACGCAGCTTCCAGCCCGGAGCCACGTCGCTCATCGGGCCAAAGTGCTGTTCCGCGGGGATGCCGACGCCGAGCAGGAGCTCGCCGGCGCGCGACTCGGCCGTGTAGCCGCCGTACTCCGCAAAGCGCGCCTCCAGGTCGGCAGCGTGCAGATAGTCGTCTTCGGTGGCGTCCGGATCGGCGTAGATGGCATCCTTCTCGAGCATGCACGCCCACATGTCCGCATGCCCCATCATCACCACGTCGATCACGCGCTGATCCTCGAACGCGAACTGGTCCTGGCGCAGGTAGGCCATGCGTTCGTGCGGGTCCTTCGAGACATTGCCGGCGGTCGGTTCGAGTTCGCCGTCGAGGATCTTCATGAAGGTCGACTTGCCGGAGCCGTTGGCACCGATCAGTCCGTAGCGATAGCCCTCGCCGAACTTGACCGAGACGTTTTCAAAAAGGGGCTTGGCCCCGAACTGCATGGTGACATTGTTGGCGACGAGCACGAAGAAACCTCGGTAAAATCATCAGG
>Ga0209460_1001133_pt1 | contig 17371 bp, 11 predicted proteins | sample EBPBio132013_DNA_FD_185868 | JGI IMG/M metagenome (GOLD analysis project Ga0209460, IMG submission 185868) | Wastewater treatment Type I Accumulibacter community from EBPR Bioreactor in Madison, WI, USA - Reactor 2_5/13/2013_ DNA (SPAdes)... | ecosystem: Engineered > Bioreactor > EBPR >...
TTGCCAAGGCAGCCCCGGCCAAGTCCGACGGCAAGCCGCGTGACGGCGCTACCGTCTATAACTCGGTGTGCATGGCCTGCCACGCCAGTGGCGCCGCCGGTGCGCCGAAAGCGGGCGACAAGGCGGCCTGGGCGCCGCGCATCGCCACGGGTATGCCCGCCCTGATCAAGAGCGCCACCAATGGCAAGAACGCGATGCCGGCGAAGGGCGGTGCCGCCGACCTGACCGACGCCGAGATCAAGGCCGCAGTCGAGCATCTGGTCGGTCTGTCCAAGTAGCCTCCGGTCGGCCGGACAGAAAGCCGTTAGGCCCCTCCTTTCCGGTCAACCAGCAACGGCGCCTGGCGGCGAGGTATCGAGCGCCTCGATGGCGCTGCGCAGCCAGAGCAGGATCAGCAGAGCCGGCGCCGCCAGCCAGGTGGACAGCACGAAGAAGGCGGGCCAACCGATGCTCTCGGCGGTCACGCCAGCCATCGGCCCCACCCACACCCGGCCGACCGCGCCGAACGCCGACAGCAGCGCGTACTGCGTGGCGGAAAAGCGTTGCTGGCACAGGCTCATCTGGAAGGCGACGTGTGCGGCGGTGCCCATGCCGCCCGCGAGATTCTCGCAGGCCACCGCCGCCAGCAGCGCCCCATCGACCGGCGTCGGCGCGGTGATGGCCACGAAGCCCCAGTCGAGGGCGGGCAACAGCAATCCGCCGAACGCACCCTTGCCACCGGCGGCGAGCCACCAGAACCCGAGATTGCTCACCGCCTGCAAGACGCCGAACAGCAGCAGCGCGCGCCACAGGCCCAGCCGGAACATCAGCGCGCCACCGGCGAGCGCCCCGGCGATCGTCAGCCACAGGCCGATGACCTTGTTCACCACACCTACCTCAGCGGCCGTGTAGTGCAGGCCGGTAAGCAGGAACGGCGTCATCAGGGAACCGGCGAACGCGTCGCCCAACTTGTACAGCACGATGAAAGCCAGGAAGGCGAGCGCGCCGCGCTGGCTGAAGTAGCCGTGCATACCGTCCAGCAGCGTATCGAAGCGCGCGCGCCGGGCTGCCCAGGTCGCCAGCGGCAGCGTGCAGGCGATCCCCGCCAGTAGCGCCGCCAGATCGGCCCAGCGCTCGCGGAGTGCCGGCGACAGCGACGAGCCGTCCAGCAGGGGAGCGAGCGCGGCGACGGCCAGCTGCTTGCCGACCACCTGGGTGAGTGCGACCCCCACTGTCACCGCGGCCACCAGCGCGGCGAAGCCCAGCAGGTCCTGCCGCCCGCTGCGGCGCGCCACCCCTGCACCCGGCCCCGCGGGCACTGCCGGCAGGGCGGGCAGGCCGGGCAGGAAAAGCGCCGAAAAGACCGCGGCGGCGACCATCAGCAGCGCCATCACGCCGTACACCTCGCTCCACGACCAGCCACTGCCCTGCGCCGCATCGGTCCAGATGAGGGTGATGCCGCCCGAGACGATCATCGCCATGCGGTAGCCCATCACCGCCAGCGACGCGCCCAGGCCGCGCTCGGCGGCCAAGAGCACGTCGGTGCGGTAAGCGTCTACCACGATGTCCTGCGACGCCGACAGAAAGGCGACGGTCAACGCCAGCAGTGCGAAGGCGCGCAGTGACTCGCGCGGCGACGTGGCGGCCAGGGCCAACAGCGCCACCGCCAGCGCCAGTTGCGTCAGCACCATCCAGCCGCGCCGCCGCCAGCGGCCGGACAGGTCGAAGCGGTCCATCAGCGGCGCCCAGAGGAACTTGAAGGTGTAGGGCAGGCCGACCAGGGTGAGGAAGCCGATGTCGGCGATGGCCAGACCGTCCATCGTCAGCCAGGCCTGCATGGCCTGCCCGGTGAGCGCCAGCGGCAGTCCCGACGCGAAGCCCAGCGCGGCCACGGCCAGCAGCCGGTGCAGCCGGGCCAGGCGCCGGTGCAGCGCCTGGCCGGCGACGCGCCCAGGCGGCGCGACCGGCGTACTCAAACCAGCGCCTTCTGCAGAAAGCTGCGGCAGAAGCCGGGGGGGTAGTCGGGCAGCGAGCCGAACACCGTGTAGCCCAGGCGCTCGTAGAAAGCGAGTGCGCCGAACTGCGTGTCGACCCACGCGTGTGTGCAGCCGCGCCGGCGCGCTTCGGCCTCGGCCGCGAGCATCAGATCGCGTCCCAGCCCGCGGCCGCGCGCCGGCTCCGGCACCACGAGCATCTGCGTGTACAGCCAGCCGTACGCGGTGGCACCCCACAGGCCGCCGCACACGCCGCCGTCGGCATCGTGCACCACCAGTGCGAGCGGCCGATGCCCGCTGGGCCCGGCCAGCGCCGCGTTGAACGCCAGCAAGGGTGCGGCGATGGCACGGCGCAGCGCCTCGTCGGGTTCGGCGACGAGCTCGATATTCACGGCGTCTGCTTGCCGTCGCGCGCCGGCAACACCCCGGCCGCCTGGGACAGCTTGACGAAGGTCAGCCCGCGACCGAGCAGGTCGGGCAGGGCGGCGGACAGGCCGCTGGCGGTTCCCGATGCGGGCCGGTTCATGTGCGCGATGACGATCTCGCCGGGCTTCGCCTGACGCAGACGTCTGGCCACCGCGGCCGCACCGAGCGCCGCTCCCTGGTCGGCGTTGAGGCTGAAGCCGGCGACGCGGTAGCCCAGCTGCGCGACGACATGCAGACTGGCGCGGTCATAGGCGGCTCCCGCCCCGCGATACCAGTCGGGCCGACGACCGGAAGCCTGCAGCACGGCCTGCGCCCCGCCCGTGATCTCGCGCTCCACACCGGCGCCGTCGGGCGCGCCCTGCATTCCGTAGAGGCGGCGACCAATGACGGCCGGAACATGCTGGCTGCCGTGGTTCTCCAGTTCGAACAACTCCGGATGCGCCCGCAGTTCGCGCACGGCTGCCGGGTGACGATCGAGCCAGCGCTTGGTGACGAACAGCGTCGCCGGCACGCGCAAGCGCAGCAGCGTGGCGATCAGTTCCTGGTCGTAGGCGCCGCCGCAGGCATCCAGCGTCAGCGCCACGTCCTGCGCGTGCGCCGGGCTGGCAACGTCGAGCCGTTGATGCGGTTCGAACGGCGGCGCACCGTCGGATGCCGCGCACACGCCGCCCGGCACGAGCAGGGCCAGCGTCAGGACGGCAATGCGCAGCCCAGGCAAGGCGCCGGCAGTCACGGATTTCATGGATTTCAAGGGTTGGTGATCGCGAAGACCATGTCGCTGACGAAGCGCTTGAACGACTCGTTCTCGACGAACTGCTTGTAGAACTGCGTGAAGTCCTTCATGGACCCCTGGGCGGCCTTGCCGAGAGCCTGCTCGTGGGCCAGGCGGGCGGTGTGCGGGGTATTTGCCTTCGCGTTCTGAAAGGCAGCGTCGGCCGCCACCTTGGGGGCGATGTCGTCGCGGATGTGTTTGAAGATGCGGTCCGAGTCCACGAAGGTCGTAGCGAACTGTTCATTGAAGGTCTTGAGGATGTTGCTCAGCCGATCCATCTCCGGTTCCGGCTGGTGGCCGCGCGCACTGGTCGGCACCGGTTCGATCTCGGCGTCCGTGTCCGCGAGCGCGATGTTCATGGCCGCCTTCTTCTCGACGCGGTAGCTGTCCATGTCGATCGCGTCGAGGATGCCCCTGGCGAGATCCTCGTCCAGTGGCGCCGGCAGCTTGGGCGTCAACAGGTCGAGGAAGATCGACAGCTTCTCCCATTCCGCGTTGCTGTAAGGAATCACTGACGAAAGGAAAGCGTAGGTGCGGCAGAACACCCGCGCCTTGCCCTTGAAGTCGACCTGGCCATCCTCGTCGAGCGCGTCCACATAGACGGCGACGCACGCATCGAGGATCGGGTCGAGCTTGTCGCGGTCGGCGCCATCGAGAAACATCGTCACCACCTGCCGCACCTGCTCCGGCGAGTAGACCTGCGCCGCGTCCAGCGCCGCCTTCAGGTCGTGCAGCTTGTTCGGATCGGTTTCGTCGGCCAGCAGCGTCGTCCGGTAATAGTCCTGGAAGGCGTAAGTGATCGCCTCGCTGTTGTTCTGGAAATCGAGCACGAAGCAGTCGTGCTTCTGCGGGTGCCCGCGGTTGAGCCGCGACAGCGTCTGCACCGCCTTGATGCCGGCGAGCAGCTTGTCCACGTACATTGTGTGCAGCAATGGCTCGTCATAGCCGGTCTGGAACTTGTCGGCGCAGATCAGGAAGCGGTAGGGGTCGGTCTGGATCTTGCGTGCGATGTCGCCGCTCGCGAAGCCGTTGAGCGACGCCTCGCTCACCTTGGCTCCTCCGTACTCGTGCTCGCCCGAGAAGGCGACGATTGCCTGGTACGGGCTCTTGCGCTCGCGCAGATACGCCTGGAAGGCGTGGAAGTACTGGATCGCCCGCTCGATGCCGCTGGTAATCACCATCGCCCGCGCCTGCCCGCCGATCTTCCCGGCCGCCAGCACCTGCGCGTGGAAGTGGTCCACCATGATCTCGGCCTTCAGGCGCATCGCGTGCTCGTGGCTCTCGACGTAGCGGCGCAGCTTCCTGTTCGCCTTGCGGGTATCGAACTCTGGGTCGTCCTCGCTCTTCCTGACCAGCTTGTAGTAGCTGTCCACCGGCGTGTACGCCTTGAGCACGTCGAGGATGAAACCTTCCTCGACCGCCTGCTTCATCGTGTAGCTGTGGAACGGCCGATGCCTGACGCGCCCTTCCGGGTCGGGCGGCAACGGCTCGCCGAACATCTCCAGCGTCTTGTTCTTGGGCGTCGCGGTGAACGCGAAGTAGCTGGCATTGGCCAGCATCTTGCGCGCCGCCATGCGCTTTTCGAGCGCCGCGTTCACCGTGTCCTCGGGGTCGGGCCCCGCGTCGTCGTCTTCCCCCGGTGCGCCGAGCGCCTGGCTCATCGCCGCGGAGGTCTTGCCGCCCTGGCTCGAATGCGCCTCGTCGATGATGATGGCGAAGGTCCTGCCACCCTCGGTGGCGATCTCGTCGAGGATGAAGGGGAACTTCTGCACCGTCGAAATGATGATCTTCCGGCCTTGCTCGATGAAGCGGCGCAGGTCGCCCGAGCGCTCGGCGTGCCCGACCGTCGCGCCGACCTGCATGAACTGCTTGATCGTGGTCTGGATCTGATCGTCGAGCAGGCGCCGGTCGGTCACCACGATCACCGAGTCGAAGACTTCCCGGTTTGCCTGATTCGCCTGATCCGTCTGATCGCCGCCGCGCTGCAGGCCGATGAGCTGGTGCGCCAGCCAGGCGATCGAATTCGACTTGCCGCTGCCCGCCGAGTGCTGGATCAGGTAGCGCTTGCCCGCCCCATGGGCGCGCACATCGGCCAGCGCCTGGCGCACGACGCCGAGCTGGTGATAGCGCGGCCATACCTGCCGGCGCTTCTTCCTGCCCGTGCGCGGATCCTTCTCCTCGACGATCTGCGCGTAGTTCTCGAGGATGTCCGTCAGACCCGCCGGAGTGAGCACCTCCTTCCAGAGGTAGTCGGTCTTCAGGCCGTGCGGGTTGGGCGGGTTGCCGGCGCCGTCGTGGTAGCCCTTGTTGAAGGGCAGGAACCAGGAGCCCTTGCCACGCAGCTCGGTGCACATCTGCACCTCGCTCTCGTCGACCGCGAAGTGCACCACGCAGCGGCCGAACTCGAACAGCCGTTCGCGCGGGTTGCGGTCGCGCCGGTACTGCTCGACCGCATCCTCGACCGTCTGTTTGGTGAGACTGTTCTTCAGCTCGAAAGTAGCGATCGGCAGGCCGTTGATGAACAGGCAGAGGTCGAGCGCGCGGCGCGTCTCGTCGATGCTGTAGGCGAGCTGGCGCGTGATCGAGAAGCGGTTCTGCGCGTGCCGCGCCTCGGCCCGGGCGTTGCCTTTCGATGCCGTGCCGTAGAACAGGTCGAAGTGCAGCGGCCCGTGCGCCACACCCTTGCGCAGCACGTCGATGACGCCGCGTTTGCCGATCTCGGCAGAAAGGCGGGCGAGGAACTTGAGGCGGTTGATGTCCCTGATGTCGTTCGCGTCGGCCAGTGCCAGCTTCTTGAAGACGTCGGGCTGGGTGGCGCGCAGGAAGGCGAAGAGCTGCGGTACGTCGAGCGCGTGCGCGCGGTCGTAGTCCTGCGCGCTGCCGGCGATGTAGCCGGTGCCGCCGTAAGGTGCCTGTGGCCGAGCGACACTGTTCGGCGTAACGGCCAAGCCATCCACGCCGGTCATGTGCCGCATGATCAGCCTTTCGAGGCCCTTTTCGCTGGTGTCGGTGGGCATGGCGTTACAGCTTCGCCTTCAGGATGCGATCAACACGAACGAAGCTGGGCAAGTGCTGCTTCAATACAGCGGGGTCGAGCTTCGCCAGCAACTCGAAGGATCGCTTGCCCTTGCTGTAGGCGTTTGAGCAATTGCGGGACGCGTGGACCAGCTTGTCGTACACCTCATGCCGATTCCGGCTCTCCAGGTTGGCCAATGAAGGCAGCGCGTTCTCTTGTAGCCTATGGCCGTAATGCTCCTGTAGCGCCCGCCGGTCCGTGACGATCCAGGTTTCCATGCAGGTGGTCATGAAGAGGACTTGCTCATCGCTTGCTCCGACAGGCTTGTCCCATTGGTCGCGATGATTCAGATGCTCCCAGGATTGTTCGGGATCCTCCACTGGATCTTCGCTATCCACGAGCATCGCGATGTAGTCGCCCACCTTGCGAAGGGCGTAGGCGGTCTTGAAATCATCAAAAACCGATCCGCGTCCACCGCAAGCGCTGAGTCGAGGCATTCTTCCCGAGAAGCCCGCCTTCTCGAACAACTTCCGGAACCCCTCGCGGCAGCGAATCTGGTCCTCCTTCGATTCGCCGCCTTCCACGTACAGATGCGCACTCACCAGCGATTTCCCCCGATCTCGCCTTTGGTCCAGAGCTGGCCGAGCCGATACCTTTTCAGCCACTCGGCAAGGTCGGCCGTGTTCAATCGTTCCATGATCGTCTGTCCCTGGCTCCTGGTACAGACGACCACCGCATCGGGCGTTTCTGTCATCGTATCGACCAAGATATCCGAGTGGGTGGTGACGATGATCTGGGTTCGCTGCGAGGCCGCTCGCAACAGATCCCCCAACTTCGGCAGGATGTCGGGATGCAGTCCCAGTTCCGGCTCCTCGATACAGATCAAGGGTGGCGGTTCGGGATCGCAGAGAATCGCCAGAAGGCAGAGATACCGTAACGTGCCATCGGAAAGGCGCGTAGCGGGAATGACGAAATCTCCTTCCGTGAAGAACACCTGCACCGTGCCCCCCTCGACCAGGACATCGAAGTCGTGGATACCATCATAGAGGTCATTCAAGCCGCTGAGGATCGCCCTCTTGGCCGCCGGAAAGCGCGTCTTCAACCGGTTCAGGAAGAGGCCGAGGTTCGAGAAATCTTCTTTGAGCACGTCGTTGCGGTTGTCTGACCTTTGCGGTTCGCGGAATACCGTATTCCGCCCAAACGCCCATTCCCGGTAGATGCGCACGCGCTCGTAGTTCTGGGCCAACCATGCCAGTTCCGGATAGGCTTCGGGGTCGCGCCGTTGTGCCAGGATCGAGCGATCCGCTTCGATCGACTCCCTGGTTAGACCACGCTTTCCATGGCCACTCGTATTGACGACCGGCTGACCGTGCTGGTAGCGGTAAAAGAAGTCAACGTCTGGTTGCCCAGCCTGCGGGCGTGCTCGCTCCACACGCTCGTCCTCAAGGGAAAATGCCTGCGCCACCGAGCGGAACGAGAGCAGATGGCGCAGCGGTATCGAGTCTTTGGAGTCTCTCACGACGCAATCGACCGAAGCCGGCGCTTTCGTCCTGCCTTTCCATATCCATTCCCCGACGCCGCCTCCATTTCGAGTCACCTCCCGCAGTTCCTTGGGAGCGGAACGGATCAGGCTGATCGCTTCAAAAAGATTCGACTTGCCGCTGCCGTTGGGACCAATGAGGACATTCAGCGCCTGGAGTTCAATGCCAGGATTGTCAGGGCCAAAAGACAGAAAATTTCTTGGCGCCAGATGGCGGATCAAAATGCAGTTGCCTGGGTCGGACATGGTTCAAATCTCCTCAGCTTCAACTTCATCAAGATTGCTGGCGTCGTCGAGCATATCGCCGGCGAGTTCCGCAGAGGTGTCGGGCGCCGCTTCGTCGGGTAGCCCCGTCGCCGCCTCGCGCACATCGAGCTTGCCGGTCACGACATCGGCGACGAGGCGCGTGCGGTATTCGCGGAGGAGGTCGATCTCGCGTTGGAGGCGGGAGATGGCGGCGTTTGAAGTCGCAAGTTCCGTCGAAAGGAAACTGCGGATCGCCGCCTGCTCACCGAGAGGGGGAATTGGCAAACAGAAAGCCGCCCACGAATCAGTGCGCAGACAGCAAGTGCCGTGGCCCGCAATCTCCACAAGTTCCAGCAGCTCTAGCTGAATGCCAGTAAGGAGCAATGCGAAAAACTCTACAGACAATTCAGGGCGTGGGACGAGGGCCTTCATATCCTGATTTATTGTCACAGGGACGCGTGTGACAGCGGTCGGAAACATCCGCGCCAAAATCATCCCGCGGACGACAATCAAGACCGCCGGCCCAGATAACAGGCATATGTTTGTTTCCCTTAGAGCTGCATCGGAGATGTGATCTTGGGAGTCGAAGATCTCCGGAACCTTCATGTCTTTCGGACTCACCCAGGGCGTCGTTCCGTCCCAATACCTCTCAACGGCTTTGTTCGGAGTCATTCCTCCTACTGTTCTCGCGAGAGACTTTATCTTCCTCACCTCCCAATGCTGCGGAATGTCGCCGAGCCAGGGGATGCCGGAGGGTTTGAGGGGGACGAAGGGGTCGAGGCCGCGGGTGACGGCATGGTGGATGATGGCCTGCTTCTGCTCGTTGAGCAGCGCGATCACCTTCCGCTTCGCCCGGATCGCCCGCTCCAGCCGCCCGTTCGCCCAGTCCAGAAAGCTCACAATCGCGGCTTGCTCGGCGGGAGGTGGGAGCGAGATCGGAATCGGTCCAAATCGGTCGGTGTAGAGGCGGTTGAAACCTGATCCGATGCCCTTCGATTCCAGGGCGAACTGAGCAACCATGTCGGGGGTCTTGAGTCTCTGCAAAACAAGCTTGATTGCATGTCCGCCGAGAACATCGAAAACGGCATAGTCCGGACTCACCAATCCATCGATCGAGCCAGCGCCGAACATACCGCTCCACGCCTGCAGGCGGTTCATCACAAGTTGCCCTGCGCGATAGCGTTTGTAGCCCTCCAGCGTTCTTGCGCTGTGCATCTTGTCGGTCATATCTCCGTGGGGAATTAGCCCCCGTATGCGAGTCAGCGATAACAGCGTGCCTGTGCCGTCAGCGGAGCGACAATCGGTCTCACGAAGAACGGTTTTGATGCGTCTGACCGACCAATGCCTCGGCACCTGCCCGAGCCACGGCAACCCCGACTCCTTGTACTCCGCATACGGCTTGAGGTCGGCGATCATGGCTGCTCTTCATCCTTCACTCGCCGGGCGGCGCTCTCGCGCGCGTGTTCGATCGCCTGATGCAGCCGCTCGCGCAGCAGTGGCAATGGCGGCAACTCCGTCAGGTACTCGCTGACGCGGATCGATTTGGCATCGAGCTGCAGCAGTTCCACCTGCTCGGCGTCGGCGGACGCGCAGAGTATGAGTCCGATTGGGGCTTCCTCGCCGGCAGCGCGTTCGTGCTTGTCCAGCCAGCGCAGGTACAGCTCCATCTGCCCGACATGGCCCGGCTGGAAGGACTCCAGCTTCAGCTCGACAGCGATCAGCCGGCGCAGATGACGGAGGAAGAAAAGCAGGTCGAGATGAAAATCGTCCTTGCCGACACTGATGCGCTTTTGCCGGGCGACGAAGGCGAAGCCGCTGCCCAGTTCCAGCAGCACACCCTCGATCTCGCGCAGGATGGCGCTCTCGAGGTCGCGTTCGCTGTAGGCGCCTTTGAGTCCGAGCAGGTCAAGCAGGTAGGGATCGCGAAAGACGATGTCGGGGCTCATCTGCCCGTCGCGAAGTTTGTCGATCTCGGCCGCGATAACGTCGTGCGGCTTCTTCGACAGCGCGGTGCGCTCGAACAGCATGCCGCCGATCTTCTGGCGCAACGTGCGCACGTCCCAACGCTCGATGCGGCACATCTCGGCGTAGAAGTCGCGGGCCAGCGGGTCCTTGAGCGGCAGCAGCTCGATGAAGTGGCTCCAGCTCAATTGTGTCGACAGCGTCGACACAATCTCCTGGTTCGTGAAACCCTGACAGAACTGAATGGCGCGATAGAGCGAGCGGAGGGTAAAGGCCTGCCCGAACTCGACGGTCAATTCTCGTGACACGGTCGCAAGAATGCGTTTTCCGTACGGCGCCCGCTCATCCTGAAGACTCTCGGCGAGGAGTCGACGCCCGAGATGCCAGTACAGCAGCGTCGTAGTCGAATTGGCGACCGTGGCAATCCGCTGGCGGGCGGACTGGATCAGTTCTCTCAAGTCAGTGAGGAGCGCCGCCTCATCCACGACGAAAGGCCCCTGTGCCCTGGCGGTATGCCCGGCGTGCTCTTGCCTCCCGGTCTGTAGAGCAGAGGGCTTGAGTTCCTGGGGCGCAGTAGTGGACTTCTTTTTCATCGCTGACCGACCCTGAGCAGACCATCCAGCAAGCCTTCGGCCTCCTTCTCGATGGCCAGGATGTCGGCGCTGATCTCTTCGAGCGTGCGCAGCGGCTGCGGCTTGTAGAAGTGGCGCGTGAAGCTGATCTCGTAGCCGATCTTGGTGGCGTCTTCCTTGATCCATGCGTCGGGCGTGTACGGCAGCACCTCGCGGCGGATGAAGGCTTCGATGCCGCCGTCTTCGAGCAGCGGCACCTGCTCGGTATCGCGCATGTCGGCGTCGGGTTCGTACTCGACGATGGCGGGCCTGCCGTCCAAGGTCGCCTCGTAGAGGCCGCGCAGCGGCTCGGCCCTGACCTTGCCAAGCTTGTGCACCTTGGCGATGACCGGCGGTGCAGTGTCGTCGCGCCAGCTCACGGCCTTGAGGAGCTGCTTCAGGTCGGCGGCGGCGAGTTTGATCCCGGCCGCCTTCAGCGCGGCGTCCACGCGGTCGCGGAAGACGTTGTGGTCCTCGAATAGCGACTCACCCAGTGCATCGCGCAGCCGGGTGGCGACGTCGACCAGGCGGCCGTCGCGCTCCCAGGTCCTGGCGTCGAGCAGCTTCTTCTTCTGCCGTTCGGGCAGGCCCTTTCTGGTGCCGCCTTCATCGTCTTCGCCTTCGGGGTCGTCGCTGCTGCCCCAGTCGGCGAGGCGCGTCTCAACTGCGGCGGAAACCGTCGCGAAACGGGTGAACAGGTCGTCGCCGAACTCTTCGTAGAGCGTGGCGCGGAGATCCTCGTCGCCGGAGTTGAAGCGTAGCGTTTCGATGGCCTTGAGCGAAAGCTGGCTGTGCAGGCGCAGCGGGCGCTCGACGGTGACTTTCCAGTAGCCGAAGGCGGCATTCGGGAAGATCTTCGACTCGGGCGTTTCCTGGAAGTCGAGGAAGCTGCGGCTGATGCGCTCGATGTCTTCGGGCGAGAGTTCGCAGTTCTTCTTGCCGAGATTCTTCCTGAGCGGCTTGAACCACTGGCTGGCGTCGATGAGCTGCACCCGTCCCCGACGGTGCGCGGGCTTCCGGTTGGAGAGCACCCAGATGTAGGTGGCGATGCCGGTGTTGTAGAAGAGGTTGAGCGGCAGCGCGACGATGGCTTCGAGCCAGTCGTTCTCGATCAGCCAGCGGCGGATGTTGCTCTCGCCCTGGCCGGCGTCGCCGGTGAAAAGCGAACTGCCGTTGTGCACCTCGGCGATGCGGCTGCCAAGTGCTGACTGGCCGTTCATCTTCGACGCCATGTTGGCGAGGAAGAGCATTTGCCCGTCGCTCGAACGCGTGACGAGCGACAGCTCCTCGCCCTGGTGCATGACCCTGAAGCGCGGGTCGCGCATGCCGTCCTTGCCGCCCATGGCTTCGAGGTCCTTCTTCCAGCTCTTGCCGTAGGGCGGATTGGCGAGCATGAAGTCGAACTCGCGGGCGGGGAAGGCATCGTGCGCCAGCGTAGACCACTCGGCGCCACCGACGATGTGGTCGGCGCTCTCGCCTTCGCCCTTGAGCAGCATGTCGGCCTTGCAGACGGCGTAGGTCTCGGGGTTGATCTCCTGGCCATAGAGCAGGCACCTGACCTGCTGGCCGCGCCCGGCGGCGATCGCCGTCAGCGTCTCCTCGGCGACGGTGAGCATGCCGCCGGTGCCGCAGGCACAGTCGTAGAGCAGGTAGGTGCCGGACCGGATCGCGGACTCGATGGGCCGGAACACCAGATTCGCCATCAGTCGAACGGCGTCGCGCGGCGTCCAGTGCTCGCCCGCTTCTTCGTTGTTCTCCTCGTTGAACTTGCGCACCAGTTCCTCGAAGACGGTGCCCATCGAATGGTTGTCGATGCCGGCCGGCGAGAGGTCGATGTCGGGATCGAGGAACTTGTTGATCAGCGTGCCGATGGCGTCGGCCCTGGACAGCGTCTGCAACTGGTTGCGGAATTTGAAGTTGTCGAGGATGTCCTGGACGTTGGCCGAGAAACCGTTGAGATAGTCCTCGAAGTCGGCCAGCAGCCGCTGCTGGCTGCCGCGCGACTTGAGGTCGCGCAGGGTGAAACGCGAGGTGTTGTAGAAGGCTTGGCCGGCGGCATCGCAGAGCGCGGCGCGCTGCTCGGTGATGCCCGCCGCGTCGAGCATCCTGCGCGTGTCGAGCACGCTCTGCTTGGTCGGTTCGAGGACCGCATCCATGCGCCGGATGACGCACATCGGCAGGATCACGTCCGGGTACTTGCCGCGCTTGAAGAGATCGCGCAGGACGTCGTCAGCGATGCCCCAGATGAAGGAGACGATCTTGTTGTGGGTCGCCTGGTCCATGCTCAGGCGGCCCGCCGGTCACGCGTGACCGCTGCATCGGCGGTGCTACCGCCGGCACCCGGACGCGTGCTATGTGACAACCGGGCGGCGGTGGCGTTACTGGCCGGCGAAGCGCCGTGCCGCGGGCGCCGCGCCGCGTGGTCAATCGCGGCAGCCTTGCTCCTGATCAAGTTCCTCGGTTGCTTGGGCACGCGTCGCACTTTCTCTGGTGTTGTTGATGATGCCGCGGCCTCGTTCCGGCCCCGGAGCAGCATAGCGCCCGCTTGGCCGCAAGGTCAATCGCAGTAACCGGAATGGGTTCGAGTGAAAGTGCCGGTCGCCGGCCTCACCGATGTCGCCACTCCCTCCCCTTGAAGGGGAGGGAGACTGCGCCCCGATTCTCCCACTTTCATTCGGACCCGCGTACGCCTTCCGGTATCGGAATGGTCGAGCTGTCGGTCATGCCGTTGGCGAGTCGAGGGTGCAGTTGCGCTGCCCCCCACCGAACTCAAGATCGCCGGGGAGCATCGGGTGGGTCTGTCCCAGTAAAGATTCCGTCGGGCAACAAAAAGGAGGCCATCGGGCCTCCTGCCTGTTGCCACTGCCGAAAGTCTGCTGAAGGAGCCAGACCGCCGACCGGTATTACTTGCTGACGGGCGCTGCTGCCGCTGGCGTGGGGGTTGCAACGGCGGGAGCCGCTTCCGTCTTCTTGGCCGCGCTGCCCTTGCTCTTCTTCGGAGCCTTCTTCGCCGCCGGCTTGGCGGGAGCTGCCTTTTCCTCGGCCATCGGCGCGGGTTTCGCGTCGACCTTCTTCTCGTCTGCCTTCATTTCCGGCTTGGCTGCCGGGGTCGTCGGCGCCGGCATGGTCGCTGCCGGTGCGCTGACGGCCGGCTTGCTGGCTTCGACCGGCTTGGCCGGGGTGGCGGCAGGGGCCTGGGCGAAGGCGGCGGTACCGAAAGCGGCGGCGACGGCGAAAGCGATGAGGTTCTTGAACATCGTGGTCTCCTGAGTGCGTTGCTGAGTGGGTTGAGTGGGTTGAGTGGGTTGAGTGCGTTTGCTGCGTCCGCTCGGTCGGTTCGCTGGGTTCGTCTGGTTTCGTTCCGGCCTTGCACTCAACAACGCGGGGAGTCGGCGACACGATGTCAATGTTCTGGTAACGCGCCGTGACGCGCTGTAACCCGGTTGCTCATCGGGCTCACTTGGGCTTGGCGAGCATGGCCTTCAGTGCCGCCAGGCGGTCGGCGCCGGCCGCCTTGTCCGGCACGCTGTCGTTCTTGCCGCCGGAGAAACGCAGATCCTCGCGACCCATCTCGTCGATGAAACGTGACGCCCGGCAGGGGATCAGTTCTCGCCCCTGCTTGCGTTTCTCGGCGTAGCTCAGGTGCAAGGAACGCTGCGCGCGCGTGATGCCGACATACATCAGGCGGCGCTCTTCCTCGATCCGGTTGTCGGCTTCGGCTTCGCGGTGCGGCAGGACACCCTCCTCGATACCGATCAGGAAGACGTGCTTGAATTCGAGACCCTTGGCGGCGTGCAGGGTCGATAGCTGTACGGCATCGATGTCGGCGTCCTGCTTGTCGAGCATGTTGATCAGCGCGATCGTCTGCGTCAGGTCGATCAACGTCTTCTGCTCCTCGTCGCCCTTCTTGCCCAGCCAGTCGCAGAAGTCCTGGACGTTGGTCAGTTTGATGCGTGCCGCGCGCGCCTCGTCGTGCTCGAGCAGCCAGTCTTCGTAGGCGATCGCGCGCAGCAGGTCGGGCATCACCTGCGCCGCCGGCTCGCGGGCGGCGCGCGCCTGCAGGCGGTTGATGAATTCGCAGAATTCGAGCAGCGGCGCCAGTTGGCGCGCCTGCACACGCGGCGCGAAGCCCTGTTCGAAGGCCGCCGCGAACAGGGGCAACTGGCGCTCGCCGGCATAACTGCCGAGGGCCTGCAGCGTGCTGGCGCCGACGCCACGCCGGGGCGTGCTGACGGCGCGGATGAAGGCCGGGTCGTCGTCACTGTTGGCGAGCAGGCGCAGGTAGGCGGTGATGTCCTTGATCTCGGTCTTCTCGAAGAAGGATTGTCCGCCCGACAGCAGGTAGGGGATGCGCTGGTTGCGTAGAAGCTGTTCGAGCGCGCGCGCCTGGAAGTTGCCGCGGTAGAGGATCGCATAGTCGCGGAAAGCGCCGCGGTGTTCGAAGCGGTGAGCCTGCAGCTTCATGACCACCGCCTCGGCCTCCTTTTCCCCATCCTGGCAGACGCTGACGGTGATCGGGTCGCCGTGGCCGAGGTCGGACCACAGCTTCTTGTCGAACAGCTTCTCGTTGTGCGAAATCAGGGCGTTGGCCGCCTTGAGGATGCGTACCGTCGAGCGGTAGTTCTGTTCGAGCTTGATCACCTTCAGGTTCAGGTAGTCGCGCGGCAGCCCGCGCAGGTTCTCGATGTCGGCGCCGCGCCAGCCGTAGATCGCCTGGTCGTCGTCGCCGACGGCCGTGAAGGCGGCGCGCGGCCCGGCGAGCAGCCTGAGCATGCGGTACTGGCCGGCGTTGGTGTCCTGGTATTCGTCGATCAGCAGATAGCGCAGGCGGTTCTGCCACTTGTCGCGCACCTCCGGATGGTCTTCGAAGAGGGTGACGGGCAGCGCGATCAGGTCGTCGAAATCGACCGCCTGATACGCCCGCAGCGTTGCCGCGTAACTCGCGAAGGCGTTGGCGGCAAGCGCTTCCGTTTCGTTGCGGGCGTCCTTGCGCGCCTGGTCGGGTGAGACCAGCGCACTCTTCCAGCCCGACATCAGCGACTGCAGCTTGCGGATACTGCCCTTGTCGACGCTGCCGGCCAGCTCCGAGACGATGGCGAAGGTGTCGCTGGCGTCGAGGATCGAGAAGTTGGGCTTGTAGCCGAGCGCTTTCGCCTCCTCGCGCAGGATACGCACGCCGAGGGCGTGGAAGGTCGAGATCGTCAGGCCCTTCGCGGGCCTGCCGGCGAGCAGCCGGGTGACCCGTTCCTGCATTTCCCTGGCCGCCTTGTTGGTGAAGGTGATGGCGGCGATGTTGCTCGGGCTGAAGCCGCAAGACTCGATCAGGTAGGCGATTTTCTCGGTGATGACACGCGTCTTGCCGGAACCGGCGCCGGCGAGAACCAGCAGCGGGCCATCCAGATAGCGGATCGCTTCGCGTTGCGGGGGATTGGGGAGGGACATCGAGCGACGGGGCGAGAGCGGGGCGCGATTCTAGCACGTGGTGCCGGAGGGGGCCTGACAACGGAGCAGACAGGAAGCGTAGGAACCGTGGGTTGGGGTGCGCCCGCGAACCCCAACACGTTGTCGTCGCTCGCTAAAGGATAGAAAATCCAACGGCACCATACGAGAGTATATGAGCCTTCACTGAAGTTTAGATACACGCGGGTCCCGCCGGTCGGGATTTCCGCGGAGGCGATCGATGACCGGCACGGCGATGGCACTCCCCAGCGCCGATCGGCGCTGGGCCAGACGCCTCAACACTGCAAACGCTGATCCAGACCGGGGAAAGGCATCACGAATCCTGATTAGCAATGACCGTCAGCCACCCAAATTGAACGCCACCGGAGCGGCCCACAGGCGGCTCTGGTGGCACCATACACTCTCTTCCGTGGTGAGATGGGGACAGAATAGGCCTCGGGTACCTCACCAAGTGGGGCTGGCTGACGTTCATTGCCAATCAGGTCACGAATTGACCGGACTTCGGATCATAGGCCTGAAGTTTAGACACTCGCGATCGCCGGCGGATGCCGAAGACATCCCGGCGCCGTAAGAAAGTTTTCGAAAATGCAAAAAAAGACTTGACATGACATAGGAATCGTGAGGTCGCCGCGCGCTGCTTGCGCATGGTTCTCGCGCAAGCAGCGCGCGGCGACCAATGAGGGATCGTTTTCGATCTCGGACTTTCCCTCATGTCTCTCGCTGCCAACGTTGGCTTGCTGCTCTCGGAATGGATTTCCTTTCTCTTGGTGGCTGTGCCACCGCGTTCTCGCCGGACCTTCGTCGAACTGCTGATCGGCGGCATGCTCAACCCGGAGGGCTGGGTTACGCGGGCCATCGGGGCCATTCGCCGAGAGGCGCACTGGACGACCTATTACAAGCTCATCGAGCGGGCAAACGTCTCGGTCACGGAACTGTCGTTGCGTTTGTTGCAGCTGGTGCTGACGGTGTGCCCGACCGAACTGGTCACCCTGATCCTCGACGATACGCTGGTTCCGCGCGGCGCGAAGGTCGGGCCGGGGATCAGTATCAAGCACGATCACAGCCACAAGGCCAATCGGCCGACCTTTCTGAACAGCCAGTGCTGGGTCACGCTGGCTCTCGTTGTTCGCGTCCGGCTGGGCTCGGCGCTGACGGTACCCATTCGCTCGTGGCTGCTCGAAGAGTCGGGCCAACGGGGCAAGCTCTGGGTGGCACGGCAGTTGATGGACTCGATCCGAGGGCAGGTCAAGGGGGTGCGCTTGTTGATCGATGCCTGGTTCATGCGCAGCACGCTGATTCTTCCTTTGCTCGAACAACAGGTCCGAATCATCGGACAGGTGCGCCGCGATACGGCCTTGTTTCTGC
>Ga0209460_1001140_pt1 | contig 17209 bp, 18 predicted proteins | sample EBPBio132013_DNA_FD_185868 | JGI IMG/M metagenome (GOLD analysis project Ga0209460, IMG submission 185868) | Wastewater treatment Type I Accumulibacter community from EBPR Bioreactor in Madison, WI, USA - Reactor 2_5/13/2013_ DNA (SPAdes)... | ecosystem: Engineered > Bioreactor > EBPR >...
GAATCAGTCATGGCACTATCCACTGGTAATAATGACAACAACTTTAGTATATCATTTGTTCGCTTAACTTTCAGGTAGTGGTCATAGGGTAAGTGATAAATCATTGCTCTATCATAAACAGAATCCATCGTGTAGGGACGAGATACATCTCGTCCGCGCCACCGTTTCACACATACCACTTCCTTTGTAACCACCACTTTCAGTCAATTCTCATGGAATCAAAATCCCGTCGGTTATCCAAACGGGATTTTGAGAAACACTATAGATTGAGCTTAGTTAGCGGGGCGTGCTTCAAGCTGAACCGGAATATTAAGCTGCTGACCATCACGCAGTACCGTGAGGTTCACTGTTTGACCGGGCTGCGTGTTAATCGCAAGGTACGAAATCAAGCCGCTCATGTCGGTAATCTGGATGCCGTCAATCGCGGTGATGATGTCGGCTTGTGTCGGTACGTTCTCGCCGTTGATCTGGGTCGGGCTGGATGCACTCTTCAACCCGGCGTTCGCGGCTGGCCCACCTTGCTCCACACGGCTGACGACCACGCCGCGCGTGTTGTTGGGAATGTTTAATGCTTGGATAAGCGCCAGATCAAGGTTGGACGCGCCTTGAATACCCAGATAGCTGTAATTCATGTGCCCGTTTTCGATCAAGGTTTGGGAAACGCGCTTCACCAAATTGCTGGGGATCGCAAAGCCGACACCCGAATTGCTGCGGGTTTCGCTCAGGATCTGCGAGTTCACCCCGATGACCTCACCTTGCAGGTTCAGCAAGGGGCCGCCGCTGTTACCGGGGTTGATGGCCGCGTCGGTTTGAATAACCGAGCCAACCGAATATTGAGTTTGACCGGAAATCGTGCGGTCAAGGGCGCTGACGATGCCGGTGGTCAACGTCCAGCGTTGGCTGAACGGGCTGCCAATCGCCAGCGTGGTTTGTCCGATGAACAATTGGTCAGAGTCGCCCAAAGTGACTGGAATGAGTGCATTACCCGGCAAATCAACCTTGATAACGGCTAGATCAGAATCCGGGTCTAAGCCAACCACGTTCGCTTTAACAATCGTGCCGTCGAAAAAGTTAACTTCAATCTGGTCAGCATCCGCAACCACATGATCGTTAGTCACAATGTTACCGTTCGTATCAATGACGAAACCCGTTCCGCTCGCGCCGAACTCGGAACCGCCCGACGTGCCGCGTACATTGATCGAAACCACTGATGGGCTGACCCGGTTGTAAATATCATATAAAGAACGCTCGCTGTCAGTAGCGGGGCTGGAAATTTGGGCAGGCGCGGCCTGTTCTCTAGGGGCCAAATAGACGGTGCTGGCGGATGTGCTCATCACGGTTGTGCCAAGAATGAACCCCATCATCACCAACAACAATGCGCCGACGATCATAACCGCGCGCTTTGGACGATTGCTAGACATACTGTACTCTCCGTGCGTAAAAGTTGAAATTTGAACGGTGGTGGCTTATTGACCTATACCAGAGTAGGAATATTGGATGAGAAATCGCTGAATTCAATGTTAGTCCTATATCAATGAACGGTAGCGATTTGAGGAAAGGTTATTGGGTCAATTGCTGGAGCGTGAGTCGGCGGGTTGTCACCAGCAGTTGGTCAATGCACTCCTGCAAGTTGTTTTGTAAGCCCAGTAAACTGCGCGGTAAATCAGCTTCGCTTTTGGCTGCTGCAATTGCGTCCGCCACGGCATTCGCGTAGCGCAGATACAACGTTTCGTCGCCACTTATGGTATCAATGCAAGCGGCGACACCCGCGCCCACGACATAAGCAAAACAGGAAGCATCCACCTGCTTCCATTCAATCGGCTGGCTGTGGTGATGCAATGTGGATGTAATGGCATCTACGAGGGCAGGGTCGAGGTATTCACGGAGTTTGATGCGTGAATCGAGTAGGGCTGCGATGCTCACATATTCCGTGAGGGTCGGCAGGGCCTTGGCTGCTGTCACCTGCCCTAAAGCATAAGCGGTTTGTTCTGCCGAAAGCCAATCCGTCCATGCGCCGTGCTGCTGCGCCCAGCCGAGCAAGAAAATATCGCTTGGTTTCATCCGATCTTGATTAATAAACGGTTGGTAAGTCATCATCGAGCCATGCGGGGAGGGCGATGTGATTTCAGAGAACCAGAGCCGAGTCTGGTAGAGGCCAGTCAGACGAAATTGCACGATAACACCATAAGCCATACAACGATAATTTGATTGTAAGTTCATTGGATGTGCTGGACGCTTAAGATGCCAAAACAAAATAGGGAGTTCGCCTCCCTATTTCTAATTCTTAATGCTTTTCCGGTTTTAGCCGAGTGTCGGGCAGTTGTCGAACGGTGTTACCGTATCCGAACGAACCCAACCCTTAATTTCGCTGCTGCCTTCAATCACCACATAGATGTAGTACCACACGCGCCCATCATCTACGCTGCGGTCTTGTCGCAGCACATCAGCCGAAGCGCGTACCGGCAGGTTACCGATCAAAATACCCCGTACGCTGGGTTGCGCTCGCACCCGCACGCCTTCCGAACTGTTGTTAAATACGCGGCACAATACCGGCGGTGTATTGGTAATCGTCGGCGTGAGTGTATCGGTCGGTGTGAGGCTGGGCGTAAACGTCGGTGTAATCGTCGGTGTATGAGTTGAGGTTGCCGTTTCCGTCGGTGTGAGGCTCGGTGTAACCGTGAACGATGGCGTGATCGTCAGGGACGGCGTGTATGTCCATGTGGGCGTAGTGGTTTCGGTCGGCGTGTTACTCGGTGTCGAGGTCGCGCTGGGCAACGGTGTCTCACTCGGTAACGCGGTATCGCTGGGTGTCGGAGTGATCGTCGGTGTCGATGTGGGCGGCGGGAACAGGACTGGCGACCAGAAACCACGGGTCGCGAAGGCTGTCAGGAAGCCGAAAATGATGATACCCGTGACGATGCCACCCAAACGCAGCGAACTACGACGGCGCATCCCCTTCAGCGCATTTTCAGCCCGAATAACTTCCGAACGCCGCCCCAAGACGCGGAATGGGTCTTCATGTAAGGCCGATACCCATGCCTCAGCATCACCGGCATTCCCTTCTTCAATCGCAAACTCGGCGCGTTCAATGTAACGGGCTAGCAGTTCGCTGACCACGTTACGATAACGTTCATCTTGAGCGTAGTCTCGCAAGCCGGCTAGCATCGACCGTGCTTGTGAGAGTTCGTTGTCAAAGTTCTGGGCAATCAATGCGGCAGCCCGTTCGATCACCTGTTTCGCACGCTGCATGTCGCTGGTGGCGGCGCGTGTTTCGAGCAGTAAGGAAGCCATCGCACTGTCGCTGGGATCGAGTTTCGTTCCCAATTCGAGCAGTTGCAGTGCCTCGTTGGTCACGGCGAGGCGCTCATCCAATCGGTTGCCGTTTTGGGCGCGGCTCAATGCCGTTTGAGCTTGGTCATTAAGCTGCGTTTTAATGCCGTTGAGCCTGTTGTTGGCGTTTTGCGTAAGCTGCGTCAGGCGCTGGCTGTCCGGCAGAAGTTGACGTACCCGCATTAGGATATTGAGTACGTTTTGAAGCTGCGCGACTTGCTCATGCAGGGGGCCACTGAGCATACTCAACTGCACCGACGCTTGGTCGGTTTCTTGCTGGAGGCGGCGCAAATTCTCGATACGTTCTTCCGCCTGTGGGTCATTCGGCACGACGCGCAGCGCCCCCTCATATTTACGAAGGGCTTCCGACCAGTTATCGGTTTTAATCAAGCGGTCGCCATCCATCAAGAGTTCGCGTGCCAGCGCCAAGTCTTGAATATCGAGCAGGGCTTGTTCAGCATCCTTCCAACTGAGGATGCCGCTGCGTTCAGCCAGATCACGGGCTTCGCGGTACAGCTTTTCGGCCTCGTCGTAATTCCCCGCACGAACAAGCGAGTTGGCACGGTTATAGGCGACGCGGGCATCGAATGGAATACGGTGGTCTGGGACTACACCGCGGATGAGGTTGTCTTCCGCTTTTTGCCGGTATTCTAGCGCGGTCGGATTACCCGGTTGGTGCGTCAGAATACGGTTAGCATAGTCAACCGTTTGTTGATACTCGCCCGAATAATAAGCTTGGGTGAGTTCGGAAATCATCTCGTCGATGTCCGGTGTGCTGGAACTAAAACCCGCGCTCCGCCCCGGCATCCGTCGGTTGGATGGTGCCGGTTCTTGGTAAATTTCGGTTTCCGGCGCGGGATAGCCCGATGAAGTCGGGTACTGGCGTGTTGGCTCCGGTATAGTGACCGCTGGAATGGGCTGCGGAGGGGTAACGGGCTTGGCGCTCGGCGGCTTGATACCGTACCGCGCATATAAATCATTAACGCGCTGGGTCGCTTGTTGGCTGCGTCCGGCGGCCTCTTGCAAAAGAGCAGTCACATCGGGGTCTTGCGGGTTCAGGCTGAGTGCTTCTGCCAGAATGTCGATGGCTTCGTCTACATCATCATCATCCCCCGCAATTTCAATGCGGATTCGGGCGCGGCGCAGCAGCCCACGAACGGTTGCTGCTGTGGGTGATGTCGGGCTGCTCAGGCGGGCGAGTTCGCCAAAGAGGGCTTGTGCAGCCGCTTCGTGCGGTGTGTTTTTAGCATCCGTCAACAGGGTGCGGGCAGTGCGTTCAAGCTGGTTTATATCGGCAGCATCACCCGCTTGAGCGGCCTTCTGGATTTGCTGCCGGAGGTCATCTAAACGTTCTTGTAAGTTACTTGACATGCGATCTTCTTCCTATTCATGACAACTGAAAGTTACCCTATTTAGGGTATAGGAGCAAGGATGTGATTCGTGTGCCGCATTGTGATAAAATAAGGTTAGGGAGAAATGGGAGCATATATGGCCTTTCCTATTCGTATCGTTCCACGCTATCGACTGATCCTACGGTATGATATTCGTGCCGATGTTATGGATTCCTACTACGAATTTGTCATGAATGAATTTGTTCCTTCACTCCAGAGTATGGGAATATATATGGCAGGGGTTTGGCAAACGGCTTACGGCTCGTATCCGAACCGTCAACTTGAGTTTTTAGGTGATAGCCGTGAGATTTTCCGGGAAGTGTTTCAAAGCGAGCGTTGGGAAATCTTAGAGGCGAAGTTGCAAACCTTTACCTATAACTATGATCGCAAACTCGTGCGCTATCAGCAAGATCGGTTTCAGTTTTAATCATTGTCGCTTCATCATTTTAACATTTGTTTATTAGTCATAGGGCATATTCGATGGATCATCTGGCTCTCATTGTTGATGATGACCCGCATACCTTAATGTTGTGGAATGCGGTGTTGAAGCCGTCTGGAATCAGAATCATTCAGGCTGGTGACGGTGCGGAAGCGTTGGCTCTGCTCGAACGAGAAACCCCAACGGTTCTCCTGCTTGATATTCTCATGCCGTATGTCAGTGGTAAAGATGTTTTGGATTTTGTAGCCCAAACCCCACGTTTGAACGATATGTACGTGGTCGTTATTAGCGCCCACCGTCAGGCTGATACCGATCAACTATCTCGCGCCAACGCTGTGCTACTCAAACCCATCCGCCCGGTCGAAATTCGTGATTTACTTCAACAAGCACTCTCGCTGAAATGAGTATTGAGCTAAAAGGTTGATTGTTCACGTCGAAGAGTTGCCCCCTGATTCAAAAGTTGTAGAATCAGATAATGGATCGTAATTATGCATTGCGAGAGTGGTAATGGCTTTTGATTTTGAGGCTCTGGTAGGACATCTGTATATGGTCGGGGGGCGGTCACTTTCGGCACAGCCGCCCGGAATGTTGGTTGAAGTCGCCCCCAAGAAAGCGGCACGCGGGCGCGAACTCGATACGATTTTCGTGCTGGTGACCCCCTCCGGTGATGTGACGGCTCCGGCTGCCTTTTACGACCAGATGGCGAACCTTGCTGCCGAACGTTACTTTAACAGCAGCGGCAGTGTAACGGCTGGCCTTCGGAGTATCTTTAATTCGCTGAACCAAGATTTGGTGGATCACAATAACGAGGGGAAGCGCCATTACGAAGCGAACCTTGTTTGTGCGGTGTTGAAAGATAATGAAGTCTTCTTGTCGCGGGCGGGTTCTGGTGTGGCGTTATATCGTCACCTTGCCGAAACACAGCCATTCCCGACCGACTTTAGTAACGACGAAGCGCTATATGGCCCGCCGCTCGGTGTTCAGCCTGTTCCCGACATCAAAATGACCCGTTACGGTGTGGCGCAGGGCAGCCGCTTGGTCATGTCCGATTCGCGGCTTGCGGACTTGGACATGGGGCGCATGAACGCCGCCATCTGTTCCAGCGAAATTGCCGATGTTCTGGCGGGGTACCGTGAACTGGTATCCACGCAGGTCATGTTGATGGCCGTCGAGTTCGTGCCACCAGAAGCGCCATCCCCAAGCTCCGTGAAGGACGAACGTTCGTCATCACGAGCGCCAGCACCTGCACCGGCAAATTCATTTGCTCCGGTTGTCCCACCCACCGTTGATACATCAACCCCTGAGGATGCGCCACCTTCAACAACGCGCCGCGTGGGCGGGCTAGTCGCCGCGCAGCTCAAAGCGTTTGCAGGGCGTATCATGCTGTTTTTGGCGCGGATGCTGGCGGGTGTGAACCGCGCACTCGACCGTTTTCTGCCACCACCGGAGGATGGCAGCCGTAGTTGGTTGCGGACATCAACGGCGGTCGCGATCACCGTATTTATACCCGTAGCGATTGTCGTGCTGGTCGCATGGTTGGGGATTTCGTCCACCGATCAAACCGAGTACGAACGCTGCGTCAATGATGCGACCGCAGCCGCGAGTCTAGCGCGAAGCATCAATTCGTCTGACCGGACAGGGGTGCTGGCTGCGTGGAATGCGGTGGTTGCACAGGTGACCAAATGTACTGAACTCCGACCTGTTGGCGATCCGAGCATGTCGGTTCTCATCCGTGAAGCGCAGACCGTGAAGGACGGCTTGTTCCAGATCGAGCGGCGGAACGCGGTAACGTTGAAATCCTTCCAGAATGCCAACCTGACCCGCGCCGTGCTGCAAGGGCAGGACTTATATGTTTTGGATGCTCAGAACCAACTGGTACAGCGCATCGTCCTCAAGGTGAATGATGACGGCACGGTGGAAGAGGCATCCAGCGAACCAATGACGGCGATGCGTCGTGGGGCAGTCATCGGGCAGTACCGTGTATCCGATTTAGTGGACATCGTGTGGTCGGATGACACGACCCAGATCACGGCGCTTGACCGCGAAGGCTTGCTCATCCAATGTTCGCCCCGCTTCCGGCAGGACTGCCAAGTACAAAAACTCTTGCGGAGCGAAAGCTGGGTTAGCCCGATCAAGATGACCCTGTGGGAAGGGCGTTTGTATATCCTCGACCCCGGCGCGAACCAGATTTGGCGCTACGACAGCACCGGTGGCAGCTACGCCAGCTCCCCGATTGAATATTTCGCGGGTGAAGTCCGGCCTCAACTTCAAAACGCGGTGGGCTTTGGCATCTACTCCAGCGGCTCGACGGGCGGTTCAGTCTATATTTTAACGGCGGACGGACAGACGACCAAGTGGCTCGGTGGTCAGCAAACACCGTTTGTTTACGCGGGTTTCCCTGATGGGCAGCAGTTAGCCGGTGCGGACTCGTTCTACCTGAACGGCGACCCCATCGGGCAGGGATTGTTCATTACCCAGCGTTCCAGCCGGACGATCTTTGAAACGTCACTTTCGGGGACGTGGTTCGGCAGCTATCAGGTCTACGAAGAGGATAAATTCGCGGGTTTGAACACGGTTGTAGCCGACGCGAACCTTCAGATTATTTATGCACTGTCGGGCAACTCGGTATTCATGATTGACCAGCGGCGACCGGCTCAGTAGGGCAAGCGTAGGCTACACATGCTGGAGACATGCGCTATAATGCCGATAGTTTTGGCGTTGTAGATAGAGTTTAGCTATGCGTATTCCTGCGTGGTTGTTCATTGTTGGTGTGCTCATTCTGATGGCTGTTACAGTCGTTTTATCGCTGGTGTCGTTCAATGTGGCGCGCCAAGTCGCGATTGATTTTGGTAACAACGGGTCATCTTCGAGTGTTGATTGGTCAGCGGCGCTGCCGACACCGACCCGTGTACCTGTACAAGTATCGCCAAGCCAAGTGGCAACGGTGAGCGGGGCAGGCGAGGGCGTAGTAGCGACGGCTGTTTCGACAGCGGTTGCACCGGTCGCGACGGCAACACCCGACGTGAACATCGAGATCGGGCAAGAATTCTCGCGGCGCTTTAACCTGCTCCTGCTCGGTATCGACCAGCGCAGCGGGCTTGACGACCCCGGTCCATTCCGTACCGATACCATGATGATCGTGAGCGTTGACCCTGTCCGTAAGACGGCGGGTATCCTCTCGATCCCCCGTGACCTGTGGGTGAGCATCCCCGGTTTTAAGCAGGAACGGATTAACAACGCGAACTTCCTCGGTGACTTGGGTGGCTACCCCGGTGGTGGGCCAGCGCTGGCAGCCGAGACGGTGCATCAGGTATTTGGTATCCCAATTGACAAGTACCTTCTTATCAACTTTGATGTGTTTACGACGGTTGTTCAAACACTCGCGCCCAACGGCGTGGAAGTCTGCCCACCGGCAGCCATTAACGACACAAGTTATCCTGACGCGGGAAATGGCTTTATCACGGTGAGCTTTCCTGCCGGATGCCAGACTCTGGACGCGGAAAAGCTGCTCCAATATGCGCGTACGCGGCACGGCGCGACCGATTTTGACCGTTCGGCACGGCAGCAGGAAGTCATGCGGGCGGTACGCGACCAAGTGTTGAGCGTGGGTGGGATTACCCAGTTCATCGGGCAAGCGCCGACCTTATATAACGAGCTGATCGACAGCTTTAAGACCAACCTTTCGCTGGATGAGATGCTCCAAGTCGGTTCACTGGTCAGCCAGATTCCGAAGGAGAATTTCCACTTCGGCGTGATGAGCTACCTGTATGTTGACCAAGCCAAGACGACCACCGGTGACGATGTGCTGATCCTCAAGACGAACGCGGTACGCCCGTTACTCCAAGAGATGTTTAACCCGACGGTGGCTTCGACGATTTCGGATCTACGAGCGCGGGCAGAGGCCGAAAATGCGTCGATTGTGGTACTTAATAATACGGATACCGCCGGACTGGCGGGTAAGGTTCGCGACTGGCTGAACGGCAAGGGTGTGACGGTAGCCGAGGTGGGCAATACCCCGACGGCGAGCAATTCCAACACGATCATCCGCGTGTATACCGATAAGCTGTGGACGGGTAAGTATCTGGCGGCACTGCTGGGCTTACCACCCGAACGCATCCAAGTAGGCGGTGACGGGATGACCAGCAAGGATGTGTCGATTGTGGTCGGCGCAGATATTGAACCGATCTTGAGCAGCCCGTAGGGCAGTTTTAAGTTTTAAGTAGTAAGTTTCAAGTTAAGAACGACCTCGTAAGGGGTCGTTTTTGATTCATAAAATGCACAAAATTCGTCAAAAAATGCAAAATGTGCAAATTATCCGCCGAAATGGCTGGCGGGAAGCTCCCGTGTCGCCGCTGAAGTGACATTTTGTGGCGGCAGAAGTGAGGGAGCGCGGCGCTGAAATGGCGCAAGTGCGGCAGATTCACGGGAGCAAACCGCCGCTGTGCAATTTGTGTCTGCTGCCGCTGTAATTGCTGCAAAACAGATAAACCGCAGAGGCGCAGAGGACACAGAGAAAAAGCAGAGAGAAATTCAATTTAACCGCTAAGTCGCCAAGAAAATGCAGAGGAAGAAGAGAGCGATTTAACACAAAGACTCCAAGGCACAAAGACACAAAGGGTTCTAGAATACAACGCATTTGAACCGCCAAGTCGCCAAGCACGCCAAGAAAATGCAGAGAAAGAAGAGAGCGATTTAACACAAAGACTCCAAGTCACAAAGACGCAAAGGGTTCTAGAATACAACGCAATTGACCCGCTAAGTCGCCAAGCACGCCAAGAAGACGCAGAGAAGAATAACCAAACGCAAAGTCGCAAGGAGGCAAAGACGCAAAGTTTTTTAACATAAACACTCCAAGTCTCAGTGGTCACAAAGGTAAATACAGTATAGCACAAATGTTTGCATTTGTGGGGAACAAATGGTCTCTTTTACGGGGTGAGTTCACCAACCATTTTGAGAGAAAAAGTTTGTTAAATCGGTTGGGGGACGGTTAGAAAATGGTTTGTGGGCAAAAAAGAAGGCGCACGGGTGAGGTGCGCCTTCGATATTTAAAGCAAGAGAATGACTAGCGGCGGCGACCAAAGAGGCGCAGTAGATACAGGAACAAGTTGACGAAATCCAAGTAGAGGGCGAGCGCACCCATGATGCTGATCTTCATCAACAGGTTGCCATCCTCTTGAATGGTCGGGTCAGAGGCGAGGCGCTTGATCTTCTGCGTGTCGTAGGCGGTGAGGACGGTGAAGATGAGGACACCCGCCATACTGATGAGCAGATCAAGACCACTGCTGCGGAGAAAAACGTTGACTAGACCCGCGACGAGCAGACCGATCAAGCCCATGAATAGGTATGAACGGTACTGCGAGAGATCAAGCTCGGTGGTATAGCCGAGGACGGTCATCGCCGCGAAGGTACCGGCTGCCGAGAAGAAGGCAAGCTGGATGGTGCCGATGTTGTAGATGGCGAAAATGATCGACAGTGTAACCCCGTTGAGTACGGCGTAGAGTAAGAACATCAGCGAGGCGACAAAGGGCGAAAGCCTTGTTAGGAAGAAGCTGAGGCCGATCACCAGTGCCAGTTCCGCGATGATTGCGCCGAACATCACCGGGCCACGTTGAACGCTGCGGGCGATTGCCGGGTTGCCAGCGATAACCAACGCAACAATGGCTGTGATGAGTAAGCCGACGGTCATCCATGTGTAAACCATACGCATCAAGGGGCGCACTTCAACGCGAAGGGCGGCAACCGGACCTTGATTGCCTGATCCGAAGAAACCAGACATAAGAGCCTCCAATGTAATTAGGTGTACAGTATTATGATACTCCTTATTGCGGAAATTTCACCCTCTTTATGAGGGGTTTCTCACCAGCCCCATGTCCCCGCGCCGCCTTTGAACGGGCCGACAATTTCAGCCGTAATCCAGCCGCCGTAGAAATCACCTTCCTGCGCGGTGACACGTTCGTCGTTGACGAAACAGGCATCGACTTTGGAGGGGTAGATAGCGATATAGTTCTTGATGGCTTCGTAGCCCGCGTTCGGGCTGCGGTAGCTCCATGCAAAATTTTCCGACACGCGACCATTCACTTTGACTGTCCAATAACCCGCCGCGCCTTTAAACTCGCAGAAGGTGCTGCGCGGGGTGGTGGTGAGGTACTCCATGCGAATGTCGGCAGGTGGTATGTAGTAGGCGGGCGGGTGACTGGTTTCCAAGACACGAATGGCGCGGGTGGTATCGGCGATGGTCACGCCGTTAAAGACCACACGGACGTGCTTACCCGTCGGTTCGACGCGGGGCGGGCGGGGGTAGTCCCAAACGGATTCTTGACCTGCAAGCGGTTCTTGTCGTTGGATGGGGGACATTACGGTAAGCCTCATAGTGTATTGATTGCACTATAGCAACACTTCTTATGGATACCGTTGTCAATTATAACGCTGACTCCAAAATCCTCCTCTTTTCACTCTCAATCGATTTATCCATTGGCACAACAGTATAAACGCAAATTTAATAAGCTTTACGTAGTAAAAATATGTATACATATTTGTGTGAATAAATTACTATATTATATATATGAGAGGCTGGATTACTTGTTGCTACTTCCTTCTCCCAATACAAAATTGCTATTCAGACGTATTGGATTTGTATCATCAGATGTGGCAATAATTGAAGCCTCAAATGTTCCTGATTGCCAAGCTGTAGTATGAATTAACCATGAGGCATAAAAGACTTGATCTGCTTCAAGTGTTCCTATATTCCATGTACCCGGTTCATATTCAGCATTACTTTTTCCAAGATGCTCAAGATAAACAGTTACACCACTTAGGGGTTTTGTTGTAGGATTTGTAATTGCAGCAATAAGTTCCACAGTTTTTTCGGGCGGTATCCCAGAATTATTATCGGGTTTACTAGGATCATCGCCCGGATTTACCCAGTAAATATCTTGGGCTAACGTTGCCAAACAAGGATCACGAGCTGGAACAATTTGTCCATTAACCTCTGTAATTGGCGGATCTGTAACTACTAAAAGTACCCCGCCTACAATTATGCCTTCACGCTCATCAATCAAGTTAAATGCCGTCCACTTTGTTTGGCCTGTCGAAATAATATTTATAAATACGTATACATCAACGCTTGTTCGTGGTTCCAAGTTGATTTCTAAACGGGAGTCACTTTCGTTAGCAAATGGGTCGAGCGAAATTCCAGTATTAACGACTTCGAGTCCGTATGTTTCAAGATCAAGTTGAATTAGTTCTAAATCGCTTTTTTCTGCTTCTTCTAGTCGAAGTTGAACAGAAGTAGGTGTTTCATCCAAATTTGGGACGTTGACGGTAAAACGATAATTGGGTGCTGATTGGCGTGATAAGATGATTGGCTTTGGAGCAATTCCTGTTATACTCGCGCTGCTTGCGCCAATGCCGATCATTTTAAGAAAATCGCGCCGTTCAAGTTTGGTTTTCATCTCATTTATCCTAATGAGTCATTAAATTATAGAAATATTGCGTTGTGCACAACGGGTGTTGTTTATAGGAAAAGCAGGTGGACTTCCAACCTGACCATTCCATGGACGTGGAATAGTCGTTAGATCGGATGTATAAGTTTGTGCAAGTAAACACCAATGTGGTTCTGATTGGTTGGTCCATCCATTCACATTTGGAACTTGTATCCAAAGTGTTGCACCTTGCTTAAGCAGGCCAACACTAGCTTTGCCAACTTCCACAATCCCACTATTAGCACTTGGTAATGTACTTACCTTTACTCTGTCAACATGAACAGTTACTCCACCACCTGTAAACGTGCATTCTGGATCATCTATCGTTATGATTGTTCTTGGCGACGTATTCACGCCAAGATCAATAGTTATTCCATTAGCAGAGTGTTGAGTCGTGGTAATGGATGGACTATCTCCTGTAATATTGACACTGGTGGAGATATTGTTACGTTTGAGTTGAACTACCTTTGCATCAGTCGTTTTTACTATAATTAAGTCTTTAGGCGTTGCACTGGAATTAAGTCTTTTTGGGACAAACGCAACTGCTGAGTCGCATGGGCTGACTAAATATAGCCAGTCAATTTTTCCCGGTTCCATCTGAAGCGGAGCATCAGTCCATTTTCTTTGGTTTGTTGGTGCTTCTGGACATATCAACGTTCGGGACCACTGTTGAAAAGTAGATGTACTGCTAACGTATGCACCACTTGCTAGCACTGCCCTAGAACGTGACCAAAAGAAGTTTGAATTGTTCCAGTATTGTAACGGCGACGAACCAGATGCGAATAATCCATTATCACTTGTAAATTGCCCTTTAGTGAAGATGCTACCGTCTGAACGGGTAACGTTTTGCAGTGCGACAATTTCTAAGTACCATTCTGTAGGACTGTTTTTTGGCATATAGACGTAAGCAAAGTAGCGCCCATCTGGGCTCCACGCCCAAGCCCTTCGATCTGGTACTAGCCCTGAGTTAAATTGGCGACTTACTGCACCACTTAAACTATCACCTTGTGGTGATGCTGTAAATGTGACACTTGCTTGTGTTGCCGTCTGCGTTTGATTCGGATTAGAAAGAAATCCTTGAAAGAGTGTTGGTTCAGTCCATAGGCCGGTTGCTAAACAAGCACAAACTCCAAAATCTGTGTTGCCATCATTTTTGACTCTTACATAAACTTTTACATCTGTGGATGTTGGCGAAATTGCAGCGATCTTGGGCTGATTAATAGTCGATAGCACCGTGTCCTTGGAAGGTATAATGGAATCTGATAGCCAAAGGGGAGCGTTGGTTCGGGGAATAATTAAACTTGGTGGCATTGTATTTCTCCATAGTGATTTTTATTAAATTGAATTACATATATTTTAATACAAGATAATTAATCTCATTGTAGGAGAAATAATTTAATAAAAAAATCACAAATATTATAAATAAACTATTGTTAATATCTAAAAACAATGTTTCACTTGAAATCTTCCCTCTAGCAAGCGGCCTACCTTGAGTGCAGTGATTTGCTCAGTGGTAACGGGTAGGTTAAAGAGATCGGCCTGTGTGTGCTTGTTAATGGATTTAATTCAACGCGTTCACTGTTTTATGCGGATTCCTTTGCATAGTAAGTATAACCATTTGAATCTCATGGTTCTAATTATGTTTTCACAGTGCCGAAGCGGGTTGCAATCTGGTCGAGATGTTCCGCTTCGTGGATCGCCTGCCCCCGCGCGCGCCAGTAGACCGACTCTTTGCGTGCCTTGCCTTCCTCGCGGATGACACGCCCCCACTGTGCAGGTGTTAGCTGATTGAGGACGCGGACTAAGGTGCTGCGCCGCACCCGAAAATAGGCGAGGAGTTCGGCTGCGTCGAATTGTTCATAGCGCAGCAGTTTACCCCAGTCCCGTTCGACGTGAATATTTGCAACTAATGGCTCTCTGAGCAGGAGGGCTTCATAGATCACTTCGGTGGTGCGGTCGTCACAGTTGAGGATGTGGGCGACAAGTTCGATGAATGACCGATCACCGTCTCTCAGCGGCTGTTTGTTTCAATTAAACCCAGCCTGAATAAGTCTTCCAGTGCATGAGATGGATGGTAATCCAAGTTTCGCATCAATTCATTGCGGATACTTGGCGGCAATAGTTGAGAATCAGTGTCCAGCAGCTCGATAATTTCGTTGATGCTAATCGGTCTGTTCTCACGGATGAGCCAAAGTAGGGCGATTTTGCTGTCGTTATTCATAGCAATAATCTTTTTATAATATGCGCCGGAACAGGTACACATCGGCCATGCGGCGGAACTTGAAGCCGCGCAGGTGCTTATCGACCCATTCGGGCGTGAGGATGGTACCATCGGCGCGAGCGACAAAGTAGGTATCGAGGTAGGCATCGGTGAGGGTGTATTTGCCGTCGATTTGGTTACCAACGGCGATGAGCTGGAAGTCAGGGTCGATGGAGGCGAGGCTGGCATCCCCCTGACTGTCGTTGACGAGCAGCAAGCCGCCGCGCTTGAGATAGCGTTTGCACCAGCGGGTGACGAAGCCGGTAAACAACGACACGAGCAGGTCGAAGCTCTCGTCGGGTTCGTCGATGCCGGTTTGAAAGTCGACCCCGTGGAAACAGATGGTCGTCTCGCCCTTGTAGTGCTTACGCTTCTCGATGAAGGCGTAGTTGGCCGGGTTGGCGAAGAACGCTGCGGCTTCTTTGTGGTTATCCACGTAGACGGCGGTAGGGTAGACGAAGGAGGGCGTGACGTGGACGAAACTGCCGGGGTAGAGGACGCTTTCGCCACCATATTGCTCGTGAAGCTGGCGGAACAAATTCAGCCGCTCAAACTTGCGGTCGATGTAGAAGTGATTATAGAGTTTGGCGACGGGAACTTTAGCCATAGTTTTTTAAATTGAACCGCAGAGACGCAGAGAAATACAGTGAGAATACTAAAACATTATTTTTAACACAAAGACACAACGACTCAAAGGCACAATGTTGAGGCTAAGTCGGTTTCACATGACCGCTGGTGCCGCGCTGTAAGCCTGCGGTTTGGGCGAGGGTGTCGAGGTAAGGGATCATGTTCTTGCCGGGGCAGACACTTTCAGCGTTAAACTCGCCATGTCCGGCAAGGTGCGTGAGGGTGTAGGTGGTGGCGAGCCAATTGATGAGGGTTTGCAGCACGGTAAGCTGGACTTCAAGCGGCTGATCGTACTCGAAGTTGCCCATGACGACCACGCCGATGGTGCCGGTGTTGTAGCCGCCGACCGACGAGCCGCGCACATGAATATCGCGACCTTCGTAAACTACCCCATTGCGGTCGATGGCGAAGTGGTAGCCGACATCCGCCCAGCGGTTGCGATCCATGTGCAGGTCTTGAACATCGGGCATGGTTTCGCCCGACTCAAGCAGGCTGGCACTGTGGTGAATGGCGACGGTGTTGTAAACCTCCGGCAGCGGGTCGGGGTAGACGTACCATGCGGGGTCGGTGGCACTTTCCGCAAAGCCATACTCACCGGAGGCTTCGTGGTTCGGTTCACGCGCACCCCATTCAGCACGACTGACGATGGTGAGGGGCGGTGGGATAGCCGCATCCGAATCAACCACCACATACACGGGTTGGCTGCGGCGGTAGAGATAGGCGAGCAGCGCACCGATGCCAGTCGTTAGGGCGGTGACGAGGAACGCGCGGCGGGTGATGGGCCGGGACAAATTCGAATGTATCTCCGTAATAATGGGGGGGACAGCCGTCCGACCCTACAAAGGCGATTATTGGTTGAGGCTGGCGAGCATATCCACCGTAGCAGCAACGGTATGCGCGGTTTGCTCATCGCGGGTGATGGAGGCTTCATTGTCGCCGGGTTGCAGCCCGTACCAACCGAAGCCGCTGTGGTTGCCGCCCTCAATGGCGACGAACACCGCATCGGCGGGCAGCTTGCTTGCACCATCCAGAACACTTTGGGGCGCAGCAACCCCGTCGTTGGTGCCGTAGATCGACACCGCTTCGATTGCGGCTTGGGAGAGGTCAACGGCAGAGTAGGATGCCCACAACGCGAGTCCTTGGGTCGTCGTATTGCCAGAGAGGAACTGCGCCGCCATCGAGCCGCCGAGGGAATGCCCGGCAACTGCCCAATGTTGAATGTTCGGGAAGGCTTGTTCGACCTCAGCCGCTTTGTTCACGCCAAAGATGGCGAGGTTCAGCGGCATGGGTGTGATGACGGCTAAGTAACCGTCGTTGGCGATGGCGTGCATTTGGGGCGCGTAGGCACGGGCATCGACCCTGCCACCGGGGTAGAAGATGAGGCCGGTAGTCGGTTGGGCGGTGGTGGGGGTAAAGACGTACCAGCCGTTGCTTTCGGTCACTTGGACTTGCGAATCGGATTGAAGGGCGGCGATGGCTTCCGGCATCGGTTGAAGGGCATCATTCGCCCAGACGACGAAGCCGACCACTAGAAATACCGCCACGAGCAGAATGATGACGAAAAGGCGTTTCCAACTAAAGAACTGACGCATCATGAACTCACTTACAATAGAAGACTCGAATGGGACAGAGTTATATCACAGCTTTATTGAGCGATGTGAATTTCTTAGTGAGGGTTAAT